>Ga0247831_1005160_pt1 | contig 16609 bp, 20 predicted proteins | sample LaCruzMarch2015__9_FD_192406 | JGI IMG/M metagenome (GOLD analysis project Ga0247831, IMG submission 192406) | Freshwater microbial communities from meromictic Lake La Cruz, Castile-La Mancha, Spain - LaCruzMarch2015_1m | ecosystem: Environmental > Aquatic > Freshwater > Lake | place: Spain... | reverse complement strand
CCTACGGACCCGGTGACACGCCCTGGTATGGGGTGAGCTTCTCGAATCTCGAGGATGCGCAGAAGTCTCAAGAGCGGGCACGTCGCCTTCACAGCGATTCGCTTCCTCGGTTGGCTGAGCTGATGCAGGCCGTTATTGCCCAGACCCCTCTGCCGCAAGCTAAGACCGTTGGCCAAATGGGGATCTTTGTTCACTTGCTGGTCGACATGCGAGACAGCATCGACCGATTCCAGCCACGTGTTTTTGATCGCCCTGTGACTGAGCTCATCAAGGCCACTGGCCCCAAAGAGATGTCCCGCGGAGTTCCCGCGCTGCAGCGCAGGCGCCTGATCGCACTCGCCAAGGAGTATGTGCGCCCCGGCGTTCGCGTTGGTGACCTGCACGGTTCGCTGATTAAGATTCAACAGCAGCGCGAAGTGTGGAACCGTTTCGTTGATACCGGCCATCCGCCCACACTCCCCGGAGGCTTAGGTGAAGCACACGCCGCCTACCAGCAAGTGGAAGCGGACTTGGCTGAACTGGACCGCGTGCTTGGCACAACAGAGCCCGGGTCGCGTTTGGCGGACATGACCATCCAAGACCTCTACGAGTTCCTGGGGAAGCTGGTCGAAGAATCCGAGATTCTCCATGGATTAGAGCGACGCCAAGAGGTCGCCGACCACCTCGCCAACTGGCATCTGCAGCCTCTCGTGGATGATCTTGCAACCCGTCACGTGGCGGGCGAGCGGGTCGCCGCAGAGTTGGAGCTGGCCTGGTGGCGGGGTGCCCTTGAGACCATCCTCCAGAAAGAGGAAGCTCTTTTGGGCTCTGACATCGCCGTCTTGGAGCGCTTGGAAGCTGATTTCCGCCTGGTCGATGAAGCACACACTGCCGGCAATGCCCAACGCCTGGCATGGCAATTGGCTGAGCGTTGGAGCCTTGGCCTGATGGACTGGCCGGATGAGGCCTCCGCGCTCAAAAAGATTCTGAAGAACCAGACCGCGACGGTGCCACGCCTCATCTCGTTGGCCCCACACTTAGCCACAGCGCTCTCTCCCGTGTGGTTGGCAAGCCCCTATAACGTGCACCATCTGCCAGAGACTCTGCGCTTTGACGCCGTTTTTGTGGTGGACGCTGGGTCGCTTCGAACCTCGGAGGCGCTCGGCGCGCTGCGTCGTGCCCGAGCGGTGGTAGCAATGGGTGACCCGGTCACCCAAGCCCCGACGCCCTTCGAGGTGGGGCTTCGCTTGGATCGCACCGTGCCAGATCGCGATCTGGATGTGTGGCACGAAGAGTCACTGATGGCAGATCTCGCGGGGTTGGTGCCCTCACTGGCACTCACCAGGAGTTATCGCCCGAGCGGCGACGATGTCGCAGCCCTGGTGAATCGCTCGTTCTACTCCGGCCAGCAGGAGAGCGTGCCCTGGGCTGGAAGTTTCTTGGGTCACCCCTCGGTGGTGCTTGACGTTGTTGATGACGGTCACGGTCTTCCCGACGCCACGACCGGCACTGTGGAGAGCGTGGATAACGAGGTCTCCCTTGCCACCCAGCACGTCATTGACCACGCACGCAGTCGCCCACATGAATCGTTGATGGTCATCACCGCGAGTGCTCTTCACGCAACCCGCGTGCACGAGGCGGTCGTCACCGCAGTTGCCGCACTACCCGACCTCCACGCGTTCTTCGCTCAGGATTCCACTGAGCCCTTCACCGTCTTGACCCTCGAGCAGGCACGAGCGGTCACGCGTGACCGCGTGATTTTCTCTCTGGGGTATGGCAGGACGCCTCATGGTCGAGTGCTCAGCGACCTTGGCCCACTCTCCTTGCCCGGTGGTGAACGCTTGCTCGCAGTAGCGTTCACCAGGGCACGCCGCCACATTCGCGTCATTTCGTGTGTGGGGGTTGAGGAACTGCGCGATGACCGCCTGCCGCCCACCACCAAAGCCCTCGGTGATGTCCTGCACCGGGTTCTGAGCCCACCACTGGGCTTTGACGATCGGCAAGAGCACGATCCACTTCTGGTCGACCTTGCCAGGCGCTTGGAAGCCCTTGGCATGCATGTTGAACTCAACTACAAGGGCAAGATTCCACTCGCGGCTCGCCACGGAGGCTACTGCATCGCCGTCGACACCGATGTGTCGCTCATGGGAATGAGCGTAAGGGAAGGCTTGCGCCTTCGCCCGAGCGCGCTAGCGCGCTCGGGGTGGCACTACGTCAGGGCTCACGCTGTTGAGCTCTTCAGCGCGCCAGACCAGGTAGCACGTCGCATTGGCACCCTGGTCGGCCTTGTTGACGCAGAACCCGTTGCCACCCCTCAGCGTGACGTCAGAGGCGATGACGGAGAGTAAACCGCCGGTCAGTAAGAAGATCGGCCCACGCCGCGTTCGAACCGAGGCTGTTCCGGGCCAACTTCACGAGCCCGCACCCCCGAAGGACTCGAAGACACCGCCGGCTAATGACGATCGGCTGAAGGCGGATAAACCGCCCCACTACTAGCTGGTGCTTGTGGTCCCGGACTTTGTGGTTGCGGGCTTAGTTGTGGCCGGTGTCGATGGTGATGTCGATGCCGGTTTCGGTGTCGATGTCCCCGTAGACGATGAGTCCGAGCTCGGCTTAGCGCTTGCGGACTTCTTCGAGTCCGCTGCCTCGGCTCTGGAATCTGTGCGGTAGAAGCCTGAGCCCTGGAAGGTCACACCGATGCTGTTGAAGACTTTGCGCAGGGTTCCTTTGCATTCGGGACACACGCTCAGTGCGTCATCAGTAAAAGCCTGCTGGATATCAAAAGTGTGATCACACACGGTGCAACGGTAAGAATAGGTAGGCATGGCGAGGCTTAATCCTTGGTAATCGCGGGCTCTACTGGCCCAGTCGAATACTACGCGTTGGGGTGACGATCCCGTCGACGCCCTGGTCGTGCCGCTCCCGGGGGACATCATCGACCACTTCGTGGTCATACACCACGGCATAGACCGGCGGCCTCTTGCTCATGGAACCCAGCGTCCGATCAAAGTACCCGCGACCCCAGCCAAGGCGCATTCCATCGATGGCAATACTCGCGGCGGGGATGAAGATGAGGTCAACCTGCGAGAGTGCCACAGGGCCCAAAACATCGCTGGTCGGAATCGGCATACCGGTGGAATCGAGGGCCTCATCGCCCTGGTCATAGGGCGCCCAGTCCATTAACCCGTCTTCTCTGGCCACTGGCAATAACACGGTGAAGCCCTCAGCGAGTGCCCAGTCGATAAAGGGCCTCGTGGGCGGTTCGTCTTGGGTGGCGAGGTAGCAGGCGATGCGACTGGCCACGTGCTCATCCACCACGTGCTTCAAAGAGCTCAGCAGGCCTGCCGCCGATTTCTCGCGCTCGAGCTGGGTCATCGTGCGCCGGCGTTCACGGATTTCCGCGCGGAGAGCGCGTTTGCTGGGCTGAAGGGATTCGGCCATTACCCCAGTGTAGGGCGGAGGATTACGATAGTGGGATGCCGATTACAAAAGCAGTGATCCCCGCCGCCGGATTGGGGACCAGGTTCCTTCCGGCGACCAAAGCAATGCCCAAAGAAATGTTGCCGGTAGTGGACACCCCTGCCATCCAATACGTCGTGGAAGAGGCGGTCCGCGCTGGCCTGAGTGACCTACTGATGGTGACCGGCCGCAACAAGAATGCCCTAGAGAATCACTTTGACCGCGCCACTGAACTCGAAGCCATGCTCGAAGCCAAGGGGGACCAGCGTCGCCTCGAGGCGGTCCTTCGGTCCACGAACTTGGCCACCCTGCACTATGTGCGACAGAGGGACCCCCTGGGTCTTGGTCACGCAGTGTTGCGCGCACAGATGCATGTGGGCCACGAGCCCTTTGCTGTTCTTCTCGGTGATGACCTGATTGATGAGCGCGATGTTCTGCTGGAGCGCATGATTGCCGTCCACGACATGAAAAACGCCACCGTGATTGCACTCATGGAGGTTGAGCCCCAGGCTGCCCACCTCTATGGCATTGCCACCGTGGAGACCACGGATCTGGACGATGTGGTCAAGATCACGGGTCTCGTGGAGAAGCCGGCCTCGGGCACGGCGCCCTCCAATCTGGCGGTGATTGGCCGTTACGTGCTCCAACCAGAGATTTTCCCCATTCTTGAGGCCACGAAGCCTGGCTCTGGTGGCGAGATTCAGTTGACCGATGGGTTGAACGCGCTTGCCACCGGCGATATCGCCGGCGGGGTCTATGGTGTGAGCTTCTCTGGTCGCCGCTATGACACCGGGGATCGTCTGGATTACTTGAAAGCGATTGTCCAGGTCGCTATCTCACGCGAGGACTTGGGACCAGATTTCTTGGCCTGGCTTCGCCAGTTCATGGCCACCCACTAAGGGCGTCGTGGAGCTTCCCACACTGCAGCACCGTCTCGTGACGGCCAGAGGCCTTCGGCGTCGAGACGCCAGGGTGTTGGAACAAGCCCTCGGTGATAATCGCGGCTGGCTCGAGCCGTGGGAGGCCACCACGCCTTTTATTCGGCCGGGTCAGCTGAGCGTGAGGTCCAGCATTAGCGGGCTACTGGCTGCCGCGAAGGCACAGACGGCTCTCCCCCTGGTGTTGGAGGTCAACCACGAAGTAATCGGCCAACTGAACGTCTCACAAATCACCTATGGGTCGCTCTCCTCGGCAACGCTCGGTTACTGGGTGGTCGAAAAGGTCGCGGGACAGGGCATCACCCCGGTTGCGGTTGCGCTGGCCACTGATTATTTGTTCTTTGAAAAAGGCCTCCATCGGATGGAGGTCTGTATCAGGCCAGAAAACACCGCGTCTTTGCGGGTGGTCGAGAAACTGGGCTTCAGATACGAGGGCTTGCGTCGCAGGTTCATCCACATCGATGGCAAGTGGGCGGATCACTTCTGCTTTGCACTTGTGGTGGACGAGGTGCCCCGGGGAATACTCGCCCGGTATGAGGGGGGTCAGGTGCCACCCGGAGTGGCGGAAATTCCTGAGATTGATTGGGTCAAGGCAAGAAACCCCCTGCCACTACCGCCCAGGTAGTGGGCGCGGGGGTGCGTGCCAATACCTGGATTGTGGCCCCAGCGCTCGTAACCTAGAGCCCGTGGAAACCTCAGGCGTTGGGAGCACGATTCTGCTGCTGGTGGCAGCTGCGTTGTGGCTTGTCTACCTGGTCCCACTCTGGATGAGGCGCAGCGAGTATTACGCCACGGAAGTCAATGCCGCCAGGCTGGGGCAGACACTTCGTCTTCTGGCCAGCACCACCGAGGCATCCAAAGAAATCAAGGCCGAGCTCACAGCTCGGGCCATTGCTAAGAAGGAGCGCGAAGCGCAGCGCCAGCTGCGCGCAGCGCAGGGCGACACCCTGAGCGTGGCCGAGCGCCGCCGTCGCACCAAGCAGGTTTTTTCTTTGACCTTTGCCGCTGGTGTCCTTGCCGGTGTCACTGCCTTCTTGGCTGGATGGCCGCTCCAGGTGATCTGGGCGTCGAGCACCGTGGCAACGTTCTCGTTTGCCATTCTTGGCCGTTTGAACCGCGTGAACCAGCAGCGCGCCCAGGCACAAACACAACACCCGAGCTATGTGCCACACCTTGCCACCTCTGACCCGCGTGCCTGGACACCCACTCCACTGCCGGAGCCCCGCCTTGCCTCATCCGCACAGCCAAACACTGCGTTGCCCAGCCGAGATGAGCTATTGCGTCAAGCCCGCTCAGCCGCTGTTGCGAAGCGTCCAGAAGAATTTGACGACGAAGATCTTGCTGTTGTCTCACCCTTTGCCCGCATGGGTGAAGTTGAGGCCAAGCCCACTGAGCGCCTGAACCTCGATGAGGTTCTTGCCAGGCGCCGGGCCGTTTAGAGCCTCTCGCTAGCGGGCTTGTGGGCTGTTCATAACTGTGGCTGTGGTGTAACGTGTGGCGTTATATTGGGCGGTATATTGGGCGGGGGAGGGGAGTTGAGCTAAGTGACTATCACTCGTGACACCGGACGCTCTCAAAGCCTTCGAGAGCCCTGTGTTCCTGGGCGACCTGTGTCGCCAGGAGAGGTTTTGCACGAGGAGTTTCTTGTGGCGCTCGGGATAAACCAGCGGGCCCTAGCGCTAGCGATTGATGTGCCACCGATTCGCATCAGTGAGATTGTGCGGGGGAAGAGGGCGATAACCGCGGACACGGCGATGCGGCTTGCCGCATTCTTTGGAACGAGTCCCGAGTTTTGGCTCCACCTGCAGTCCCAGTGGGAGCTCTCTAAGCTGCGTGAGGCCCGTGCCGGAGACTACGCGTTCATCACCAGGGTGACCAAGACATCGATCTAACCCCACTGCTATCCTGGGTCTTTCCGAGGGCCTGTAGCGCAGTTGGTAGCGCGCTTCGTTCGCAATGAAGAGGTCACGGGTTCGATTCCCGCGGGCGGCCCTGCAACCCCTTTCACTCGCCAGAACCTGTTGACAATCCTGTGGCCGGAACGTCGTGGAATCTAGTCTTGCGGTAAACATTGCGTGAACACCGCAAGGTGGGGAGGGACTGTGCCCTCCCGTCGTGAATAATGAAGACAATAAAAGGGGTAGAGATGTCCTTGTTTGGACGTGCAGTAGCGGAGTTCGTGGGAACAGCTGTAGTGGTAGCTGCTGTGGTGGGGTCAGGGATTATGGCGTCCTCCCTCTCCTCTGATGCTGGGTTGGGTTTGCTTATCAACCAACTCGCCACCGTTTTTGCCCTGGGTGTGGTGATTGCGGTGCTGATGCCAGTCTCTGGAGCGCACATTAACCCTGCTGTGACGGTGGCCCTCGCACTTCGACGAGCAGTGTCCGTGGCTGAGGCAACCCTTTACATTCTCGCTCAGCTCCTCGGAGGAATGGCGGGTGTCGCACTCGCTCACGTCATGTTTGGAGCCGCAGCCTGGGAGATTTCCACCAACAATCGGCTGACGACGGGGACCTTCATCGGAGAGATCGTCGCGACGGCCGGCTTGATTGCCATCATCCTGATTCTTGTTCACCGAGGGAACGAGTCCCTCATCCCCTTCCTTGCACCCGTATGGATTGGGTCTGGATTCTTGTTCACGTCCTCCACTTCTTTCGCCAACCCTGCGGTGACGGTGGGTCGCATGTTCACCGAATCATCGAGCGGCATCCAACCCCTTGCCGGTGCGGGCTTCATCGGAGCTCAACTGGTGGGAATGCTGGTGGCCCTTGTGCTTGTTGTATCGATGAGTCGCACCCCGAAAGGCGCCACAGTTGACCGATAAACCCACTGTCCTTTTTGTGTGTGTCCACAACGCTGGGCGCTCGCAAATGGCCGCTGGATACCTGCAGCATCTTGCGGGTGATCGCATCCAGGTTATGAGCTCAGGAAGTGCTCCCAAAGATTCCATCAACCCTGTTGCGGCTGAGGTGATGCTCGAAGAGGGAATCGACATTAGCCAGAATGAACCCAAGATTCTGACCGATGAGCAGGTGCAGGCCAGTGATGTTGTCATCACCATGGGGTGCGGGGATGCCTGCAAGTTCTATCCTGGCAAGCGTTATGAAGACTGGGAGCTTGAGGACCCAGCCGGCCAGGACGCGGATGCCGTTCGCAGAATTCGCGACGATATTCGTGGTCGCATCGAGCAACTGATTTCAGAAATCGCCCCTGAGTAAAGGAGACCACCGTGGCTGATGTAGAGCGTGAAAAAGGCCTTCCGGGCCTCGAGTTTCCCGACACCGCGTTGCGAGACCTGGCTGTCGATCTGGCAAAGAAGTACGAAGGCGTGTTCTCGGGAGAGACCGTCGGCCGATATGTGCTGGAGTCGTACACCGCGCTGCTTCGGACCTCGACTGTCAAGGCTTACCTGGTGACGCTGACCGGTCGATTCGTCAAAGACCGTCTCACAGCCTTGGCCCAGACCATGGGGGCAGCACCGAAGGATGTTCCTGAAGTTCTGTTCGTCTGTGTTGAGAACGCGGGGCGCTCTCAAATGGCGATGGCCCTGATGGCTCACCACGCCCAGGGTCGGGTTAACGTGCGCTCAGCTGGCTCGATGCCTGCTGCCCAGATCAACGCATTGGCGACAGAGGTCATGGCCGAGCTCGATCTTGACATTAGCCAAGAGTTCCCCAAGCCCCTGACTGATGACGTTGTCCGCGCTGCCGATGTGGTCATCACGATGGGATGCGGAGATGCTTGTCCCGTCTATCCGGGTAAGCGTTACTTGGACTGGAAGCTTGCCGACCCCAGCACCCTTGATATTGACGGAGTTCGCGAGGTGAGAGACCAGATTGATGGCCTGGTGAAGGCTCTCCTCGAGGAGTTGGCTTAGCCACCAGTGCACCCACCCGGGTGACGACATTCTCTCTGGTCTCACGTCACGCTCACGAGCTATGATGAGGCGAACACTTCATCGCCGACGTGATTGTGGGTGATGCCCTACCTGGAAAGAGTAGAGATGCCCCCACGTCCTTGGTTGTTGCGCACTACACCGGCTTCGACATGGCTGCGATCAGAAAAGCGTCGACCTTAGCCGGCCTGGCGTACCCGACGATGGACTACTACTGCACGGTCGTGATGTCGCGGAAAGCGTTACGTGGAAAGCTCGTAAGTTTCCGACTTCAGGTCATTGCCTCTCCACTCCTTGTGTCGAAGGGCAGTTCGCGCAACCCTAAATCAGAAAGCGCGTCGCCCAATCCAGGCGGTGTGGTGAGGAGACCTAACTGCACTTTGATGGAGATTTCAGCACTCGAGATCGCGGAGAAGAAGAGCGGGACACCGGAATTTAGAACCCGGCGAAGACGGGCGCCTACGAGATCGGAGTCCCGCAGGGCCCACAGGACCACGTGGGTGTCGAGTAGGACACCTTTGCGTGGTCTCACAGTTTCCAGAGCGCAGCGACTTGGCGGTCAGACTCTTCCCACTCCGCTTCGCTCATCTCGGGAATCAGGTCCTTCATAGCGCCGAGGATGCTACGGCGTGGTGCTGGAGAGATTGGAACCAGCTTGGCGACTGGCCTACCCGCGCGGGCAATGATGATCTCATCGCCCTCGTGGGCTTGGGTAACAAGCTTTGACAGGTTGGATTTCGCGTCGTGCATGTTCACGATGTGCGTCATGGGCGTAACCATATCTTACCTAGATTAGCTAAATTATGCACTTATCCCCATAGGACGACAGTTGCTGCTTACCCACAGATATCGCAGCGCTCCGACCTAAGCGCCCACCGCTCCACCAGACTGGATCAATGACAAGTAGTATAAAAAGTATGAAGTTTAGTGCGAACATTCCCGATGACTATCTTGAGTTCCTGGACCAGCAGGTTGATGAGGGGCACTACCGCTCGCGGTCTGCCGCACTAACGGACGCCATCGCTCTATGGCGAACGTTTCGCTTGACGAGCTCCTACACGGAGGCGTTTGCCTCGGTCGACCCCATCTGGGATTTGGCGGTTGCGGACGGCCTCGAGGACGAGCACGGGCTGTGATGTTCGTTCGCGGTTCAGTCGTGTGGGCAGACTTCGGTCAGGCCGTCGGTAGTGAGGCATCGAAGCGTCGCCCCGCCATCGTGGTCTCCAATAACGGTGCAAACCTCTCTGCGTGGCAGGGCGGCCAGGGCGTCGTCACCATCGTCCCCCTCACCTCGGCCTCCAGGCGTCGTTATGACTTCCAGGTTTCCATTCCGGCGGTGCAGTCTGGTCTCACCAAAGACAGCATCGCCCAGGCGGAGCAGGTTCGATCCCTCGATGTCCGACGTATCGCACCGACCTCAGCCGTCCTAGGCGAGTCACTCATGGGTGAGATTTCTCGTGCGCTCGGGCTGCATCTGGGGCTTCACTAGCTCCGCGCCGCAGGGATTGAGGCAATGCAGGAGCTCGACCCGGCTTTCTCGAAGATGATTGTCGACCGGCTCGCCAAGAGGACGATGTTCGGCAGGCATCACATGCGTCGGCGCAGATTATTGCCCGGGCGGAGGCGCTCGTAGGGGTCATGCCTCCTTACTAGGCGGCGTGTAGCCCTCGGAGCCGCTGCAGGACTACTATTTTGCTACCACGCCTTGAGCAGAAGGTGGCACTCATGACCCCATCACGATTGACCATTGGCGCACTTGCGCTGGTTTGGGCACTGACCCTCTCGGCCTGCCAATCCGGATCCGCTGAATCCCCTGCCAGTGGCGAGGCTGCCCAGACTGGCTCGAGCACAGCCACCGAGGAAGGGGCACCAACCGCAGGGTTCACCCTTGAGCTGGGTGAGCAGCTTGGCATTGAGGGGGTATCACCCGAGCTGATTGCCCACCCGGAGGGCGGCTATCTGCTACTCACCACAGGGCTTAGCCAAGATCGCGTCTTCACGTCCTCCGATGGCCAAAGCTTTGCGCCCGATCGATCACTTCAGGTGCCGATGGGGAATGACTACTCCCTCCTCCAGAAGCCTGATGGCACCTGGCTTCTCTACTACGTGTCTTTTGATGGCCCACCTGCGGAACCTGGCCAACCTATGGATCCACAAACCATGAAGAAGGTGGTCATGGTGTCCCAGTCGCCGACGCTTGGCAACTTTGGTCCGGGTGTTCCGACTGGCATCCGTCAGGAAGAGCCTGGCCCCGCCTGGGGTGTCCCAGAGACCTATATCGCCCCCGATGGCTCCTACATGATGATGTGGGTGGATGTGCCAGAGGGTGAGAGGTGGGAGGTGCTTCGCACTGCCACCTCGTCCGATGGGCTCAGCTTCACCGCGAACGATGGCTACGTCATCACAGATGGCTATGTTGATCCCTTCATGCTGCGCGCAGACGAGGGCGACTGGGTTCTCCTGCTCTCCACGACGCCATCTGAGCAGCGTCTGCCCCAGAAGATTTTTGTTGCCCGCTCGAGCGATGGCACCACGTGGGATATTGATGACACGCCACTACTGGAATCCTCTGACTACAACTATTTGGACCCTGCCGCGGTGGAGATAGGGGACAACGAATGGCTTGTTGTTCTCACCCAAGCGGACAAGGCCAACGCCATTAGTGGCCCTCACGACTATGTTCGGGCGATACTGCGCGAAACGCCAGCCAGTTAGCCCGGCCGGCGCGCCAAGCGCCGATCGGGCTTGGAGAAGAAGGCGACATACAGAATCTCAAGGATGCCCAGGGTGTTGATGAAGAACAGCGCAGTGAACCAGCCCTTGTGGCGTAGCGTTCCTGCCTTATAAAGGGCAACCGCCTTCCACAGCAGCGACCACACACTGATCGCCACAATAATCAGCAGGGCGATTGGGCCTTCAGGGAACTCTGGCAAAAACTCGAACTCCATGTCTACTCACATTCTCGACGATGACGGTTGTAGTGCCATCAGCGTATTCTCTCGGCGTCAAAAAACTGGCCAGCGAGGCCGGGGCTGTGATGATAGGAACCCTTCTCGTTATCGCTTTCGCACTGCGGCGTTAGTTCAGGCAATCCCGAGAGAACCCCAGCACCTATCCGAATATTATCCGATGTGATAATCTTCGGATATGTCCGATAACTCCCGTGAGCCAGGCGTCGAGTCGCCCGTGATGGCCGCAGTGTTCGCATCGGCGGCCAAGCTTCAGAAGCTGGTTCCCGACGCCGTTCTTGTCGGCGGCTCTGCCGCCGTGCTCTATGCCGGACACCGTGAATCTTTTGACCACGACCACGTCCTCCAGGACCTTGCCAACCGCTACGACTCGGTCGTGGAAGCAGTGGAGGCCAGCGAGGGGTGGGCCACCTCGATCCGCGCGTCGAGGCCGCCACTCACCATCATGGGGTCTCTGGATGGTGTCGAAGCTGGACTGCGTCAGCTTCGACGAACAAGACCGCTGGAGACGGTGACAGTCGAAGTCGCCCCAGATTCCTTTGTCGTTGCTCCCACCGAAGAAGAAATTCTTCGAATCAAAAGCTATTTGGTGGTGCAACGAAACGCGGTTCGTGACTACCTTGACGTCGTGGCGTTGAGTGATCACCTCGGTCAGGAGAAAAGTGTCGCGGTGCTTGGCGACATCGACGCCTACTATTCCGATCGTTCTGACCAGGCCGGGTCCGTGCTGACCAGTGTGATTGCAGCCCTCGCTGACCCGAACCCCCGCGATGAGGAGGTGATCCCTGAGTTGCCGAGATATAAGGGACTAGCAGCGGAGTATCACGACTGGTCGACCATCCGGGAGCGAGCCCTGGTACTGTCTCTGGCACTAGGGGGTGGCTGGTAAATGCCGGTTGTGTTCAGAAACGTTGATGCCCGGTGGGAGGACTCAGTTGTGACCTGGCCCTATGAGGCGCTGGTGACGACTCTGGAACGTGGCCTGGTGTCTGATTGGCAACCGGTACTGCACGAAATGAAGGCCAATCCCTGGGGAAAAACTGCACGGAGGGTCGAGAAATACCTCTCCTATCAGGAGCTGGCGGGATTGAACCTGTTCTTCGCAGCGGCACTCCAGAGGGCCAGAGACACCGCAGAGACCAGAGAGCGCGACGAAGTCGCGCTGAGGGTCCGAGATGCCATTGCGCGCTCGGGGCTCACCGCAGCGGAGTTTGCCAAGAACATTGGCACCTCAGCCTCGAGGCTCAGTACGTATGCCTCGGGGCAAGTTGTTCCCTCGGCGTCGATGCTTGTTCGGATTGAGTCTGAAACTTTCTCTTGAAGTTGTTTCGTTTTTCTGGAAAAATCTCGCCAAGCGCTTTTTGGCTTCGGCAAATCGCTCACCTCGGGTTTGTTGGCACGACTCGTTTGCCACAACCCAGGAGGCGGTATGTCTCGTTGTTTTCGCACCCTCATCAGCGTTGTCGCTCTCACAGCGGGGTTTGTTCTTCTGCCCCCACCAACACCGGCTCATGCCACAGAGACCTGGGATTCCATCGGCTCACCGATCCCAGGTGAGAGCGCTGGCGCTAACTCGGGATGGTCGGTGGCCACCAACCAGGATGGCTCGATTATCGCCATCGGCGCCCCGCAGATATCACCCACCGGTAATGGCATGGTGCAGGTCTATCAACTGAGCTCTGGGGCGTGGAGCCAACTGGGTGCTGACATTGTCAGCTCCTCCGCCGACTACACCGGCTACGCCCTAGCGCTGAGCTCGGATGGACTGACACTCGCCGTCGGATCACCTAGGGCAGACCCCGGCTCTATCAATAACGCGGGCGAAGTGCGGGTCTATCGCCTGCAATCAGGCTCCTGGGTTCAGATCGGAGCAACCTTCACGGGGGCTGCGACCTCTGATGGAGCGGGAACCGCCGTGGCGCTTGGCGCCACGGGGAATCGGCTAGCTATCGGTGCGCCACGCGCCCCCAGTGGCATCGGACCAGGTCAGGTCTCGGTCTTTGATTATTCCGCCGGGACCAACTCGTGGACTCAGGTTGGTGCCACCCTCACCGGTGAAGCCAACAGTGACGAGTTTGGCAACTCCCTATCGCTCAGCGACGATGGCGCTTGGCTTGCTGTTGGTGCTCCAAAGAACGATGTGGGGGGCGCGGCCGCCAACGCTGGCCACGCTAGGGTCTTTGAACTGGACACTGGCACCTGGACGCAGCGTGGCGGTGATATCGATGGCGAAGTCGCCGGTGACTTAGCCGGCCAGTCCGTAGCGCTCAGCGCCAGCGGAGGGCGCCTTGTGGTCGGATCTCACAGCAGCGATGTCGCCGGGGCCAACGCTGGCCGCGCCAGAGTCTTTGACTACACCGGCACTACCTGGACCCAAGTCGGCAATGCGATCAACGGCGCTGCCGCCGGTGACGCTCTTGGCTGGGCTGTTGATTTGAACGCCACCGGCGACCAGATTGCCCTGGGTGCACCGGAGAGCGATGTCCCCGGTAGTACTGCAGGCTCAGTGACTGCATTCACTCTGAGCTCTGGCACCTGGATACAGAGAGGAACAACGATCACCGGCACGAGCAGTGGGGACCAAGCCGGATATGCCCTAGCAATGAGTGCCTCCGGTGATCGCATCGTTGTCGGTTCACCGAAGCGCGCTGTGCCAAGCACCAACACCGGCGAAGTCAGGGTGTTTAGCTTGAGCGCAGCCAGTGCAGCCAGCGACGCCACGGGCATAGGGATTCCAGGCATCTATCTCCAGATTGCTGGACCTGTGGGCAGGGCGGTGCAAGATTCACCGGTGTATTTTGGCGGCGACCGCATAGCGCCACTGTCGACCTACACGCTCTCGATTAACCCCCACCGGGGTCGGGCCTTCACTCTCGCCACCGGCACCACAGACGCCAGGGGCAATCTGGAGTCGCGCATGACCCTGCCAGCACTCGCCCCTGGCGACTACGTCATCACCTTCACTGGCAGACATGCCAGTGGTGCTGGCCTGAAGCTCGCCAACACCATCCGGGTGGGCGCGCTAGGGAACTACCTCGTCATTGGTGAAAACCGGCCCGGGGTTTGGTAGGAAAACCCAGGTTCTCTCCCTAGATTTATCTCATGTCGACCCTCAAGGATCTCCGAGCACAAGCGAGAGCTCTCGATGACACGATCGTCGAGCTGATGGGCAGAATCGGTATGCCGTTTCTGCGCATTGGCATTGGTGTCATCTTCATCTGGTTCGGTGTGCTGAAGCCCCTAGGACTTTCCCCTGCAGCGGAACTGCTCGCCAATACGGTGTATTGGTGGACGCCGGAGATTGTTGTGCCAGCCATTGGCTGGTGGGAGGTTGCCATTGGCATTACCTTCCTCATTCCCCAGCTGACACGGGTGGCCATATTTCTCTTGGCGGTCCAAATGCCAGGAACCTTTCTTCCGCTGGTCCTACTGCCCGAGGTCTGTTTCACCGTCATCCCGTGGGGTCTCACCCTCGAGGGCCAATACATCGTCAAGAACCTCGTCATCATCGGGGCCGCACTCGTGATTGGCTCAACTATTGAAACCAAACGCCGCTTGAAAACCCAAGCAATCCCCGTGGTGAAGGTCTAATACATCAACAGCTTCGAGCGCAGGATCTGCTCGAACTTTGCAACATCACCAGCTGCTAGATCAAGATCGTTCCAGTCTGCGATCATGCCAAGCCGCCCACTTCCATCATCAATCAACACACAGGGCTCGCGGCCATCACTGGCCGCGACCTGCTGCGTGCCTCGGTGGTTTCGATAGACCACCACCAACTCATGACCTAAGTCAGCGGCTAGCCTGGCGCGCAATGCTTTCCACGCGGGACTGGGGTTCCCTGGCGATCGACACAGGTGGGACAGGGCGCAGGCGTGAAGGCCAGTGAGGCGACCGAGGCTACGGCCTAGTTCCCGAAGCACGCCACTATCTGCCTTGACCACACCAATGAGCTTGACCACAGAACCCCCGTTTCAGGGGAGCGTAGCAAGGGAAACCAGCGTGCGCCTGGGCGCCAGAGGCCATGAGCACTGCGTGCTACTTCTTGTGGCCGCCCACGGCAAAGAGCGCCACGAGGGATAACAGCGCTGCAGCTGGCAGGCTGACGTCGACCCCGAGCGCCAGGTTCGCAAGTGGACCCACATAGTCGATGCTCGAGATGCCGAGGATTCCCCCGACGCTGCCGACAATCCACGCAAACACCGCGCGGAGGTTCCAACCACCGGTGTACCAGTAGCGGCCGCCACTCTTGCGCTGGTTGAAGATCTGGAGATCATCCAGGTGGAAGACACCCTTGGTCTTTGCGTAGAAGTAGAGGCTCAACGTTGCCCAGGAAGTTGCCAGTGCGGTGAGGAACAGCACAGAGTTGGTGACTGCAGCCTCTGCGTCAAAGACAAACTTGCCAAGGAACACAAGACCGGTGGCAGTCAGGGCAACCAACACTGTCGATTGCAGACGACTCAAACGAGGAAGGATTGCATCCAAGTCAAGGCCCATGCTGTACAGGTTTATGGCACCCTGGCCAAGAGATCCGATGACACCCACAAGCAGGAGTGGAATCAGAAGCCACGCGGGTGATCCCGCCACATAGCCGGCTGCAAAACTGAACTCGTCAAACGCCGCCACAGCAACAAAGGCGCCAAAGAGGGTGGGGATGAGCAAGCCCACCATCATTGCCCCAAAGGTGGCGCGGACCACGTCGGCTTCCGTCTTCTGGTTTGAAATGTAGCGCGACCAGTCACCCGTTTGAGTCACATAGGACATCGGACCAGAGACGCCGGCGGTCAGCGCTGCTAACAACCACGTGGGCCAGAAGGAGCCCAGCGCATACAGCTCTGGGTCACCGGCATAGCCGGCGTCGAACGAGCTCCAGAGCGCCACAACGCTCAGCACGACAAGGATTCCCATGGCAGGGGCGACAAACGAGTTCACGCCCACGATGGTGCGGTATCCCATGACCGCGAAGACCACGACGATCAGCGCGATCAGCCCATAGCTGAGGCCCAAAGTCACAGCGTCGGGTTCAAAACCTGCAAGGCGGCCAGTGCCGGAGGACAGCACTTCGCCCCCGGTCCAAATCGTGAGTGCCACATACTGCAGGGTGATCAGTAGGCCAACGAATGAGCCGACCAGACGGCCCCTAACCCCAAAGTACGCGCCGGAGGCCACAGAGTTATTAGTCGAAGCTTTCCACCCCAGCAGCGCGGATCTGGCGACAAATGCGGACCCGACTGTGGTGCCGACAACAATCGCACTCACTGCCTCCCACCAACCAAGGCCGTAGAGAATCGTGAGCCAGCCAAAGACCATGACTGAGACCGACAGGTTCGCACCCAAGAAAACCGTGAAGAGAGAGGACGGTGTTGAAG
>Ga0247831_1005158_pt1 | contig 16617 bp, 12 predicted proteins | sample LaCruzMarch2015__9_FD_192406 | JGI IMG/M metagenome (GOLD analysis project Ga0247831, IMG submission 192406) | Freshwater microbial communities from meromictic Lake La Cruz, Castile-La Mancha, Spain - LaCruzMarch2015_1m | ecosystem: Environmental > Aquatic > Freshwater > Lake | place: Spain... | reverse complement strand
CCTTCTCCAGTTGTTTTCTTTCCCCCCCCCCCCCGTTGCCCCCGTTGCGTGTTTTGGTTTTATAAAAAAAGGTTCATATATATAATATAGAATGTCTTCTACACGATTAAGAAATGACGATGGTCGAATTTCCAAAGAAATGGAAATATTTACTCACGAAGGAAGATACCAGTTAGATGTTCCAAAGTGGAGAAATACACAACAGTTTATTGAAGACCCACATTTAAGGCTTCAAAAAATAGAGGCAAATAAATATAATAATCGTGTGGATATCGAAAATAGTATACTTGGCTATACTATGCCTTTATCGAGGGATTATGGTGAGAAAGATGAATATATTAAATTTACCCCCCAAGTGCAAGAACCCTTCTTTGATAACTATACAAAATGTTTGACGGATGAAACACGGGCAACCCTTCCTCCTTATCTTTTTAGAGATTTAGAAGTAGACCGGTTTGAAACGCCTTTTATTAATCCACAAAATGATATTGAAAGAAACTTTGAATGGAATATTAATACCCGAATGATTGAAAAAGATGGATTGTATAATAATAGACCGGCGGCGAATGAATTCAATAGCGGGTATTGGCTACCATCGGTGAATTGAAAAACACCGACGAGCGTAGCGAGGTGGTGGAAGGGATTATATGGGACTTTAAACCGTGTAATAAATTAAATATTTTACTTTTATAAAATATTTAACACCAACTGTAATAACAAAAATAAATATTGAATACAATTGCGTAGGTTTTATATATCATTTTATCAAGCTTCGTCCAGCTTCGTCCAGCTTCGTCCAGCTTCGTCCCCTCCCTTTTGTTAGTCGGGTTGAAAAAGGGAGGGTCATAGTGGAACCGTAGGTTCCCTACAATAAAATTTATATAGAAATGTATATTCTTTTATAAACTTCTACAATAAAGAGAGCGCCTAATAGTTGTGCCAATATATGTGGAAAAACCTCATTCATCGGTATTTGTCCTAAAATAGCTTGTGATATAGTAACATTCGGGTTAATATATCCTTTGCTAAAAGGCTGTATAATTAGTAAAAGAAGAGACAACGAAAGTCCAATAATTAATGGATTTTGGGTAGTTAATATGATAAATACGAATATAGCTGACGCAAAAAACTCGGTTAGATATTGAATAAACATATGTAAAAAATATAAAAGTATATAATTGTTTTATATTTTTCATCAATGTAAAATATGTTTCTTTGAAAGAAATACCTATAAACGGGTATAAGGTAGGGTATATGACAGGATGGGAGGGAGGGGGGGGTCTTGTATGGTATGAGGTGTATGGGACGGGGGGGGGTGTGTCCGGTCGTGCGGGTGTGCGGTCTTGTGATGGTATTTTGCAGTATTTTTACATAATATTATGACGTCTCACGTAAGAAACTGAAAATAAAAAATATACTATAAACCCTATTATTCCAAATAAATATAACACCCATTCAATGTTGGATTTATTATTTATTTGTTGAAAATAATAAATTAAAATGGCGAAAAAGGGCAAAGTTAGTATATCTACTAAATGACTTGTAAAATACAATGGTTTGTTCATTATATTATATAGTGATATTTTTTTGGTTGCTTCTTTGAAAATTGATTTATAAAACACTTTATAAATAATAACATATGAAGAATATTATATGACAATTTTACTACAGCCCCTCTACGGTCGCTTTCTGGAGAATAAAAGAAACACTACCTCGCTACGATCCTCCGTGTTTTTCAATTAAACTACTTTCTTTGAATATCTCTTTTCGTGTTTACAATGAAAATAGGATATATTTATATACGAACGAATGAATATTGGGATATATATGATGCTTTCAAACTAGGGAAAACTACAAGTATCCCCGATAGAGAACAAACCTATATAACAAGTGAAATTAAAAGGGGGGGATATGTAATTGTTATTGAAATTGATATAGAACTTTTAGATAATATAGAAAGACAATTACAAATATATTTTAATCAGTTAAATTTGGGTATTAAATTTAATGCGGGGGTCGAATTTTACAAAAAAGAAATAGTTGGATTGATTATTCCCTATTTTGACACAAATCATATTAAATATAGAATTTTATCAACCGAAGAAATTGGTTGTTTGATTAAAAAAACAAGGGATAATAGTTATACAAGCGAAAAGGATAATATAAAACATTTGAACGAACTCGTTTCGGTTGTTGATGATGTTAAAGAAAAAGCCCCTAATTCCAACGCCGCCACCCCTGCCCCCCTACCATCTCCAACCCCATCGCCAAACCCTTCTGTAAGGCGTTCTACAAAAATATTGCAAAAAACACAAGAATTTTTGAATAATACAACCACCCATAGCGATGTAGAAATGACGTATCCATATACCCCCAGAAATTACCAAATATCGATAATTAATAAATCCTATGACTATTTTCAAACTCATTCTAAAGGGTTATTGATTATTCCTTGCGGGGTTGGAAAAACGCTTATTTCATTATGGATTACACAAAAATTACAATCCAATACCATTCTTATTGGTGTCCCTAATAAATTGTTATTGAAGCAATGGGAACAAGTAATTTGTTTACTGTTTCCAAATACCCTATACTTGATTGTTTCCAGTGGGGTAAATAATGCAAATATAACCCAATTTTTAGAAAGAAACCGCACAAAATGTATTGTAATTACCACCTACGCATCGGCGCATAAAGTATATACTGCTACTCACGAAACAACCTTTGTATTTGATATGAAAATACTAGATGAAGCTCATCATTTGACTTCATCTAATATGACCCTTGACCACACGACAAAGAAATATGTACAAATGTTGAATGTTTCCCATATAAAACAACTTTCACTCACCGCCACCCTCAAACAAATAGAAGAAATTAATGACCACCAAGATGATACGGCTGTCGTTTCCAATGATAATATTGAATATTTTGGCGAAATAATTGATAGAAAATGCTTGCTATGGGCGATTAATGAAAATATTATTTGTGATTATGTTATTCAAACTATCATTACAAAAGAAGAAGAACTAGAACAACAGCTAGTAAGGTTTCATATTATAGAAGAAAATGACAAAAGACTGTTTTTAAGCGCATTTGCGTCATTGAAAAGTATACACGACCAACACTCCCATCATTTATTGATTTACTCAAATAATCAGGCGAATTCGGTGAAATTAATCCAATATATAAAAATGCTTTTAGACAATGATTATTTCCATATACCGGATTTCTACTATTCCAGTTATCATAGCGAAATAACCACAAAAGACCAAAAAGAAATAATTAATCAGTTTGAAAAGGCGAAGGTTGGAATAATTACGTGTGTCTATTGTTTGGGGGAAGGCTGGGATTTTCCATTACTGGATGCGGTTGTATTTGCCGAAAATATGACATCCAATATTCGTATAGTTCAATCCGCATTAAGAGCAAGTAGAAAAAACAGTTTTGAACCAAATAAAATTACAAAAATCATATTGCCCGTTTTGAATAAAGATGACTGGCTAGAAAATAGTAATAATCCGGATTTGAAAAAAGTTAAAGAAGTTATTTATCAAATGGGGTTGGAAGATGAAACGATTACACAAAAAATAAAAGCCATTACAATTGAAATAACACCACGCGATATTTTAGTAAATAGAAACAATGATTGTGAAATAGATAATTTTGGAGAGTATGACGAAGAGCTAACCAATAGGTTGAAATTAAAAACAATAAAACGCACAATTCTTGGAATCACTTATGAAAAAGCACGTAAGTTAATTACCAGTAAAAATATCCGTTCCAAAGAAGAATATTTCAAGTTGTGTGAAAAGGACAACCGTCTCACCACCGAACCGGAAATAACCTATATTGGACAATATACCAATTGGATAGAATATTTGAGTATTCCAAGAATATATTATGAGGTGGAAGTTTGTATTGAAAAAGTGGATTTGTTACTTTCATTACATACCTACCTAAAAAAACACTATTTAGATTTAAATATTCTTTGTAGAGAGTTGTGTAGTTTGGATGAACTCTTTCCACCCTTTGGATTATGGGAGGAATATTATAATGTTCCCCATTTGAGAAATATTATTGTAATTGTTAATAAAAAAAAGAAAATGGGGATATGAAATGTGTGTTTTTATCACCAATTGCACACGCCAAACACCAGATATATGTAAAATATAAAAGCGAGTATATAATATTTGTAGTAAATTATGTATATAATACACCTTCAATAAAAAACAATAAAACAACTCTTTTTTTTATAAAAAAACTTTACACATTCACTCACCCTAACAAAAGCCTTTATATAAAGAAATGAGGAATTATATAAAATAATGTCATTCCCGTATTTGTGCACTGTATGTAAAATGTCTTTTAACGATAAAATTGATCTTGACCAACACGTTCCACAACATCAAACAAATACACCTCAATCAATTAATCAATTTATTAACGTTAAAATGGACATTAAAACCAGCCATATTAATGTATTTAACTACTGTTTAAACGTATTAAGAGACAACGAAGGACTAACGGGTGAAAAGGCACTTCGAAATTTGTCCTATTTACTTATTTTAAAACTCATTGAACCGCATTTTAGTGGAGAGATTAATATAGATACTTATAATTACGATTTTAGTCATATTGAAGATGAATTGGTGGAACATCATCGTAAAAAATTACTGGAAATTGTCCGTTTTAGTAATTTGGCGATGGAAGACGAAAGCAATCTTACCAATGTTTTGAAATATTTATGGGAAGATATTCTAGCGGTTCATCCTACCACTAAAAATATTTTCTTAAAAGGGAAATATTTTGATATTCAATACAAGTCCAGTTTTAAACGAATTATCGACAAGTTACATTCTCTTGACTTGTCTCAATCCAATTATGACGCAATGGGAAACGCATACGAGGATGTTATTCAGGGGTCTATGACAGGTAAAGTACTTGGTCAATTCTTTACTCAACCATTGCTTAAAAATATGATGGTGAAACTAATTGACCCGCAAATGCATCCAGATGGAAAAATAGAAACTTGTGGGGATCCTACTATGGGAACAGGCGGGTTTTTAATAACCTATTTACAACACGTGTTAAAACAGGCAAAAACCCAAAACATTACTCCCGACTGGAATTTTATTAAAACGGAAGGATTGTATGGCAAAGAAAAAGAACCCGATACGTTTCAGTTGGCGGCATTAAATATGCTGATTTCCACCGGCCATATGTTTGAAAATATCGAATTAGGGGATAGTATTCGGGTGCCTATCACTAAAAAGTTTGATAATATTCTTGCAAATCCACCATTTGGAATTAAAGGATTAAAATATGATGATTTTCATACTCCATTAAAAAGTAAATATGTTCCTATTAAGACAGATAATGCGGTGTCATTATTTATTCAAGCAATTATTTATATGTTAAAAATAGATGGTAAATGTGCGGTTGTATTACCTGACGGACAAGATTTATTTTCAAAAACAAATACCACATTAGTTGCGATTCGAGAATACCTTATAAAAACTTGCGATTTGAAAGAAATTATATATTTACCATCAGGTATGTTTACATACACATCCATTAAAACTTGTGTGTTTTACTTTGTGAAAAAGAGAGAAGGAACTGATGTTTTGGAAACCAAAATTAAAGTATCCAAAACTCAAAAAGAAACTGGTAGAGATTACAAGTTTTCAAAAACACATCAAACAACCAATGTCAAGTTTTATGATTACAATCCATATAAAGATGTAAAAAATCTTTTGGTGGAAGTTCATATTGATAAAATTGCGAGTAATTCATATTCACTTAATTATAATGAATATATGAAAGATGAAACAGAAGAAGAACAATATGAAGAAGGTATTGTTGTGAAAACACTTGGAGAAGTTTGTGAATTTCAAAATGGTTCTCAACTTGATAAAAAAGATATGGTTGAGGGAAATATACCTATATTTGGCGGTGGGGTTAAAATTGTTGGTTTTCATAATGCGAATAATAGAAATGGTAATGAAACAATTGTATGCGGAACTGGATATGCAGGTTATGTAAATCATAATTATGGAAATCCATTTTGGGCGTCTCAATGTTTTACTATGAAAAGTAAAAATATTAACATAATGATTGATAAATATTTATACTATTATTCAAAAATAATACTTGAACCACAATTTATGTCAAATCAAAAAGGGACTGCAATACCATTTATTAGATATACACAAGTAATCGGTGTAAAAATCCCAATCCCATCACTTGAATGTCAACAAGAAATTGTAAAATATTTAGATTTCATATACGAAAAAGCAAACAAAACAAGTATTACAAAAATTGAAGAATTGAAGCAACTGAACGAGTTTTGTTTGAGTAATCAAAAAATATTTGGTGAGAATGAAAATAAAAAATTAGGTGAGTTATGTGAATTTATAAAAACTGGTAAAAATAAACCAACTGATAATAAAAGGGGAACATTATATCCGTATTATGGAACTGGTTCAATTACTGGTTATACTGACCAATATTTGTATGATGGTTATTATATATTAACCGCACGAAATGGAACAATTGGTAATTGTTTCTTAACAGAAGGAAAATTCTTTCCATCAGACCATATATTTGTAATTGATATCAAAGATAAATGTTTAATGAAGTATGTTTATTATATATTATCAAATAATGAAAAGTTAGATAAACTAAAAACTGGCGTTGGAATACCAAATATAACAAAAGGAACACTTGAAAATTTAATAGTACCAGTTCCTTCACTTGAACGCCAAAAAGAAATTGTTGAATATTGTGAATATAATGATACACTCATAAAACAATTAGAAAAAGAAATTGAAAATAATAAAAAACAAGCAAAACAATTTATGGAAGGGATTGTAAAATCACGGGTTCAAACAGAACAACAACACGATACAACTTCAGTAAATACCGAACCAATTGATGAAGTTCAAACTGAAATAGTATCTATTGAAGAAGAAATCAATATTGAACCAAACCCAAAGGTTAAAAAGATTGTTAAAAAAATCAAAAAAAAGCTTGTTATTGTAAAAGATTTTCCCGAAAATAAACTATAATAAAGTTTGGTAAATTTATAAACAAGTATAACAAAACACACGTACACATATATAAAGCAATGTATAATAAAAAACTAAAAATCTTTTTTATTATACAAATAATTTTTACATCTGGTATAAAACCAACCTACCAACCTACGAAGAACAAAGTAACCGGCACATATTTACGGCTTCCATATTTACTTCCTGTGGCAAAAATAGTTTTCTAAAAATATCATCATCCCGAATACGTATAGTATACTCCTGTTGAATGTTTCCCCGTCCAACCCGTCCTATCGCCTGAATGATTTTTTGTTGTGTCATTTCTTTCAAATCTTTTCCAAAGAAGGCGTGACACATTTGATAATTCATCCCATAAATAAAATCGCAACTTGCAATAATTAAATACAGTTTTTGTTCCGTGGCAAGACGTTTCATAATTTCCATATATTTACCATTCACCTGTTCCGTAAAAACACCTATACCCATCAATATAAGCATTTTCATTTGAAGCGTTACTTCTAGTCCCATCACCTCTTCCACAGTGGTTTGGTCTACATTTGGAACAAACGCATTGGTTACAGGGGTTTCCGCCTTTCCCCATATCATTTGATGTGTGGGGGTATTCGGTATATATTTTTGAGAAAGGGCAACTGTATGTATTTCTTCTTTTAAACCGTTTAACACGTTCATCATTCGTTCGACTTCAGGGGGTAAAGTATCTTTTCCCATTTTGCGTTCTTTTTGAATATCTTTACCTATCTTGTTTTCTATTTCTTTCGCAAGGGTTTCGATTTGTTCCCCCGCCTTTTCATTTTTTCGTATTTTTTCTGTAATGGTTGCCATTAATGATTCTGGTATTTTACTTTGATGAATTAAAAAACGGCCTATTTTTTCAACGTCTTCCGCAAAGAATAAAGTAACTCCGTCAGTAAGTGTATGTGCGTCGGCCGTTGATAATTGAATTCCGTCGGCGTTTGCTGCTGCCGTGGGTGGCGGTGGCGGTGGCGGAAGTGCTGCTGTAAGGGGGGGGGAATGTGGTGACTGCAAACTTAACATTCTTGTAATAGGGGGCAAAGACCCCCCCCGCATTTCCGTTTTTAAATCTAAACTGTGCATTTTTTTTAAATCGGGCGGAGGGGGCGTTGTCCCCCCCCAGTAAGTTGGCCGGGTTATTTGCGACATTCTATATATCTCCTCCCACTCTTCCCTCTTGAAAGAAGCCAACACCATTAAATAGTATATTTTGATTCCATTCATTGTCAACTCTTCCACTTTTTGGAAATACTCGGCCACGTCCAAAGAAGACGACGCCATTTTATTTGTATCCACCAATTGCTGAATAAATACTACTATTTCTTTCAAATTGAAATATCGTAATATCGTTTTATTTACCCGGCAGTTGCGAATACATAACATCAATTCGTCGTAATTCTCAAAGAAAAAATGCGGCAAAACCGTACATTTGTCCTTGTCTATCAAAGAAATTGTTTTTGTACACTCATAACTATTAATTGTATGTATTTCCGTATTTTCAAATTTCATACGATAATCCTCCACCACATCCATTATTTCGGTTTCTTGGGGTAAGGTTGCACACGAAAATACAATATTGGATATTTTGTTATTTTTCCAAATCTCGTGGATTAAACTATGTAAAGGATGCGGGGGGTCCCTCGTTTCTGGAATGTCCAATGATATTGTCGGTTCATCCCAATATAATATACAATTTTTTTCATTATTAAATGACAGCATATAATACATTGCTATTAAATACGAGGATAGGTCACATATCATTATTTCCACCTTTTCGCCATTGGTATTGTCCACCTTGAAAATACCCCCCGTTTTACGGTTGACCTCGTAGTCTTTCGCCGAATAGTAATGTAGTCGTATATCCCCGGCAGTTTCACATCCAAAGGCAAACGCCACCTTTTTCTCAATGGAAATCGCATTCTTTGCAAATGCCAATCCAATGTGTCTAGAAGCACATATGTAAATTATTTTGTATTGGGCAGAAAGACCTAATGGAGAGAGTGTTTTCCCGGTTCCTGTGGGGGCGGTGTAAAATACCAGCCGTGAATGGGTTGGGTGGTCGTGTGGGCTGAATAGATTATATAACTGTTTTTGATGTTCGTACAATTCTTTGTTTGCATATTTCAATATAAATGGATTTCTTTCAATATACTCCGGGGAATGATTGAATATTTCTTTTATTAATATACTCGATTTTTCTTTATTTTCTATATACTGTTTTAAAAGACACTCCACGAATGCCATTACCCATTTATTTGCCTGGATTGTTCCCGAGTGGTGTATTTTACTCAATTGGATAATATTGTATATATAGTAACTAATAGAATTGTTGGATATATTTATATCATTATTGCCGCCGCTATTTGATACGGGGGATTTATGAGTGGATAGCCGTGGGGGGGTCGTGGAGTGGGTGGCGGCGGCGGTGGTGGAGGCGGTGGTGGAGTGGCGGATGGTGGCAGGAGGGGTGTTTTCCGTGTTGTTCAATAGGAAAATATGCTTACAAAAATCCAATAGGACAAATTCATATATATTTTTACTATGTTTTTCGAAATTCGCCTCCAAATTGGAAAGACGGATCAAGTCGGTTTTTTTTAATGGTTTGGTCTTTGAAAAATTGGTATTTATAAATTTGGATACTTCGGGGGATAAGACTCGTTTGAATGTCATTTTGTCAATCAACGGTTTGAAATATTTCGTATAGAGATATACCTCTATTTCGGGGGTATACTCCAGCTTCATATGTTGCATAATAGTTTGGTTATCGTTGTATTTTAATTGAATATTGTAAAATCCATCACGGATTAAATAGAGTATTTTCTTTTCTTCCAAAGAAACCGGAACCTCGCAATATTCCCATTCGGCTTTTGATAATTTTACTTGTTGAAAATACATTGGATTATCGTTTCTTTGAATGTATGTATACAAAGGGTTAGTTATTATATAATAGTATATTGATTTTATACACCTTTTTACACGACAACCCCGTGACACCAAACCAACAACCATCAACAAACCAAGCCACCATCAACCAACAAACCACCATCAACCAACAAACCACCATCAACCAACAACTGTTTTTTTCAAAGAAAGGTTAAACACAAATCATATATATTATTTACTTTGCCACCATCAACAATACAATCCTTACCATCACAATCATTATATATAATTATTCAGTTTTTTCGTTCATCTTTTATTTCGTATTTACCTTCAAAATATAACCAGTATTCAAAACACCACACGAATACCGTCACAAAACGTATCAATGGACAATATCGACATATTTACCAACGAACTGGACGGAAAAAAATCAAACGAGTTAATATATCCATTTAGCAAAATGGAATTTCCTAAAAACGACCCCCTTCTTTCTTCATTATTGACCCCCTCCACTACTTCCTCCACCCTACCATCGAGCAAAGAAATCGTCGAACCTCTTCTTATTCCCGATGAAGGGCGGTATGTTATGTTTCCAATTAAATACAATGATGTTTGGAATATGTACAAAAAACAAATGGACAGTTTTTGGCGGTGTGAAGAAATCAATATGTCGAAGGATTTGGGGGAATGGGAAAAAATGAATGAAGATGAAAAATATTTTATTAAAATGGTATTGGCATTCTTTGCCGCCAGTGACGGGATCGTTTTGGAAAACCTGGCTCAACGATTTATGAATGATATTGAAAACTCTGAAATACGGGCGTTTTACAGTATGCAAATCTTTATGGAAAATATCCATTGTGTTTCCCCCGATACTGTCATTCTCACCGACAAGGGGTATCACAAAATCAGCGGTTTAGAAAACGAACAAGTAAATGTATGGAATGGAACCGAATTTTCCAACGTCACCGTCAAATTTACTGGTCTTCAAGCACTATATAAAGTTTCTTTGACCAACGGGATGGTATTGGAATGCACCCCCGGTCATAAATGGATTGTGGTAATCGACGGGGTGGTTACACGGGTAACTACTATGGAACTGATGGAAGGAGTTACCGAAATTGCGGATTTCCAATATCCAGTCGTTTATGAGGGCGTCGGTAAAACCGATGAATATGGAACGGCGGGGTTAAATGACCCACCCATTAACCACCCTTTTAACAGTAAACTGGAATGGTTGACGACCCTTGTTAAAAAACACGCCACTTATCATACACTGGAAAAACACGATTGTTTGTATTTTAAAGACGAATCGTTTCGTGACCTCGATTATTATCAAAATCTACAACTGTTTTTTTCAACGATTGGGTTGACTAGCCATTTGGTCATTAATACGCATCAAAAGGATTTTGGAATTATTATTTATTTAAATGAATCGAATAAATGCATATATGAATATATTGACCCGGCGGGGGTTCAGTGGGCATCAGACCCGTTTGTATTAGAACACTCAATGTCCGACCTTACCATCCGTGTCAAGTCCGTCAATCAAGTCGACCCGGAATCCCCTACGTTTTGTTTTAATGAACCCTTGAAACACGCAGGGGTATTTAACGGGATTTTAACTGGACAAAGTGAAATGTATAGTATTTTAATTGATACCTATAGCCGTGATAAGGCGGAAAAAGACCGATTGTTAAATTCCATACAGCATTTTCCTTGTATTAAGAAAAAGGCGGACTGGGCAAGAAAATGGATCAATGACAAAGACTCCACCTTTGCTTCCCGTCTGGTGGCGTTTGCGGTGGTAGAAGGTATTTTCTTTAGTTCCAGTTTTGCCAGTATTTATTGGATTAAAAAGAGGGGTATGTTACACGGGTTGACATTGTCCAATGAGTTTATTTCAAGGGATGAAGCCCTTCACGTGGAGTTTGCCGTTCTTTTATACCATAAATTGGTGAATAAATTGTCCAAAGAAACGTTTTATAAAATAATGACGGAGGCGGTAGAAATCGAAAAGGATTTTATACTGGAAGCCATTCCTTGCCGTTTAATCGGGATGAATTCCGGGTTAATGAGCCAATATATCGAATTTGTTACCAACCGGTTGTGTCTTCAGTTGGGGTATGATAAACTTTTTCCGAATGCCACCAATCCGTTCAACTTTATGGAGTTGATTTCTTTGAATGATAAGGTGAATTTCTTTGAAAAGACCAATACGCAATATGCCCTTGCAAATACCTCGGTGGAAGGTGACCCGTTTGACCTTTCCAGTGATTTTTAAAGAATACTGGGGGGGGGGGGGAAGGATTGTATAGTGAGGTTGTGGAGAAGAAAGGGAGGAAAAAAGCTTGAGGGGAGCTTCTAGGTAAATAAAATTTATATGATATTTGATGGTTATTTGAACGTTATTTGAACGTTATTTGATGGTTATTTGAACGTTATTTGAACGTTATTTGATGGTTATTTGAACGTTATTTGATGGTTATTTGAACGTTATTTGATGGTTATTTGATGGTTAATAAATAATATATAACTATATATTATGTATAACAGCACCATCCCCACCCCCACGGAAAAAAAGAATAATAATATATCCCTTTTCAAAGAAACATCTACACCCATATCAAATAATTCTATGGAAAACAATAAAGGGGATTCTCTTCCCTCCACCTCAAACGTTTCTATGAAAGAAAGTCAAAGTAATTCTATGAAACCCGAAAAACCTTTAGAATATCCTTTTATAGAAGAAAATAAAGATTTTATAAAAATACTAATATATAACCCTGATGCTGGCAAAAAGACAGATTTAATTTATTTTTACGACGATAGTTATTTTGATTTGGTAGGATTATACCCGGAAGTTACTATATCAAATGATATACAACACATTATTCAAAGTATTGAAGTGGCAAATACACAGACGGGAGGGGAAACAAAAAATGATGAACCCGGTGGATTATATGGCTTGTTTAACAGTTTTATGTCATCTATTAATCCCGCTGACAAGGAAGAAAAAAAACCAGTCAAAGAAGAAGATACAACAAACCCCGTCAAAGAAGAAGATACAACAAATACCAACAAAAAGGATAATATGAACACATCCCTATTAAGTATTAATCCAGTCAACCCAAGTACCAGTGTATCACCTTCCCTTCTTTTTTCCACCAATACAACTGATAATACCCCTGATAATACCCCCGATAATACCCCCGATAATACCCCTGATAATACCCCCGATAATACCCCCGCCAATACCCCTGATAATACCCCCGATAATACCACCGTCAATCCTGTAATAAATGAATCCCCTGTAACCACCCCCGCAAATATTATTGTATTGACCTTTTTCCCGAATGAAGGTATTAAATCATTTACAGACGTCATTGAAACCCGTAATCCAGAGTTAGATGTTGATATTACCCTATCTAAATATAAATTCAAAGAACTTGAAAAAATCAAAATGATTAAAGAAAATAAAACACTTTCCACCGATATAAGTCTCAAAGAAGTGTATTATATTAATGGCAAGTTAATTGTATTAAAAGGTGCGTTAAATACAATTGAAAATGGCGGCGTCAATACGGAGACCAACGTCGTGTTTATAGACGTAAAAACAGAAATTGCGAATTTTATACCTGAAAAAGACCAACAAATATAAATCTTTACACTCTGTAGGGAACTTATCATCGCTTTCCGTTTCTTTCAAAAAGCTCCCCCCGGTCGTTTCTAGGGGTTTTGAAATTCAACAACCTTTTTTGTTTTCGTATTTGATACAATATATAGACACTTTTTTGAAAGTCAAAGAAATGTAGAATACGCTCCCCCGTTAATAACCGGATTATAGCCTTTTTATTGAACGTCGTCTCATATGATACATTCGGTTCAATGGTGGATAAATAAATATCGAAATAGTCATACACCAACGAATTACTATTTATTAAATGTATACTTGGAAGATGTTTTAAAAGCTCCTCCGTATTTATTAATACAGTATAATATAATCTATAAATATCGTGTAACTGTGACAAAGTAAAAGAATGCAAATAGTTGGTTATTTGTTGTTTTGGATAAGGGAAATATTTGAGCCGTATGAAATAGACACGGACACTTTCTAAAAAAGAGGGTTCTATAAAGGATTTTATATAATCTATTGTATCGGTATTAAGCCGGGAAAGCATCGTATCAATGTTTAATAATATGGTGTTTTGGGTCATTTTCTTTTTCCAAATATAATTATTTTTATCCCACATTAGATGAGTGAAACTTTGATGGGAGTTTATTAGTCTTCCAATCGAACTGAAATAAATATTCGCATTTCTTTCCAGGTCGATCAACGATTTGGTTCTACTTTTGACTTCATCGAACGAGGAGCTGTAATTGATGGGAGTTTTTCTTATTTTTTCTTGGAGTTTATTCATATTCTTTAAAAGAGTGAAAACTTGTGAATTTTGGGGGAATGGGTTGAACGAAACCAATCCGTTTTCATATTGGGATATTTCATTGATTGTTTCGAATGTTTTTAGTGTTATCAATGGTGAAAAATCCGTGTGGGGTGCCATAAACTCTTTAATAATATTATAGTCGTTGTATACCTCGTATTCGCTGTTGGCTTGATAAAACTCGAACTTGCCGCCGTCAATATGGTTGTTTGTATTTCGTATTTTTTTATAGGGGATTGTTTTTGTTTCTTTTTCGTGTTTGTTGGTTGGTTTGTTGTGTGTTTTGTTGGTTGGTTTGTTGGTTGGTTTGTTGGTTGGTTTGTTGGTTGGTTTGTTGGTTGGATTGTTCGTTGGTTCACTTTGTTTATTGGTTCTTTCGTTTTGTTTGTTGTTTCTTACGTTTTTTTCATTCTTTTTACTTGTTTCGTTTTGTGTGTTTCTTTCATTTTTGTTTTTGTTTGGTTCATTTCTTTCGTCCTTTTTGTTTTTATTTATTTCATCCTTTTTATTATTTATGGTTGATTGATTAATAGTATTTATATCTTCAATACCGGCAATAATATCCATATCGTTTTTACCAAATAAAGAAGGGGAAAGTGTATGATAGTTGCATAAAAAAAGGAAGAATTTGTTATGATGGACAGAGCGGGGAGCTGTTCTAGTAGATAGATATATAATTAGTTTTAAAAGAAGGGCTGAATGAGTAGAAATGGATGATATTGTTGAAAGAAACGGGGCAAACAATGCAGACGCATAATCGTTTAAAAATGTCATTTATAAATAGGTAAAGGTATAAAATAATTCTATATAGATTTAGTTACTGTACTTCCCTAGTTTTTTTATTAAATTTATAAAAAACTATAAACCGTTTGTAGTTTAGCAAAAATACTCCACAACCAAGTATTATTTGTGTAATGTTGGTAGTAATGTAGGGAACCTACAATATATGTATATAACCACCAATACTTTTATTTTTTTACACGACACAAAATAAAAGTATAAATATATGGCCGCATTTATAAGTTCAGAAAATCTCCACGCAGTAAAACCCCCGGTAACCGCAATTGACATAGAAGGTATACACGATATGGGTTCTCCAGTCGTCGAAAAAAACTGTACAATGGCTGAAAATGGAAAATTTTATAGAATAAGTCTAGACAATTTTGATAAAAAAAAGTTTCAAATTCAAAATCCATTGCGGATGGACAGTCGTATTATTAAAGCCCGTGATGGAACTTATATATATATAATAGCAACGAATGAAAAAGCTGAAAGAAATGGACAATATCATATATATAGTTTACGAACTCTTTCCATTCACGAAGTAAAAACAAAGCACACACATTTACTAAATTTTCTTAAAAAAAATAAACATATTAAAAATTTATATTATGCAGGTGAATTTAAAAAAAAAGGCGAAAATGTCGAATTTAATTTTGCCTCTGGAACATATATGGTTGGTCACGTAGATAATATATTAACACAAGATGATATAGAAAGAAACATTCCCCATATAGAATTTGTGAAAGGATTATTTGGAAAATATGAACTAACTGCCGAAATAACAACAGATAGTTTAATAAACTCAACCAACCTACATTTGACAATGTCACAACTAGATGAATTAGTTGAATATGGTGTCGAAGTAATAGAATATGATACAAAAAAAGAGTGTTTGGATTTTATTAATTACCCGTTTCAATCACTTAAAGCAAAAACAACACACGAAAATCAATTAAGGATATTTAATAAATACGGAAATCGTGAAAATCAACAACCCCCACAATTAATACTCCCTCCCAAACCAAAAGAAGGAACAAAAATAAACCAACAACCACCGACCCGCACAGGTCTTTCTTCAAAACGTAAACGATCCACTAGTAGTTCAGCAAGAAGTACAAAACGTCAAAAATTAAACAATTCTATTTAACCCTTAAACAGCTTTATGGAATGGTTTGTCCATAAGCATAAAATAATATTGTAGAGAACCTACAACGAAGGTTCACTACAATATTCTATAAATGATTTTTCAAAGAAAACGAATGGAAGGGAGGGGTCGTAGGGGAACCGTAGGTTCCCTACAATAGAATGTAAAAAGTGTCGTTGTGGTTGATTCAAAAAGTAAAAGAAATCGTGATTGTCGTTATAAAACCCTAATCGGTTTAAAAGAGAAATAAGTAAAGCGATAGAAGCCAGTAAAAAAACCC
>Ga0247831_1005152_pt1 | contig 16628 bp, 19 predicted proteins | sample LaCruzMarch2015__9_FD_192406 | JGI IMG/M metagenome (GOLD analysis project Ga0247831, IMG submission 192406) | Freshwater microbial communities from meromictic Lake La Cruz, Castile-La Mancha, Spain - LaCruzMarch2015_1m | ecosystem: Environmental > Aquatic > Freshwater > Lake | place: Spain... | reverse complement strand
CATTTGAATACCTTCCGCTAAATGGTCTAGGTTGCCCACACCACCCGAAGCAATCACAGGCACGCTCACCGCGTCACTCACGGCACGCGTGAGCTCTAAATCAAAGCCCGCTTTGGTGCCATCGCGATCCATGCTGGTGAGCAAAATTTCGCCAGCACCGTAATCGGCCATTTGGACCGCCCACGCCACGGCATCAAGACCCACGTTTTGGCGTCCGCCGTGGCTAAACACATCCCAGCCTGGGCCCATGGGAAGGCCATGGACATCGACACGTTGTTCGTCTTGCGTGCTGCGACGCTTGGCGTCGATAGCCACCACGATGCACTGGGCACCGTATTTATTAGATGCGTCCCGAATCACTTGCGGGTTGGCAATGGCGGCTGAGTTGAAGCTGGTTTTGTCTGCGCCCGCGTTGAGCAAGCGACGGACATCGTCGACGGTACGCACACCGCCACCCACCGTCAACGGAATAAACACCTGCGACGCCACCGCTTCGATGATGTGCAAGATGACATCGCGCGCATCGCTGGTGGCGGTGATGTCAAGAAAGGTGAGTTCGTCAGCGCCTTGGTCGTTGTAGCGCGCAGCAATTTCAACCGGGTCACCCGCATCGCGTAACTCGACGAAGTTCACGCCTTTGACGACGCGGCCACCGGTGACATCCAAGCAAGGGATGATGCGCTTGGCGAGCATCTTTAGCCGACCACGCGCAAACGCTGCCAGCCTTGCCACTCTTCTTGTGGCTCGAGGTGCACGGTCTCAAATACTTGGGCCGCTTCGACGCACAGCATGCGTGCAAAACCATCGTCTGGAAGGTCTGGCATTTGCACTGACTTTTCAGCGCCGGGGTTCCACACCACGGTATGCGCCCAACTGGGACTTTGTTCAATTTGTAACAAGCTGCTGCCATCTTGCAAATGCAAGGCGTTGTCACCTGCGTGGTAGACGCGGTCAAACTCTCCGTCGAAATGCAAACTGGTAGGCGCAATGTGGTGCACGTCTTCTAGGGCGTTCCATTCTGGCAAGCCGTCCAATCCGCGCAGTTCGGTTAGAGCGATATCGTCCACCGCCAAATAGGTATGCAGCGCGCCAGTGAATTGCAGTGTGTTTGCGTCGTTGTTGGTCACACGCAATGTGAGATTGAGTTGGCCGGGCTCAATTTCTACGCGGTACTGCGCTTCGAACTGGAATTCCCAGTGGACCAAAGTATGGGCTTGCGTGGCAGTTGAGAAGTCTTGGAAAGCAATGTCAGGCGACTCCACGCGATCGTGTGCGTCCCATTCCATGTTTCGGACAAAACCGTGACGAGGCAAAGGACCACGCTGGTTGAATTGGGGGAAACAAATCGGCACACCGCCACGAATCGGGGTGTGCCCGTCAAACTTGTTGTTAGGGCTTAAGAATAAACGTTCACGGCCCTGCGACACCCACGACAACACCTGCGCACCTTGCAAGGCAATCAATACGCTGTCGCCACAGGCCAAGCTCAAACGGTAACAGGAAAGATTGCGGAAATACTCAACCATTGAGTTCATCTGCGCGCTCTTGGGCTTTTTCAAAGTCCAAGTCGCCGCTGTAAATGGCGCGTCCGCAAATCACGCCTTCGACGCCGTCGTCTTCGACTTCGCAGAGTTTCTCGATATCGGCCATATTGGACAAACCGCCCGAAGCAATCACAGGAATGGAGAGGGCTTGCGCGAGTTTGACGGTGGCGTCGATGTTGATGCCACTCAACATGCCGTCACGGCCAATGTCGGTGTAGATGATGGATTCGACGCCGTAGTCTTCGAATTTTTTGCCGAGATCTATGACTTCGTGGCCAGTCAATTTGCTCCAACCGTCGGTCGCCACTTTGCCGTCTTTGGCATCTAAGCCCACGATGATGTGGCCGCCAAAAGCCGAACAAGCGTCTTGCAAAAAGCCAGGGCTCTTAACCGCAGCTGTGCCAATGATGACGTAGCGCATGCCAGCGTCTATGTATTTTTCAATCGTGTCCAAGTCGCGGATACCGCCACCAAGTTGCACCGGAATATCGTCCCCCACAGCCCGCAAAATCGCTTTGATAGCCGCATTGTTTTGCGGCTTGCCCGCAAACGCGCCATTCAAATCCACCAAGTGCAAACGGCGTGCGCCTTTGGCAACCCAATCGAGCGCCATTTGTGCGGGGTCTTCGCTGAAGGTGGTAGCCTGGTTCATGTCGCCCTGGATGAGGCGCACGCAATGTCCGTCTTTGAGGTCAATGGCTGGGATGAGAAGCATGATGGCGGGTGGAGTTCAAGGGTTCCAGTGGATGAAATTGCGGTACAAGGCCAGGCCATGCGCCGCGCTCTTTTCGGGGTGAAATTGTGTCGCAAAAATGTTGTCCCTAGCGATGGCGCACGCAAAAAGTCCGCCATAGTCGGTTTCAGCGGCAATATGCGCTGCATTTTTAGGTTTGGCGTAGAAGCTATGCACAAAATAAAAGTAACTGTTGCTAGGCACCCCTTCCCACAAAGGATGGGGTTGAGTCGGAACCACTTGGTTCCAACCCATTTGTGGCACTTTGAAGCGACTGCCGTCGGTTTGGGTTCTTCCTGCCAAATCAAATTTGATGACTTCACCGGCAATCAAACCTAAGCCCGGGGTATTGCCCTCGGCACTGTGGTCTAGCAACATCTGCATGCCTACGCAAACGCCAAACAGGGGTTTTTTAGCTGCTGCGTCCAACACCGCTTCGAGCAATCCTGAAGCCTTCAACTCCGACATGCAATCTGGCATTGCACCTTGTCCTGGTAACACCACGCGGTGGGCGTCTCGCACCACCTGCGGGTTGGAGGTGACGATCACCTCAGCTTGGTCCACCACAGATGCCGCATGGATCACCGCTTGCGCCACCGAGCGCAAATTACCCATGCCGTAATCAACCACCGCAATGGTGTTCAAAGAGATCCTTTGGTCGAAGGAATGACGCCAGCCGAACGGGGGTCCGGCGTCAGTGCAGCACGCAAGGCGCGGGCAAAGGCTTTGAAAACCGTTTCGGCTTGGTGGTGCGCGTTTTCACCGCGTAAGTTGTCAATGTGCAATGTCACCAAGGCATGGTTCACAAAACCCTGGAAAAACTCATAAGCCAATTGGCTGTCGAACTCGCCAATCATCCCGGCCTTAAACGGCACGTGCATCACCAAACCAGGGCGACCTGAAAAGTCGACCACGACACGGCTTAAGGCTTCGTCCAAGGGCACATACGCATGGCCATAACGGGTAATACCTTTTTTGTCGCCAATGGCTTTGGCCACGGCTTGGCCCAAGGTGATGCCGACGTCTTCCACTGTGTGGTGTCCGTCGATGTGCAAATCGCCCGTGGCGTGGATCTCTAAATCGATCAAACCGTGGCGCGCAATTTGGTCGAGCATGTGGTCAAAGAAACCAATACCCGTGGACAGTTTGGACACGCCCGTACCGTCAAGATTAACCTTGACGGTAATTTGGGTCTCGGCCGTTTTACGGCTGACTTCGGCAATGCGAGCGGTCATATGGGGGCTTTCGACGTTTTATTTCAGTGCAACTGCTAATGCAGCCAACAGTTGTTGGTTTTCCTGTGGAGTGCCGATGGTCAGACGCAAACAGTTTGTCAGCAATGGGTGCATTTTAGAAACGTTTTTGACCAAGACTTTTTGCGCCTTGAGTGACTCAAACACACGGGTCGCTGTGTCGGGCCCACCCTCAAAACGCGCCAGCATCATATTGGCGTCGCTGGGGAAAGGTGTCACGCCTGGCATGGCTTGCAGTGCTTGGGTCAGGGCTGTGCGCTCATCGCAGACAGTTTTCGCTTGCGCAGCAAAAACATCGGCATGCTCTAGGGCGAACAAGGCGCACTCGGCATTGAGCACGCTGACGTTATAGGGTGGACGCAATTTGTCGACTTCGTTCAACAAAGCCGTCGGCGCCAACATATAGCCCAAACGCGCACCAGCCAAACCGAATTTGGAAAGTGTGCGCATCAGCAACACATGCGAGTTGCTAGCGGGATCGCGGCGAATTTCATCTAACCAACTCAAACTAGAGAAAGGCTGATACGCCTCGTCCATCACCACCAAACCACCATAGGTATTCACTTGGGTAATCAAACTACGGATCACCTGCGTATCCCACAAATTCGCTGTCGGGTTGTTGGGATAGGCGATGTAAACAATCGCAGGTTCGTGTTGCGCAATCGCATCAGACATGGCGCGCTCGTCCAACGCAAAGTCTGCCGTCAAGGGCACGCCGACAAAAGGCAGGCCTTGCAACTTAGCGCTCATCGCATACATCACAAAACCGGGTTCTGGCGATAACACTTTGGCGCCTGGTACGGCGCAAACCATCGCTAACAGAGAAATCAACTCGTCTGAACCATTACCCAACATCAAGCCATAGCCTTGTGGTAAGTCTACGTAGCGCGACAAAGCGTTTCGTAAATCGTCGATGCGCGATCCGGGGTAGCGGTTAATCGCCAGTGCGCCTAAGCGATGGCCTAATTCGGCTTGCAACTCTGGGCTTAAAGAAAACGGGTTTTCCATCGCATCGAGCTTGACCATGCCATCGGAATGCTGGATGGAATAGGCGTGCATCGATTGCACATCTTGACGGATGAAACGCATAGGTGTGGTCATGGTGCGTCTTTCTGCATGCGCATTTCAGCTGCCATAGCGTGGGCTTGCAGGCCTTCACCGTGCGCCAGCACCGAGGCGATCTGACCAAGCGTTTGTGCGCCCTTGCTACTGACTTCAATCAGGCTGCTGCGTTTTTGAAAGTCATACACACCCAAAGGCGAGCTGAAACGCGCAGTTCCGCTCGTTGGCAACACATGGTTGGGACCCGCGCAATAGTCACCCAAACTCTCGCTGGTGAATGCGCCTAAGAAAATCGCCCCAGCGTGGCGCAACAAGGGCTCCCAACGGTGCGGGTCTTGGCTAGACACCTCAAGATGTTCAGGTGCGATCCGGTTGCTGATCTCGCAAGCCTCTTCCATGCTACGGGTGTGAATCAAAACGCCACGGCCATGGAGTGACTTGGCGATGATTTCGCGGCGCGGCATTTGGGGCAGAAGTTTTTCCATTGCGGCTTGCACTTCGGTGATGAAGCCAGCATCGGGGCACAACAACACACTTTGCGCGAGTTCATCGTGTTCGGCTTGGCTGAACAAATCCATGGCCACCCAGTCAGGGGGCGTTGTGCCATCGGCCAACACCAAAATTTCGCTAGGACCGGCAATCATGTCGATGCCCACCGTACCAAAAACACGGCGTTTGGCAGCAGCAACATAGGCATTGCCAGGGCCGGTGATTTTGTCAACGGCTGGAATGGTTTGCGTGCCATAGGCCAAGGCGGCCACAGCTTGCGCGCCACCGATGGTGAACGCACGGCTGACGCCTGCCACATAGGCTGCGGCCAACACCAATGCATTTTTTTCGCTGTGCGGCGTTGGCACCACCATGATGATGTCTTGCACGCCCGCCACATGCGCAGGAATGGCATTCATTAATACGCTGGAGGGGTAAGCGGCTTTTCCACCTGGTACATAAATTCCCACGCGATCGAGTGGCGTGACTTTTTGTCCCAACAAAGTGCCGTCAGCATCGCGGTAAGTCCAACTCTCGCCACTGGCTTTTTTCTGCGCCTCGTGGAAGCTGCGAACACGCGCGGCTGCAGCTTCTAAGGCAGTGCGTTGCAAAGCGGGCAGGCCGTCGAACGCGGCTTTTAGTTCGGCTTGGGTCAATTCCAAAGCTGCCATGCTGGGGGCCTTCAAACTATCAAAGCGCTCGGTGTATTCGATGACTGCGGCATCGCCACGTTGTTTTACATCCGCCAAGATGTCTGCCACGCGTTGCTCTATTGCCGCATCGGTATCGGCCGACCAATGCAAGCGCGCTTTGAAGTCGGCTTCAAAGTTAGAGCTTACAGTTGAGAGGCGAAGCGGCTTGGGCATATTCAGGCCAATGCCTTTGCAAAAGCGTCAATGATGGGGCGAATCTGGGCTTGCTTCATTTTGAGCGAGGCTTGATTCACCACCAAACGTGAACTGATGTCCATGATTCTTTCCACTTCTACCAAGTGGTTGGCTTTGAGCGTGTTGCCTGTCGAGACCAAGTCGACGATGGCATCGGCTAAACCTGTTAATGGCGCCAATTCCATAGAACCGTACAACTTCACCATGTCCACATGCACGCCTTTGCTGGCAAAGAAGTCGCGCGCAATCGTGGTGTATTTGGTGGCTACTTTTAGACGTGCACCTTGCTTGACTTTGCCCACGTAATCGAAGTCTGCGCGCACTGCGACACTCATGCGGCATTTGGCGATTTTCAGGTCAAGTGGTTGGTAAAGGCCCGAGCCACTGCCCGCCCAATCGCCACCGTGCTCGATCAAAGTGTCAAGCCCGGTCACGCCTAAATCGGCGCCACCGTATTGCACATAGGTGGGCACATCGGAGGCACGCACCAAGACCACGCGCAGTTGTGGTTGGTTGGTAGGCAAAATTAATTTGCGCGATGTTTCTGGGTCCTCGAGTACTTCAATGCCAGCTGAACGCAGCAATGGCAAAGTTTCGTCAAAGATGCGTCCTTTAGAGAGCGCCAAGGTCAAGGTGGCCGTCATTTCACTCTTTCAATGTCTGCGCCGATCGCGCGCAGTTTGGCTTCCATTTTGTCGTAGCCGCGGTCAAGGTGGTAAATACGGTCGACTATGGTTTCGCCTTGTGCGACCAAGCCTGCCATTACTAGCGAAGCCGACGCACGCAAATCGGTCGCCATGACAGTGGCACCAGAGAGTTGTGGCACGCCTTCAACCAAGGCAACTTTGCCTTCGATTTGGATTTTGGCGCCCAAACGCACCAACTCGTTGACGTGCATGAAGCGGTTTTCGAAAATTGTCTCGGTCACCTTGCACGCGCCTTGGGAAATCGCATTGAGCGTCATGAACTGTGCTTGCATATCGGTGGGGAAGCCTGGGTATTCGGTGGTGCGAAAGTTTTGCGCTTTTAAGTGGCCATAAGCAGGCGCTTTGCTGTGCACACGGATTCCGTCGGCTTGCACATCCACCTTTACCCCAGCATCGCGCAATTTGTCAATCACTGAATCCAAATGGTCGCCACGGGCGTGGCGCAAAAACACATCACCACCCGTTGCAGCGACGGCACACAAAAATGTTCCAGCTTCGATGCGGTCGGCCACTACGCGGTGGTTACAGCCGTCCAGTTTTTCTACACCTTGGATGCGAATACGGCTGGTGCCATGTCCTTCGATCTTGGCGCCCATGGCAATCAGCATTTCGGCCAAGTCTGGAATTTCCGGTTCTTGGGCGGCGTTTTCCAAAATGGTTTCGCCGTCTGCCAAGGCGGCAGCCATCAGAAAGTTTTCGGTTCCAGTGACCGTCACCATGTCTGTGGCAATACGCGCACCATGCAAACGGGTACGGCCGTCTTTCAAACGCGCCAGCATGTAGCCGTGCTCGACGTCAATCACCGCGCCCATGGCTTGTAAGCCTTTGATGTGTTGGTCCACAGGTCGTGAACCAATTGCACAGCCTCCAGGCAAAGACACTTTGGCGCGGCCAAAACGCGCAAGCAATGGACCGAGTGCCAACACAGAGGCGCGCATGGTTTTGACCAATTCATACGGAGCCTCAGGATTTGTCAAAGTCCCTGCATTCAAAACCACACTGCCGTCTTCTTGGCGGTCTGCCGTCACACCCATATTGCGGATGAGTTTGAGCATGGTGGCTACATCTTGCAAATGCGGGACATTGGCAAGCGTGACGGGCTGGTCAGTCAATAAGGCTGCGCACAGTTCTGGCAAGGCCGCGTTTTTGGCGCCAGAAATCAGCACCTCGCCTTGCAAAGCGTTGCCCCCGCGAATCAGGAGTTTGTCCATGCCTACGTGCCTGCCTTCTCAGCGTCGCTCATCTTCTCCCACTCAGCGGGGCTGTAGGTGCGCATCGACAAAGCATGGACTTCGTCGGTCACCATGCGGTTGCCTAAAGTGGCGTAGACGCGCTGGTGGCGTTGGATCAAACGCTTACCTTCAAACTCTGCCGAGACCAAGGTGGCATACCAATGGCGGCCGTCCCCTTGGACTTGCAGATGCGCACAGGGAAGGCCTGCGCCGATGAGATCTTGTAGTTCTTGAGCAGTCAACTTAGCCTCGAATCTTGAAACCGATACGCAGTAAATACACAGCCACAGCAGAGATGATGAAGAGACTCAGGCCCACTACGCCCAAACTCAACCATGGCGAGACATCGCTTTGGCCAAAGAAGCCATAACGAAAACCGTCGATCATGTAGAAAAACGGATTGAGGTGGCTCACCTTTTGCCAAAAATCAGGCAATGAATGGATGGAGTAAAACACTCCACTCAAAAACGTCATCGGCATGATGATGAAGTTTTGAAAGGCTGCCATCTGGTCAAATTTTTCAGCCCACAAGCCGGCAATCAAGCCCAACGCGCCCAGCATGGCGGCACCTGTAAAAGCAAACACCAAGGCCCACAAGGGCTCTTGCGGCAGCAAGGAAAAATTAAGCGCTGATGACTGCCACACAAACAAGGCTGTAGCCAACAATACACCCATACCAACAACAACGCCACGCACCACGGCTGAAAAGGTGTAAGCAAAAAACCAACTCCAGTGCGACAGCGGCGTGAGCAACAAAAACACTAAGTTGCCCATGATCTTGCTTTGCACCATGGACGATGAGCTATTGGCAAACGCGTTTTGCAACACGCTCATCATCACCAAACCCGGAATAAGAAAAGCGGTGTAACTCACACCGTCATATACCTTGACATGGTCCTCTAGTACATGGCCAAAGATCAGTAAATACAAGACGGAGGTCAGCACAGGTGCGCCTACCGTCTGGAAGCCAACTTTCCAAAATCGCAACACTTCTTTGTAAAACAGCGCACGCCAGCCGGTCATACCGTCTCCTTTGGAGTGTTGGCGTGCATCACGTCTAAGAAAACATCTTCTAAATCAGCTTTGCGAATTTCTACATCTTCGGCATTCAAACCCGCTTCACGCAAGGCAGCTAAATGGCGCTCGATCTCAAGCGCGTCATGCGCGGGTAACTGCACGATGCGCCCCGTCACGCGCGCTTTGGCAACCAAAGCGGGCGGCAAGGCCGCATCCAACTTGAAACGCAATACATTGCTAGACGCTGCTTTGAGAAGTTCATCGGTTCTATCGAGCGCTACAACCTTACCGTTTTTCAGCATGGCGATACGTTGACACAGTGCCTCAGCCTCCTCCAGGTAATGCGTCGTTAACAAAACAGTGTGGCCAAGTTTGTTAAGTTTGGCAATGAATTGCCACAAGGTTTGGCGCAACTCCACATCCACACCGGCAGTGGGCTCATCCAACACAATCACAGGCGGCTTGTGCACCAGAGCTTGTGCCACCAGCATACGTCGCTTCATACCGCCGGAGAGTTGGCGCATGTTGTGGTTGGCTTTATCACTGAGCCCTAAGCTCTCAAGCAACTCATCAATCCATGCATCGTTGTGTGTGACACCGAAGTAACCCGACTGAAACCGCAAGGCCTCGCGCACATTGAAGAACGGGTCAAACACCAACTCTTGCGGCACGACGCCGAGTTTTTTGCGCGCTTGCGCGGCTTGGGTGTTGACATTGGTGCCAAGCACCGAGACTGTGCCCGAAGTGGCTTTGGCCAATCCAGCCAAGATACTGATGAGTGTCGTTTTGCCAGCGCCGTTGGGCCCGAGCAATCCAAAAAACTCGCCTTGCTCAATATCAAAACTCACACCATCGAGTGCCTGAAAAGGCCCACGGGCGGTTTGAAAAGTTTTGGAAACAGATTGGAAGGAGATGGCTGGCATGGGAAGCCTTATATTTTAAGGCTTTGCCAAGGGCTCGCCTGAATATGCTTAGTGGAGCAACTCCGTCACACCGTAGACCTGCGCCAAGGCGAGCAATCGTTTTGGCAGTCCAATCACTTGAAATTGACCACCTAGTTCTAAGACTGTGCGTCGGCAGGCCAACACCACCGCCAATGCGGAGGAGTCAAACTGCTGTAGCGCAGACGCGTTGAGCGACACCCCCCTGTCTGCCGCCAATTGGGACATGTTTTGGGTCAAGTTATCGGCGACAGCCTGCGCTTGGTCTTGCATGATGGTGGCAGGTAAGGCAAAGATGGCAGACATGGTGACCATGTTTTACTTTCCTTGAACCTTAGCCGCATTGGATTTGTTGCGATCAGCCAAACTCGCGATCAAGCCGTCTACGCCTTTGGTGTTTATTTCTTGCGCAAACTGGCTGCGGTAGTTGTCGACCAACCACACGCCCATAACATTGAGGTTGTAAATGCGCCATCCTGTAGGTGCATCAGGCGCCTTTTCTACGCGGTAATCAAGCTGGATAGGCTCTCCTTTGCCACGTACTTCGGTACGCACAACAACTTCCTTGTCATCTGGTGCAGCACGCACAGGCTTGATGACGATGGTTTGGTCGTTGAATTGGCTCAAAGCGCCAGAGTAGGTGCGCACCAACAAGGTTTTGAATTCTTCTTGCAAGCGTTTTTGCTGCTCAGGCGTGGCTTGGCGCCAAGTCGGCCCCACTGCAGAGGCAGTCATACGTAAAAAATTAACGCTGGGCATCACTTTTTGGTCCACGAGCACAACGATTTTGTTGATATCGCCTGCCGCAATCGATTTGTCAGTTTTGATCGCATCGATCACATCACCGGACAGACGTTTGATGAAGGCCTCCGGGGTGTCTTCAGCAGCTGAAGCGCTAGTCAGTAGCCCCGAAGCCAGCATTGCGCTAATCAGCATTGCGCTAATCAGCATTGCGCTAATCAGCATTGCGCCCATCAGTATTGCGCCAGTCAGCATGCGCGGCAAGCGATAAAGCATAGAAGTTAGGTATTGCATAGTGGGTAAACAACTCAGGTGGGGCACATCATCTCAGCAAGCGGCTAAAGATAACAAAGACTTAAAAACGAAGACGAATCTTAAATGCAAACCCAGTTACTTGGCTGGCACAGGGTTGGCGGACGGATCGTAGTTGCTGTCTTCTTCGTCGGGCGGGTTACCGTCATAGATTTGTGAACGTCGGTATTGCAGAAACGCATCTCGGGAAAAGCTGTATTTATCGATCGATGCTTCTTCCAACATCCGGCCAGACTTCAAAAGCTCTGCGCGCTTACTGAGCAAACGTAAAGCAAAAACTTGGTTTCGCGTTGGTATGTCATTGATGAACTGGGTGGGGCTGACCGCAAAATCAACGGGCATGCTGGCCCCATCGCGCAAAGTGGATGGTCCGAAAAGTGGCAAGACAAGGTAGGGGCCATTGGGCACGCCCCAATACCCCAAGGTCTGACCAAAATCCTCAGGGTGTCGCTCGAGCTTCAAATAAGTTGCAACATCAAATATGCCGTAGATGCCAAAAACGGTGTTGACGACAACCCGTCCCAAAGACTCCACCGTGTGGATGGGCTTGAGCTGCAATGCGTTGTTAACGGTAGACCACATATCAGCCAAGTTGTTAAAAACATTGCGAACGCCGGTTTGAATCAGTTCAGGCACGACATTACGGTAGCCAGTCGCAACAGGCTTTAGGACGTTGTCGTCGATCGTGTCATTGAAGCTTGCAACCTTGCGGTTCATTGGCTCCCATGGATCTTTGGGATTTGCCATAGGTGACGTGGCGCAACTAACCAGCACCAGACTAGCAGCTATTAGCAAGCGACTCAGATGCTTTTTCATTTAGACCTCTTCGCCGGCGCAGGTTCAGCCGCCTTGTTATACAAAAACTGGCTGATCAAATTTTCCAAAACCACCGCCGATTGGGTCGCTTGGATACGGTCGCCTGCTTGCAAGTTGTCTGCTTCCGACCCAGCTTCAATTCCGATGTACTGCTCGCCTAATAAACCAGAGGTCAAAATTTTGAGCGAACTGTCTTTGGGAAATTGGAAACGGTTTTCCAATGCCAAGGTGACGGTCGCTTGAAAAGTTTTGTCGTCAAACGTGACCGAGTCCACACGCCCCACCACGACGCCTGCGCTTTTGACTGCGGCTTGGCGCTTCAAGCCGCCCACGTTATCAAACCGCGCCGTCACGTTGTAGGTGGTTTGGAAATTCATGCTGAGCAAATTGGCAGACTTCAATGCCAAAAACAAAATCGCCGCAGCACCCAAGAGCACAAACAAACCCACCCAGACATCATTTTTGGAACGTTGCATATCGACCTCGATTCATCAAATACTAAACATCATGGCGGTCAGGACAAAGTCCAAAGCCAACACGGCCAGCGAAGCGACCACCACAGTGCGCGTTGTTGCGCGCGACACGCCTTCTGGTGTGGGCTGAGCTTCGTAACCTTGCAGCAAAGCGACAAAGGTGACCGTCACGCCAAACACAATACTTTTCACGACACCATTACCCACATCTTTCCAGACATCGACGCCGCCTTGCATCTGGCTCCAAAAAGCCCCGGCATCGACGCCAATCATCAAGACGCCGACCATCCATCCGCCAATGATGCCCACCGCGCTAAACACCGCGGCCAACAAAGGCATGGTGATGACACCAGCCCAAAAACGTGGTGCCAATATGCGCTGCACAGGGTCAACTGCCATCAAATCCATGGCGCTCAATTGCTCGCCCGCTTTCATCAAACCGATTTCTGCAGTCAAGGAAGTGCCAGCACGGCCAGCAAATAGCAATGCACTGACCACTGGACCGAGTTCACGCACCAAGCTCAAGGCCACCAACAGTCCCAAAGCCTCGGACGAACCATAACGTTGCAAGGTGTAGTAGCCCTGCAAACTCAATACAAAACCCACAAACAAACCCGATACGGCAATGATGGCCAGCGAATAGTTACCCAAGAAATGGATTTGGTCGCGGACCAAACCAAAGCGTCGCATGGTCAAGCCAAACAATCGCATCAAACGGACAAACAGTGCTGCACCGTGGCCTAAGTCAGCCAAGAAGCTGCGCACGGCAAAACCGATGTTGGCGATGAACTTCATACCTTCGACACCGCTCCAAAATCATCCATCACCGTCTGGCCTGGATAGTGAAAATGCACAGGCCCTTCGGGAGCGGCGCTGACAAACTGGTGAACCAAGGGGTCGGTGCTCGAGCGTACTTCGCTAGGCGTGCCCTGGGCCGCAATCTTGCCGTTTGCCAATACGATGACTTGGTCGGCAATATGAAAGGTTTCATCCAAATCGTGCGAGACGATGACGCTGGTCAGTCCCAAGGTGTCATTGAGTTGGCGAATCAAACGCGCCGCAGTACCAAGAGAAATAGGGTCAAGACCTGCAAACGGTTCGTCGTACATCACCAGCTGCGGGTCTAATGCCATGGCACGCGCCAAGGCAACGCGTCTGGCCATACCGCCTGAAACTTCACTCGGCATTAAATCGCGTGCGCCCCGCAAACCGACGGCTTGGAGCTTCATCAATACGATGTCGCGGATCATCGATTCGCTCAAATCGGTGTGTTCACGCAGCGGGAACGCCACATTGTCAAAAACACTGAGGTCTGTAAACAAAGCGCCAAACTGGAACAGCATGCCCATGCGTCTGCGCATGGTGTAGAGCTCGGCTTGGTTCATGGTGCCAACTTCTTGACCTTCAAAAGTCAAACTTCCTGATTGGGCGCGGTACTGACCACCGATCAAGCGCAACACCGTGGTTTTGCCGCCGCCGGATGCGCCCATCAACGCCGTGACCTTGCCACGCGGCACTGTCAAACTGATGCCATCCAAAATCACCCGCTCGCCATAGCCAAAGCGCACGTCACGCAGTTCAACGAGCGTGTCGCTTGAGTGAGGTTTGGAAGAAGAGGTGTTCATAGAAGAAAAAAGCTGGCGCGAACCAGCTTGTTTCATTTTAGTTCGAAGACCGATAAGGCCTTATCGCGGTAAATCGCTCACACCCATCAAAAATTCATCCACTGCGCGCGCCGCTTGTCGACCTTCGCGAATCGCCCACACCACCAGCGATTGGCCACGACGCACATCGCCAGCGGCGAACACTTTGGGTACGTTGGTGGCATAACCACCTGCTGCTTCGGTGCTGGCTTTGGCGTTACCACGCGCATCTTTGTCTACGGCAAATCCATCCAGCAAAGTCGCAACGGGGTTAACGAAGCCCATGGCTAGCAACACCAAGTCTGCTTTGATGACTTCTTCGCTGCCAGCGACTTCCACCATCTTGCCGTCTTTCCATTCCACGCGCACGGTTTTGACGCCAGCGACTTGTCCTTTTTCGCCCACAAACTCTTTGGTTGAAATGGCGAACTCGCGTTGCAGCAAACCTTTCTCAGCGCTCTCATCATGGCTAGAACTGGTGCGCAATTTCAGCGGCCAGTAAGGCCAGACCAAGGATTTGTTTTCATGCTCTGGCGGCATCGGCATCACTTCAAACTGCGTCACGTGTGCCGCGCCATGTCGTGTGCTGGTGCCTACACAGTCAGAGCCTGTGTCGCCACCGCCGATCACCACCACGTGTTTGCCGTCTGCGCGCAATTGGTCTTTGAGTTTGTCACCCGCATTCACCTTGTTTTGCTGTGGCAAAAATTCCATCGCGAAGTGGATACCCGCCAAGTCGCGGCCAGGCGCTGGCAAGTCGCGTGATTGCTCAGAGCCGCCTGTGAGCAAAACTGCATCAAATTCTTTTTTGAGTTGCTCAGGGGTAATGCTTTCTTTGGCCCAGTTGGTCACCTTTGTACCCTTAGGCATCTCACCCACCAACACGCCAGTACGAATCGTCACGCCTTCGGCTTGCAGCTGTTCAGCGCGGCGATCGATGTGCGACTTTTCCATCTTGAAGTCTGGAATGCCGTAGCGCAACAAACCGCCGATGCGGTCGTTTTTCTCAAACAGTGTGACGTCGTGACCAACACGCGCAAGTTGCTGTGCAGCAGCCATGCCTGCAGGGCCAGAACCCACCACAGCCACTTTTTTGCCCGTTTTGTGTTTGGGCAACTGCGGAGTAACCCAACCTTCAGACCAAGCACGGTCAATGATGGCGTGCTCGATAGATTTGATACCCACCGCGTCATCGTTGTAGTTCAAAGTGCACGCAGCCTCGCAAGGTGCGGGGCAAATGCGTCCGGTGAACTCCGGAAAGTTATTTGTGCTGTGCAACACATCGATCGCCGTTTTCCAATCGCCTTGGTAAACCAAATCGTTGAAGTCAGGAATGATGTTGTTAACAGGGCAGCCGCTATTGCAAAAAGGCGTGCCGCAATCCATGCAACGCGCGCTTTGGTCTTTGGCTTGTTTGTCATCCAAACCGATGACAAATTCTTTGTAATTTTTCAAACGTTCGGTGACTGGCTTGTAGCCTTCTTTGATACGTTCAAACTCCATGAATCCGGTAATTTTTCCCATGATGAGTTTCCTTTACTTGGCAGCAGCAACAGCTTTTTTAGCTTTGGCTGGTGCGGCGGTTTTAGCTGTTTTGGCGGCATGGATTTCGCCCAAGGCACGCTTGTATTCATTGGGGAATACTTTGACGAACTTGGCACGCGCAGTGCTCCAGTTGTCAAGTAAATCACGGGCACGTTTGGAACCTGTCCAGCGGTGGTGGTCTTCGAGCAATTTCTTCAATTGCGCTTCGTCTGATTGGTCACGGTGCCACACGGGTTTGGGCACTGCCGTTTCTTGTTCAGCGGCGGTCAAAACTTTTTCAAGCGAGACCATCGCAGTGTTGCAACGCGTAGCGAACTGGCCGTCTTCGTCGTACACATAAGCGATACCGCCGCTCATACCGGCAGCGAAGTTACGGCCGGTTTTACCCAACACCGCCACGGTTCCACCGGTCATGTATTCACAACCGTGGTCTCCTGTGCCTTCGATCACCGCACTGGCGCCAGACAAACGCACAGCAAAGCGTTCGCCTGCGACGCCCGCAAAAAATGCCTCGCCTAGCGTCGCGCCATACATTGCGGTATTGCCCACAATGATGTTGTTGATCGCATCGCCTCGGAAGTCAATGCTGGGACGCACCACGATACGACCGCCCGACAAACCTTTGCCTGTGTAGTCATTCGCATCACCAATCAAATACAAGGTGATGCCATTGCACAAGAACGCGCCAAACGATTGACCGCCCGTGCCTTCGAGTTGGATACGGATGGTGTCGTCCGGCAAACCTTGCGGATGCACTTTGGTTACCGCGCCGGAGAGCATGGCGCCAACAGAGCGGTTGACGTTGCGCGCCACTTCCATGAACTGCACTTTTTCGCCACGCTCGATCGCGGGCTTAGATTTTTCAATCAACTTTTGGTCGAGTGCTTTTTCTAAACCGTGGTCTTGCACATCGACATGGAAGCGCGGCACATCATCAGCGACTTGCGGCACCGCCAACAAGCGGCTGAAATCTAAGCCACTGGCTTTCCAGTGTTCGATGCCTTGGCGCATGTCGAGCAAATCGGCGCGGCCGATCATGTCGTCAAACTTCTTTATACCCAACTGGGCCATGATTTGACGAACCTCTTCGGCAATAAAGAAAAAGTAATTCACAACATGCTCAGGCTTGCCAGAGAACTTCTTGCGCAACGCGGGGTCTTGCGTCGCCACACCGACAGGGCAGGTGTTCAAGTGGCATTTGCGCATCATGATGCAACCCTCGACCACTAGAGG
>Ga0247831_1005150_pt1 | contig 16632 bp, 14 predicted proteins | sample LaCruzMarch2015__9_FD_192406 | JGI IMG/M metagenome (GOLD analysis project Ga0247831, IMG submission 192406) | Freshwater microbial communities from meromictic Lake La Cruz, Castile-La Mancha, Spain - LaCruzMarch2015_1m | ecosystem: Environmental > Aquatic > Freshwater > Lake | place: Spain... | reverse complement strand
ATAATCGGTTTTAAATAGGGAAATCTGAATAATTGTGATTCTTGTCGATTTGAATCAATTGAAGAAAGTGGTTTGTTTTCAGCTACTATTTTTGTTTCAATTTTTTGATTTTCAGAAGAATTAATTGTGTTAACTAGTTGTGTGTTTTTTACTTGATTGCTTTTCGTTTCGTTTTTTGAAAATTGCTTTTCGGGTTGCTGAATTAATGTATTATTTGTATTAATTTCATTATTACCTTTTTCCTGTGAGGTTTTAACAGTTGAATTATTTTTCACAGACGCAACTTCCAAGTTGGAACGATTTTTATCTTCCCTAACAACTTTTGCTTGTGATTTGTCAATTAGTTGTTTTTCAGAAGGATTTTGAAAGAATAAAAAGAAACCTCCAACTGAAAGTAGACAAAAAACTAGAAAGCTTGAAAACCAAAGAATTCCTTTATTCTTTTTTTGAGAAAATAATTCCTTTTCAATATTATCCCAAACAATTTCAGGCGCAGTTGCAACTTCTTCCTCAAAATTCTGAAAAAGTACACCTTTTAAATTATCTTTATTTAATTCATTTTCCATACGCTATTTTTTAGCAATCATATATTCATTTTCGATGGCTCTTTTCAATTCTTTCTTTGCGTCAAAAAGTTGTGATTTCGAAGTTCCTTCCGAAATTTCTAGCATTTCAGCGATTTCTTTATGACTAAAACCGTCAATCACGTAAGCTGTAAAAACCTGACGACGACCTTTTGGCAATAAATTGATAAGCTTTTTCAACTCCTCCAACTGTAAATTTTGTAGAAACTCGATGTCAATTGGCTCATTGGAAGGAGCTGAATCAGCAAGAGAAATAAGATGTGGAGTTTTCTTTCGAAAAGTACTCAAAGCGCAATTTACAGTAATCTTACGCATCCAACCTTTGAAAGAGCCTTCAAAATTGAAGCTATCAATTTTACGATAAATCAATACAAAACTATCTTGCAATACATCTTGTGCTTCTTCTTTGGAGGACATATAGCGTAAACAAATGGCATACATCCAGCCACTGTTGAGTTGATATAGAAATTTAAAAGCAGCTTGATTGCCCTTTTTACAAGCAGTTACCAACTCATTTTCGTCATTTCTCCAAATTTCAGAACTCATCATTTAGTAGATGTTAGAAATTTGCAAATGGTTGGGTGAAGCTTAATTTATTTTTAAGCTCGTTTTTACTTTAGAATTAATTCCATCTTTGTGCAAGTAAACATTGATGGTTTTGTATTTAAAATAGGCTTCAGAAACATATAAATATCCTTTTGGAAGATTATTTGATCCCCAAGAATTTTTTACCAAAAAATAATTCGTTCCTTTTTGATCTTGATATAAACCAACAATGTGCATTCCATGATCGTCTTGTGTGGTTTTGTTGTCGTATCCTACTTGTCTTAATTCAGGCGTGATTTTTAATTCTTCAGTCGGATTTAAAAATGCACTTGAACTTCTATCAGCTCCAGCATTATTAAATCCTTTGCTATCTTGACCTTTAACTTCAATTGTTGATTCGTCTATGGGTACAATTGCGATTCCATTTTTAAAACTGAATCCTTTTTCTGAAACATCAGCTCCCCAAGCAACTGTGTAACCATTTTTTAATGCTTCAACAGTAACGTTGAATAAATCATCTAAAGGAACATTGTAACTTTCGCCCCAAGCCCAGTTATCTGGAATTTCCAACATACATTTTGAATACATTGGATGATTGGTGAAAGAGGTTAATGAAACATAGTTTTCCATTTTTAGTCCCAATTCATCAGCATAAGATCTTGGTGTATATTTTTTACCTTGCCATTCAAATGATTGAATATCTTTTCCAAGATTTTTATCTAATAGATCAATTAAATTTTGTTTCCAATTGATAGCTAAACCATTACCACTAGTTGATAGCTCAACAACCTCATTCATATAATCTTTTAGTTCAGTGTAAAATGTTTCATGATTGTATTTATACTCAACGCCTTTTTTTGGAATTCCATTGATTTCAAAGTCAGTTGAAGAGATACTTTTATCACCAAAACCAGCATAAATCGGCATGGGAACAATTCCATAATTTTGTACAACCAGTGGAATATCATGAAATGCTCCACCTTGCGCAAAATTGATTTTTCCATCCATACGAATGAATTTTGTCGCTTTCAATTCATATGCTTTACGAACAACAAACATTTCGGCTAATGGTGTAACTTCCTTTTTACCACTGATTCGCATGATCTCTGATTCAAAAAAGGAAAGAGCCGAAAATGACCAACATGTTGACGTTTTTCCTTGACTTTCAACAGGTGTAGCATCGTGTTGTACTATTTTTTTGAATTCATATTTACTTCCTTCAACGTTTGTATTTTGACCAAATACAAAACTCGAAACCACTAATAGAGGTATCGCAAAAAATTTAATTTTAAAGTTCATTTGATTTTTATTTTAAAATCCAACCTTGATAACCTTTTGAGTTAGAAAGTTGAATTAATGAATCTAAAGCTTTTGGATTTGAAGCACTACCAATACTAACGCGTGTTAGATTACCACCAGAAATAATGCTTGCATCAAAACCTTGATTTTTCAAGGTATTTACAAAATTGAAAGCATTTACTTTACTAGAAAAACATCCAACGATGTACTCGAAAGCTTGTCTTTTATTACTGCTTTTTACGGAAATTGAAGAACTAGAATTAGAATTGTTTTCGATAGTTGTAACTATTTCTGTTGGTTTAATTTCAGTAGATTCAGGTTCTGAATATTGCGTTTCTGTATAACTAACATCCTCAAATTTAATCGATTCTAAATCTGTTTTCGAAGGAGAATAAAGTCTTTTTCCCGATTTATAAAATGGGTTAAAATCATTGATTGAGATTACTCCAGAATTCAAGACATCTGTTTTTACAGGAATCCAAAATGAGTAAAATGCAATTGGAAGAAAACAAGCTGCAGCTGCAACATATTTAATGATTTTACGCGACTTTTTAGAAGTATTAATGTCAATTATTGGAGTTTCAATTTCTATGATTGGAGCTTCCACTTCAACAGTAGGAATTGCTTTCTCTTCAACCAGCTCTAGTACTTTTGGAGTTGGAATAAATTGAACGTTTCCTAATCCGTATGCATTCAATAAAAAATTGAAATAACGATTTTGTTCGAAACAAATATTTTTTTCTGAATCTAAGTGAAATGTTCCAATTTTTGGTAATTCCACTTTTCTGCCTGCATTTAATTCTGATTTCAGATTGTTTGAAAAAAAATCAATTTTTGAAAGAGAATCGGTATAGCTAATTTGGTTGAATGCCGCGTATTCAGCTGTTAATAAACCATCGTTATTGATTAGGTTTTTATTAAACAATAAGTGTTTTGATGGTGGATGAATAATGCCATTTTCTTTGTCAATACTTGCGGAAACAGACTGCGCTACAAATCCACCAAAAGATGGAATGATAACACACGAATGACGCAATAATAACTGACAGATTATTTCTTCTACTGAAAACATTATTCAAATTTACGAAAACATACGCAATTAACAATACGATGTTACAAAAATGGAAGCACCTTTTGAACGTCTTCTGGAACATCAATGTTAGGTGTCTCGATAGTTGTTTCTACCAATTTGATTTTATAACCGTAAAAAAGCCAACGCAATTGTTCAAGCGATTCTATTTGTTCTAAACTAGTTGGTTCAAGTTCAATCAGTTGAAGAAGTGTTTCTCTTCTGTAAGCATATAAACCGATGTGCCGCAGAAAAGGATAAGAAAGCAATGGATTGCCCTTAAAATTAGCAGAATTAGGAATAGAACTTCTACTAAAATAAAGCGCAAAATCATTTACATCCGCCACAATTTTAATTCTGTTAGGATTGGCTAAGTCTTCTGAATCTATTGATTTGTTGGATAATGTTGCAATGTTTGTCTCTTGATTTTCAAATGTAGCTATTAGTGCTTCAAGTTGTAAGAAATTTACTAATGGTTCATCTCCTTGAATATTGATTATCAAATCAAATTCTGGATGTCTTTTAGCAATCTCTCCGCACCTATCTGTTCCGCTTTGATGAAAGGCAGAAGTCATTTCTACCTTGCCACCGAAACGAATAACTTCATCGAAAATTCGTTGATCATCCGTTGCCACAATGACTTTATCGATTTTTGAAGATTTTAGAACTCCTTCATAAACACGTTGAATCATTGTTTTTCCCTTTAAATCAATTAAAGGTTTACCAGTAAAGCGTGAAGAATCAAATCGCGCAGGAATGACTCCAAGAACCTTCATGTTTAGAATTTCATTTGAACTTGAGCCATGAAATTTCTTGGAGGTTGAATATCGCCTGGACGAGAGGTAACTTCTGCATTTAATACATTGTTAGCAATCAAACCAAATCTTATTTTGTCATTGAGTTTGTATCCTAAACGCAAATCAAATACAGTATTTCCTTTGTTGAACATTTTGCGATATTCTGCTAAACCTGGTAAGATGAAAGTTGGGTTTTCAATGTTTCCTCCGATTTCAGGACCAAAAATTGCCTCTTCAGCTGAAATCTCAAAGATTTTATCAATGTTTTCCATAAAACTATTGTATCGACAAGAAATTCCAATACTGTATTTTTTATAGTTTGCTTCGACATCTAATTTAGCTAAGTGCTTAAATCTGTATTTCAGTAAATTAGAATTTGGATTGGAAGAATTAGCAATATAAGCGGAATCTTCATTTAAGCTGACAGGATTCATGTATGTATACCCAATTAATGAAATGATCTCTACTTCACCAATACTTCCAAAGCTATTAAAAGATAAATCAATTCCAGTAATTCTTGCAGCTTCAGCATTAACTGCTCTAAACCCTATCCATTTATTAATGTAGCCTGGACTATTTGGATTTGTTGAAAGCTGAATAGTATCTGGATTGTAAATTCCAAATGCAAATTCCATCATATTACTGTATTGGTTAATGAAACCAGCAACATCAAACATCCCTTTCCAATTACCAATTTTTACTCCTTGTTTGATACCAATTTCTGCTGCCCAACCGATTTCTGGTCGTAATCCTGGATTAGGAAAAATATTTAACGCACCAACAGAAGTTTGTGTGAAACGCTCTGCTACAGAAGGATAACGAATACCTTGTCCAATTGATGCTCTAAAATGTGTATATTTTGCAATCTCGTAATGAAATCCGGTTCTTAAAACAGGATAAACAGGAATAGAAACGGAATCTTTTTTATTAATCATGAAATCAGAATCTCCAGCTCTACCATCCATTTGAAAATGTTCAATTCGAACACCAGCCGTAATATCTAATTTTCCGATTTTGTGTTCATATTGAAAGTATCCAGCAAGATTGTTTGAAGTGTGATCTCCAAATAATTCAGATGTAACAACATTGTAAATGTTAGAAGCACCCGTAGATAAAGTGACACCATTTCCAAATTGTTTTTGAAATTGATAATCAGAAAAATAAATAATTGCCCCATTACTTTGGCTTGCATTATTAAGATTTCCGTTATAAGCATAGTAAATACGATTTTTTAAAGAATGTCTATTGTTTTTTTTATCAATAAATTTTATGTAAGGATCTATGAATAATCGGTGACTTAAATTATAGGTCAAAGTTGAAGCTGGGTTGCTTGTGTCAGCACCTCCACTTGGTACATATCCTGATGAATCGCTTTCCCAGATTAAAAAATTACCTGTTTTTTGAATTTGATAATTATAACCAACACCTGCTTTTACACGGTTAAATTTCTCTGGTTTAAAGTATAAACTTCCGCTAACTCTTCCTCGATATTCAGTTTCTCCCTGACGATATCCATCATTATGAAATAGAGTTGTTGAGATAGTATATCCTAATTTTTTAAACATTTGGCTTCTATAGGCTTCAATCTGTTGCATCATTGGGGTCTTACTCCACCATTTCAAAGATGCACGTTTTGGATTGTCGTAAAATCCGTAAGCAACTTTTAATTTAGTTTCTGGCTTTAAACCTGGTTCTTTTTCTGTTAATGAAATAACTCCATTTAACGCGCCACTTCCATATAAAACAGACGCTGCTCCTTTCATGACTTCAATTTGAGAAGCTTGTTCCATCGGGATTGCGTTCCATTGCGTATCCCCAGCGTAACCTGATAAAAGAGGCATACCATTCCAAAGTAAAAGAACACGACTGCCAGTTCCATAAGCGAAGCCAGAACCACCACGGATACTCACTTGTCCATCCATAGTAAATACGCCAGGAGTTTGGTCAACAGCTTGTTCTAAGTCTGTTATTCCTTTGTTATCAATCAATTGTGGTTTGATAATTTCCATAGAAACTGGAACTTCTTCAATCGCTTGTCTTCTTCGACCTGCAGAAACAACAACTGTTTCAAAATCTTTGGATGGTTCACCGAGTTTAATCACTATTTCTCCAGCCTTACTCACTTCAATTGTATCATTTTCATATTGAAGCAAAGAGGTAATAATTGTAACAGGAAATTTTTGAACATTTAATTTAAAGCTTCCGTTATAATCTGAGATAGTTTTAGAACCATCCGAAGCAATAATTTTTGCTCCAATTAGTGGGCTATTTGAAATCCTATCGTTCACTTTTCCTGTAATTTGTGCCTGCGAAAAAAATGGCATAATTAGGGTTGCAAAAGCAAATATTCTTCCTTTCATAATCATAGTTTAGACTTCAATATTAAAAGAAATTTTTGATTTGAGAATAAAAGTTAAATTTTTTTATCCTCTGTAAGTGTAAAAAATACACTATAAAGAAAACTGTAATTGTAAAATAAAGTTCCTTGGAGCCTGAATATCACCCGGTCTAGAAACATATTCTGCATTTAATAAATTGTTAACAATTAGATTAAGTTTTATTTCTTTTTTTAATTCGTAGCTCATTCGAGTATCGAAAACAAGGGCTCCTTTTTGATTTGCATCACGGTATTTTTTCATACCTACAAGAAGTTCTTGACCAAAAACACCTGTTTCAAATACAGCATCTATGTTTTTCATGTAGCTATTGTATCTTGTAGAAAAACCAACACTTAATTTTTTGTAAGTTGCTTGAACGTCTGCTTTAGCTAAATGATTGAAGCGGTATTTTAACATATTTGAACTCGTATCTGAAAAAGTTGCTCTATAAGCTGAGTCTTGGTTCAAACTTATTGGATTCATGTAAGTATAACCAATCAAAGATGTTAGCTCAACATCACCAATTTTCCCTTGGCTATTAAAAGAGAATTCCAAACCAGTGATTCTTGCTTTTTCAGCATTTCTAGCCTGAAATCCAACCCAATTAAATAAATAATTAAGCTCATTAGGATTAGTAACTTGTAGATTTCCCATTGTGTCAGGTTTATAAACACCAAAAGTAAACTCTGTCATGTTGCTATATTGATTAATAAAACCCGCAACATCAAAGTAACCTTTCCAACTATCTCCAAATTTTACAATTTGTTTCCAACCAATTTCTGCCGCCCATCCAGTTTCCGGTTTTAACTCAGGATTTCTAAAAATGACCAAACCTCCAAGAGCAGTTGAAATGTATCTTTCACCTATGGATGGAAAACGAACTCCTTGTCCAATTGAAGCTCTTAAATGCGAAGCTTTATTTATTTCATAATGCAGTCCAGCTCTAAAAACAGGATAAATAGGAATTGACAGTGAATCTGTTATTCTAAAGCGAGAATCAGCTGATAATGAATCTAACTTATAATATTCTAAACGCATACCAACTGAAAAATCTAATTTATTATAAGTTGATTCAAACTGGGTGTATGCAGCAGAATTTTGAGATACATGATTCGAAAAAACCCAACTTTCAACCTTACTTGTATTGTTTGTGTAGCCTGCTGTGAAATTAGTAAATTCACCAACTTTTCGCTGAAACTGATAATCAAAATAATACATTTGTGCAAAAGAAGCATCGTAGATATTTTCAGAATTTCCTGTTGTAACGATGTAATATCTAGACTTAAAATTATGACGATTATTATATTTGTCATAAAACTTTATGTAAGGGTCAACACTGATTCGAATGGCCTTTTGCCTTTCATCAGTGTTTTCTAAAGTTTCGTAACCAGAAGTGTCATTTTTCCAAAGAACAAAAAGTCCAGCATCTTGGTATTGAGCATTATAACCAATTCCTGCTTTCAGTTTTGGAAATTTTGTTGGTTTAAAATAAAACGAACCATTTATTCGGTATCTTTTTTCATTTTCCCCTTTTCTATAACCAGAATCTAAGTAAGCATTAGCTCCAATAGTTAATCCAATGTTCTTATACGATTTTCCATAATAAATATCTGCTAAATGAAAAGTTGGATTCTTATCCCACCAAATCATTGATTTTCTTCTCGGATCGCCATAAATTCCTGATTGTATTTTAGCTTTTAGTTCACCTTTTGGACCAGGTTCTTTTTCAGTTACAGCTATAATCCCATTTAATGCTCCACTTCCGTATAAAACAGACGATGCTCCTTTTAAAATTTCTATTTGAGAAGCCTGCTCCATCGGTACAGAGTTCCATTTAGCATCTCCTAAATCTGGAGCCAACATTGGTACTCCATTCCAAACTAACATCACGCGACTTCCTGCTCCATAAGAATAACCACCACCTCCACGAATACTTACCTGACCATCCATTGAATAAACACCAGGACTTTGGTCAACAGCTTGTTCTAAACTAGAAAGTCCTTTATTATTAACTAATTCAGGTCGAATGATTTCCATCGAAATAGCAACATCCTCGATATCTTGATTTCTTCTTCCAGCAGTTACAACCACTGTTTTAATTTCTTTTTCAAGCACATACAAATTAACAGTAAATGTTGTGTCTTTTGTAATTGTGAGTGAGTCTGAAATATATCCCATCATTGAAATTTTTAAAATAACAGGATAAGCTGTTGGCTTTATTTCAAAATTTCCAAGTGGATTGCTAACTACCTTTTGACCTGTAGATAAAATAACTTTAGCTCCAAATAATGCTTCTTTGGTTTTACCATCTTGAACAAACCCTTTAATTTGTGCAAGATTTGTGAAAGAAAAAAGAAGAAAAGTAGAAAGAAATAAGTTTTTCATATAAATTATAATGAGTTTTTTGATTAACTTAATGTTGCAAAACTAAGAAATTTTGAGCAAATCACACGAAATCTACAAAATCGCATGCAGCAAGTTACATGGAATTGGACCTGTTAGAGCAGCACAAATTATTTCCAAAATTGGAAGCGCTGAGGAATTATTTACAAATGCTGTCAAAACTATTTGGCAAGAAACAGGAGTTTCCAAGTCCATTCTAAAAGCTATGAAAAGAGAAGAAGCCTTGGAATTAGCTGAAAATCAACATAATTACAATTTGAAACATGATATTAATTGTCATTTTTTCTTAGATAAAGATTATCCTAGAAGATTAAAACAATGTGGTGATCCGCCAATTGTAATTTACACCAAAGGTCAAATGGAATTGAATAATCAGAAAATTGTTTCAATTGTTGGCACAAGAAATTTAACAAATTATGGTAGTAAAATTTTACATGAACTAATAGAATCATTAAAAAATGAACAAATTCAGATCATTTCTGGGCTTGCTTATGGTGTAGATATTCTCGCACATCGATTGTGTGTTGAAAATGGTTTGGAAACAATTGGTGTTTTGGGTCATGGCCTTGATAGGATTTATCCTTTTAAACACCGTTCTACTGCACTTGAAATGATGGAAAATGGTGGATTGGTTACTGAATTCATGATAAATACAAATCCAGACCGAGAGAATTTCCCAATGCGTAACCGAATTGTGGCTGGAATGGCAGATGCAACAATTGTTATTGAAAGTAAAATAAAAGGTGGTTCGATAATTACTGCTGAATTAGCTAATGATTATAGCCGAGATGTTTTTGCTTTTCCTGGAGATGTTGATAGACCATTTTCAGAGGGTTGTAATGATTTGATTCGCAAGCAAAAAGCCCATTTGATTACAAAAGGAGATGATTTTTTAACTTTTATGAATTGGAAAGAATCAAAGAAAAAACAAGTACAACAAAAGCAGTTATTTCACGATTTAAACCAAGAGGAGGAAAAAATCGTTAATTTATTAGAAAATGAAAGTGAGCTTCATGCGGATGTTTTATGCATGAAATCTGGAATTACACCCTCGCAAATGAATGTGCATCTATTTAACCTTGAAATGGCGAATGTGATTCAACAATTACCAGGAAAACGTTTCAAATTAGTCTATTAGTAAGTGACTAATTCTTGGAAGAAAAATTATTCCTCCAATTACAACAGCAATAATTGAACTAATTAAAACAGATGCTGCAGCAATGTCTTTAACACTTTTAATAGCTGGATGAATTTCTGGATGCAAATGGTTACATAATTTTTCAATTGCAGAATTTAAAGCTTCAGTTGTTAGAATTATAGCTGAAATTATTAAAATTGCCAACCATTCTGTTTTCTCAATTTTGAACAAAAAACTTATAAATGAAATGCAAACGAAAGCAAAAAGATGGAACTTAAAATTTCGTTCAGTTTTGACCAAAAGAGCTAAACCTTGAAAGGCATAAAAAAAACCAAGTAAAAATTTTTTCAAAGCGATTTTTGTTGTGTGAAATTACTAAAAATGTAAAAGTACTTGCAATTAATAGTTAGAATCAATTTTTGGATTAATTTTGCCGAATGTTCATTAACATAAACTTATGAAGAAAGGTGGAGGGATAGACCCTGCGAAACCTTGGTAACCTAATAGCAATGAAAAGGTGCCAAATCCAATCAGTCTTTTGGCTGAAAAGATAAGTTGACAGTTCGCTGTTCTTTACTACTTCTTCAATTGTGAATAAAATTTTTTAAATGAAAACAGAATTAGAAAAAGCAATAAAAGAACGAATTCTTATCCTTGATGGTGCGATGGGTACCATGATTCAACGCCACAAATTAGAAGAGGAAGATTTTCGAAAAGGTGCTTTTGAAAATCACGATAAATCGTTAAAAGGAAATAATGACCTACTTTCAATTACACGTCCTGAAATTATTAAAGATATTCATCGTCAGTATTTTCTAGCTGGTGCAGATATTGTTGAAACGAATACTTTTTCAGGAACTTGGATTGCTCAAGCAGACTATGGTTTGGAAGATGCAGTTTATCGAATTAATTATGAAAGTGCAAAAATTGCCAAAGAAGTTGCTAGTGAATTTTCAGACAAACCTCGATTCGTTGCTGGCTCAATAGGGCCAACCAATCGAACTGCTTCCATTTCACCTGATGTAAACGATCCTGGTTATCGTGCTATCACTTTTGATGAATTGGTAGGAGCGTACAAAGATCAAGTAAATGCATTGATGGATGGTGATGTTGATATTTTATTAGTTGAGACAATTTTCGACACTTTAAATGCGAAAGCGGCATTATTTGCTATCGACCAAGTTTTTGAAGATAGAAATGAGAAAATTCCAATCATGGTTTCAGGTACAATTACTGACCAAAGTGGTAGAACACTAACAGGACAAACAACGGAAGCATTTTTAATTTCGCTTTTACATATGCCATTATTGACAATTGGTTTAAATTGTGCGCTTGGAGCAAATTTGATGCGTCCCTATTTGCAAATTTTGAATGAAAAATCACCGTTTGGAGTAAGTGCTCACCCAAATGCAGGATTGCCAAACGAATTTGGAAAATACGACGAATCACCCGAAATGATGGCTTCGCAAATCAAAGAATATCTGGATGAAGGCTTAGTTAACATTATAGGTGGATGTTGTGGTACCACTCCAGATCATATAAAAGCAATTGCTGATTTAGCAAAAAATTATAAACCAAGACAGTTTAATTTTTAATAGTTCTTTAAGAATTTATTTTTTTAGGTCTGAGATTGAATCTTGTTTTAGCCATTACTTTTTGATGTAAGTAATTTATTGTTCATTAAAAACACTTAGTTTTTTAAATTACTTTTGTTTTAAAATCTGAGAAAAAAGAATGAAACAATACCACGATTTGTTACATCATATATTAGACAAAGGAGTAACTAAAGAAGACCGCACAGGAATTGGAACAATTTCTGTTTTTGGTTACCAAATGCGTTTCGATTTGAATGAAGGTTTTCCTGCCTTGACCACAAAAAAATTGCATTTACGTTCGATAATTCACGAATTATTGTGGTTTTTAAAAGGTGAAACCAACATCCAATATTTGAAAGACAACAATGTTTCTATTTGGGATGAATGGGCAGATGAAAATGGAAATTTAGGTCCTGTTTACGGTTCACAATGGAGAAGTTGGCCAACTGCCGATGGGCGTCAAATCGACCAAATTAAACAAGTAATAGATCAACTTAAAAACAATCCTGATTCAAGACGTATTATTGTTTCAGCTTGGAATGTAGGTGAAATTGAAAATATGAAATTGCCACCTTGCCACGCTTTTTTTCAGTTTTATGTGGCAGAAGGAAAATTAAGTTGCCAATTATATCAACGAAGCGCTGACACATTTTTAGGTGTTCCTTTTAATATCGCCTCGTATGCTTTATTAACGATGATGATGGCTCAAGTTTGCGGTTTAAAACCGGGAGATTTTGTTCACACATTGGGAGATGCTCATTTGTATTCCAACCATTTGGAACAAGCACGATTACAATTAACCCGTGATTTCAGACCGCTTCCAACAATGAAAATCAATCCTGATGTGAAAGATATTTTTGAATTTAAATTTGAAGATTTTGAATTAGTAGGTTACGATCCGCATCCACACATTAAAGCAGCCGTAGCGGTTTAAAAATTATGAAAGTAGCACTAATTGTGGCAATGGATGCCGAAAGAGGAATCGGAAAAAACAACGATTTAATGTGGCATTTGCCAGCAGACATGAAGTTTTTTAAAGAAACTACCAAGGAACATATTGTAGTGATGGGACGAAGAAATTATGATTCAATACCAGAAAAATACCGTCCTCTTGCAAATAGATTAAATGTAATTTTAACGCGTAATCAAATCTTTGAAGCGCCAAACTGTTTGATTTTCCATTCGTTAGAAGACTGTTTAAACGCCTTTCAAAATGAAACTGAACGCACTGTTTTCATCATTGGTGGTGGAGAAATTTACAAAATGGCCTTGGATTTAAATTGCCTTGACGAACTCTATATCACCTTTGTTCAAGGGGTTTTTGATGCCGATACTTTTTTTCCAGTATTTGATGAAAGCCAATGGGAACAATCAATTATAAGTCACCAAGCACCAAACGAAAAACATTCTCACGGATTTGTGATAACGAAATATACCAAGAATTAAAATTAATATTTTTTTTAACCACCCTTAAATTCGATTAACTATTTGATTGTCAATAATTTGAGTTAAAAATATTAGTTTTTTCCTACAAGTATTGTATCTTTTTGGAGTAAAAAATTGCATATTTATATGATTTCGAAGATAAAATACCCTGCTCAAAAATCATTTTCGTTTGCCTTATCTGATACCTTGGATCATAAATATCCGCTGTTCATTTTAGCTCATGAAATTAGATGGTCACTTTTCGAGAATGAGTTCATTAAGTTGTATTGTGAAAACAATGGTAGACCAGGCAAACCCATTCGTCTTATGGTTGGATTGTTGATTTTAAAGCACTTACGAAATGTTTCTGATGAAGGCACCTTTGAACAATGGAGTGAAAATATGTACTATCAATATTTTTGTAGTATGGAATAATTTAATTCTGAGCCACCTTGCGCATCGTCTGAACTGGTTCATTTTCTTAAAAGAATCGGAGAGTCTGCAATTGAGTTGATTTTTCACGAAAGTGTCAGTTTGAATGTAGATTACAGTAATGACACTCACGTGTAAATGTAGATACAAAGGTTCAAGAGAAGAATATCACTTTTCCTACAGATACGAAGTTGCAGAAAAAGGTGATTGACAAATGTTTAAAAATCGCCAAAAAAGAAAAACTGACCTTGCGCCAAACGTATACTCAAACGCTGAAAAAACTATACATTGACCTACGATTTAGTAAACATCCCAAAAACAGAAAAAAGGTAAAAAAAGCTAGACGTTCTATAAAGACAATTGCTGGAAGATTAGTTCGAGAGTTAAAGCGTCTATTGCCAAACCATCCAGATTACAAAGAACTTTTGTCGCTTTACCAACAAGTAATCAATCAACAACGCGACACAAAAAACAAAATTTATTCATTGCATGAAACAGAAGTCTGCTGCATATCAAAAGGAAAAGAACACAAAATGTATGAATTTGGCAACAAGGCATCATTCGTTGTAACACAAACTACCGGGGTCATCGTGGGGGCTATGAGTTTTAGAAATGAGTACGATGGAAACACCTTGGAGCCTGTATTAACACAAGCAAGTCAACTTAGAAAAACCAAAATCAAAACAGCAACAGTCGACAGAGGATACAGAGGAAATACAGAAATAAACGATATCAAAATACAGTTACCAAAACCCTTTTCCAAAAAGCAAACAGACTACGAAAAAAGACGTCTGAAAAAAGCGCATACCAGAAGGGCAGCAATCGAGCCAGTCATCGGACACATTAAAACAGACCATCGTTTAGGAAGAAATTTCTACAAAGGTGTCGTGGGCGACAGTATCAATATCTTGCTTTCAGCAGCAGCTTTCAACTTTAAAAGGATGATGAATAAGTATAAAATCTCCTTTTTGCAATTTTTTGAAAGCATTATCAATATACTTTTATTCAAACACAAAAATCTGAGAATCGAATTGATGCCAAGTTTTAGAAAATATTGATGTTTTTAAAGTTTGACTATTTAACTTTCAGATACCTGAAAAGATTTTAAGCAGCGGAAACGTTTCTCTAATTCTTTTCAGGTTTTTTTTTGCTTGAGAATTTGGAGTTATTATTTCTTATTGACGAAAATTAATTTTTTTGGAAGTTTTCGTCAATAGCGAAGAAACCCCACGCCTCGATGGAAGTGGAAACGTTTTGCAGCTTAATTGGGTTGTTCGCTTCTGGAAAAATCATCTCGTTTCATTCAATTTCTCCATTCAACAGCCAATCAATAACATTTATTTTTTGAATGCCTTCAATGTTTGTTGTGTCGAAGTCTAGTGTTAGTAGGAATTTAGGGTAATTGTCACGAATATTTCTAAATGCCGAAATTTCACGTTCAAAGGTTTTTTCGTCATTAACAGTGAACGCAACTTGGTAATAAGACCGCTCATTGTTCGGCTTTTGCACAACAAAGTCAATTTCTTTATCGTTGTTTTTTCCAACATATACTTTTCCTCCTCTTCTCAACAATTCAAAATAGACAACATTTTCAAGCTTTCGACCTAAATCAGCATCGTATTTATTTGTTGTAACTACGTTTTTTAATCCTAAATCAACTAAATAATATTTCTGGTTTGTGGTGAGCAATTCTTTCCCCTTTATGTCAAAGCGGGAGGCAGGATAGATAATATAAGATTTTGTTAGGTATTCTAAATACTTAATTATAGTATTGTGTGATATCGTTTTATTTGAATTTTTATTCAAAGCCTTAGCAATGTTAGTGGGAGAAATATAAGAACCAACACTGTCAAAAACAAAACTTATCACGCGATGTAGATTATTTAGATTACGAAGTTTGAACCGTTGTGCAATATCTTTAATTACAACAGTGTCGTAGATGGATTGTAAGTAATCATTTGCCAAGTTTTCATTGCGTTGTGCGAGCGTAACGGCCTCAGGAAAACTACTCGAATTAATGTAATTTCGAAATAATCTATCTGTGTTTTTTTCATTTTGAAGTGCAATTAAATATTCGGAAAATGAATAAGGCTGAACATTAATTGCGATGTAACGACCTGTCAATAAAGTAGCTAGTTCACTTGATAGTAAATATGCATTTGAACCAGTAACATATAAATCAATGTTTTTTTGTGTAAATAATGCATTTACAAGTTTCTCAAAGTCAGTAATAACTTGCACTTCATCAAGGAATACATAGTGTTTGTTATCATTCGAGAATGTTTGTTTTATTTCATCATATAGTATTGTCCAATCTACTAAATGTAAATTTTCGCGCTCTTCAAAATTTAGAAAGATGATATTCTTCTTTTCAACGCCGTTTGCTAAAAGTTCATTTTTGAAAGCTTCCAATAAGGTAGATTTTCCGCTACGTCTTATTCCCGTAATTACTTTAATTACATTTTGATCTTTAAGTTGTCGCAACTTTTGGAGATATGATTCACGGTTTATCATTGCTTTTCATTTAATTCTACAGCAAAGATATACTTCTTATTGACGAAAATTCGTTTTTATGGAAGTTTTCGTCAGTAGCGAAGAAAGCCCTCGCCCCGACGGAAGTGGAAGCTTTTAAGCAGCGGAAACGTTTCTCTAATTCTTTTCAGGTTTTTTTGATTAAGAATTTGGGGGTTGTTAATGGATTAATTGCAACGAGAATCTTAATTTTTCATAGTTAATCGGACTTTGCTGTATGTTTTTCAATTTTGAAGGTAAATTGAAGAAGATTGTGTTCGACCTCTGGCGAATGTTTCTTTTTTTATCAGGAGAGGGGGAGTTTAGGTTTAATGGTAGGCATTAAAAAGCATTGACGTTCCCAAGACGGCTGTGATTTTTTAGTACATGTTAGCAGTATCTTTTTTAGTTACTTACGATTTTTAGAATAATATCATAAACTAAAAAATTCATCT
>Ga0247831_1005145_pt1 | contig 16650 bp, 12 predicted proteins | sample LaCruzMarch2015__9_FD_192406 | JGI IMG/M metagenome (GOLD analysis project Ga0247831, IMG submission 192406) | Freshwater microbial communities from meromictic Lake La Cruz, Castile-La Mancha, Spain - LaCruzMarch2015_1m | ecosystem: Environmental > Aquatic > Freshwater > Lake | place: Spain... | reverse complement strand
TGCCCTGCACAGCGAAAGCAGGGGGCCACGGGGGGGGCGCCAGACGCGGCGCGTGGGGGACCCCACCAGATGACGCGACCCAAAAATGGGAATTACCGAGGGTGCGCTGCGGGTGGGCGTGGGGGGTGTGTGCGGCTGTCGCAGGGTGTGTTGTGTCTGCCCTGGTTTTAGATCTGTCTCTACTAAGAACTAAGAGCTGCTGCAGGGGAGAGCAGGTGTAGGAAGGAATGCTCTGCACATAGGTTGAGCACCTGTTAATCTCAGCTTGCCAAAACCCCTTGCTACCACTGGGTCGAGACAGTGGCAGCAGTGTCACACCTAGTAGTCGAATACTAGGAATGACTAGGGGCACGTCAGCTGAGGACTGACTGCGTGAATCCTAAAGACAGTGGCCATGAGGACTTTGTGATGGTCCACCGCAAAGACCTAGATGCGGTCATTGACCTGGTGAAGACCAGGCGGCTTCAGCTTCGAGACATGGCCGTGTTCAACGCTCTCATTGCTGAAATGGAACCGACCACCGGCAAAGTCCGCGTCACCGCTTCTCATCTCTCCGAGCGACTGGGCGTCAAGCTCCCGGTTTGCATCAGCGCTCTCACCCGGCTGCGAAAGGAGTTCCTCGTCTCCAAGGTTCACGACAAGCGGTCAGGCTCCTACTACTTCCTCCTCAATCCCTACGTGGCATCGGTAGGAGGCCCACAGCGCCGCGGCCACCTATGGCAGCAGTTTCAAGACTCCCTGGAATGACAGCAGCAGCGCAGCTAACCTGAGTGCATCCGCTCTCCAGTTGTGTACCTATCCAACAGCGAGCGAATACGTCTCGGACTTCATGAGTACGGCAGCGACGTTCCTGACAAGGTAGTGGCAGCTGCTGTGGCGGCGTTGGAAGGAATACCAGACCCTGAGCCAGCACCAAAGAAGAGAGCACGCACCAGCAAGGGCCGGTTCCAAGGCGACGACCTGCAAACCACTGACAAAAACGAGGCGTGGGAATAGCCCTACGGCTAAGCTCTAGCCAACGTGGACGGGTGGTGCCGTTGCGTGCCATTCACTTCTCAGTGTTTGGTTGTTGTTGGGAAGGCCCTTCTGTTTCGGCAGGAGGGCTTTCCTCATGAAGTGGGAACCCTTGCCGCCTGAGCTGTGGCCCTTCCCCCACTTCCTCTGCTACCTGCTGCGAGAACTCAACCTTGCCGATACCCCCACCCTCCGTCAGCTCGAGGTGGCGGAATGGATGGAAAATGGCCCCGATCGCTCGATCACCACTGCCTACCGTGGCCTGGGTAAATCCTTCGAGTCGGGTGGCTATGCCCTATGGCGGCTGCGCCATGACCCGTTCACCGAGAAGGTGCTGATCCCAGCCTGCACCGCTGAGAAGGCTGAGGAGGTGGCAACCTTCATGGCCCGCTGCATCCGCGACGTAGACATCCTGCGGTGCCTGGAGCCGCGGCCGGATGGCCGTTCATCGGTATCTGCCTTTGATGTGGGCCCTGCCGTGATCGATCAGAGCCCGAGTGTCCGCGCTGTGGGAATCCTGAGCCCAGCACTCACCGGCAAGCGCTGCACGCTCTGTCTGCCGGATGACATCGAGACCCTCAACAACTCGATCACAACGCTCAAGCAGGAACGGCTGGCCCAGGCCGTCACCGAGCTCGAAGCAATCATCAAGCCAGATGACCCGGGGTTTGATCCCGACGCCCCTAGGGATTACAGCCAGGGCGGCCTGCGCCAGGTGTTCCCAAGACAGATCCGCTACCTGGGAACACCACACCTTGAGAGCTCGCTCTACCTACGGCTGGTGCGTGAGCGGAACTACGCAATTCGGTTCTGGCCCGCACGCTTCCCCGATCCCAACGACCCAGATCAATGGGAGTGCTACGAGGGCAACCTGGCGCCTGGCATTGCCGAAGCGGTGCAAGCCCAGCCGTCGTTAAAAGGAGAGCCGACCGACCCCGAGCGGTTTGGACACCAGGAGCTGCTGAAGCGCGAAACGCGCATGACACGGGCCTCAGTGCAGTTGCAGTTCATGCTCAACTGCCGGCTCAGCACCATGGATCGCTACCCCATCCGGCTGGGGGATCTGATGGTGATGGACCTCGATGGCAAGGCGCTGCCCGAGGTGGTGATCTGGGCGGCCAGTCCCGATCAGCGCATCCAGAACCTGATCTCCGTGGGAATGGGCGCCGATCGCTACTACCACCGCCCAACCGTGATCAACGGCTGGGTATCGGCTGAAGAGACCTGGCGCTGCGTATTGGCAATCGACCCCGCCGGCCGCGGCAGTGATGAGCTGGCATGGGCGGTGATCGCTGAGCTGAACGGCAACTTTTTCCTGCTCGAGAGCGGCGGCACCACACGGGGGTATGAGCCGGCGGTGCTGGCGATGCTGGCGGAACGTGCCAAGCGCTGGAAGGTCAGCTACTGCGTGGCAGAAAGCAACATGGGTGATGGCATGTTTACGGCCCTGCTGTCACCGGCCATGGCCAAGGTCTATCCGGTCTCGATTGAAGAGATCCGGGTGAGCCAGCAAAAAGAGAGGCGGATCGTGGACACCCTTGCCCCCCTGGTGCAGCAGCACCGGATGGTGGTGAGCAGTGAGCTAATCAAAAAGGACTACAACGAGGCCGAGCGTGACCCCGAGACGGGTCACCAGCGGTCGCTGATGTATCAGCTCAGCCGGATCACTGTTGAGCGTGGCTCACTGAGCTTTGACGACCGGCTCGATGCGGTGGCCCTCGGGGTGAAGTTTTTTACTGATGCCGCCGCGCAGGACCAAGAGAAGGCCAAGGCCACCCGTCAGGAAGACCTCGATGATGCGATGCGGCAAGCCTGGTTTGATGAGACCGGGGCCAGTATCGATGCCCTGGCGATGGGATGGAAGCCTCAGCCCATGGCTGCCGCCTACGGCGGGGTCAAGCGGTAGCGGCATCGTCAGTCCGCCGCACCATTGGCACCACGTTGGGCTTGTCCTTGAGGGCTGAGAAATCCAGCTTGCTGGCCATCTTGGATCTCAGCTTGTCGGTGTCGTCCTGGCTGAGGGTGGCGGTGATGGCGTTTTGCTTGAGCAGCTGCAACGCGACACGCAGATCGTCGTTGGTGGTGGGTATGAGATTGCCCTCGTCGTCATAGCCACCGTTGTCGATGCGATCGCGGACGGTGCGCACCACTGAGGCGTGCAGCTCCTCGAGATCCTTTGCCAGGTCAGCCATAATTACACCAGTGCAAAGCTCTACCTATCATGGCCGCGGCAACAAGCAACCCGCTCAAGGTGAAGTGGCAAAGCCAGCTTGATAACAGAAGTGGCACCGGTTACCGCGAATGCTTCTCCTCCAGCTGCGCCATGTTGGCAATGTTCTGGGGCAAGATCCCTAGCGATGACGCTTATAACGCCATCCGCGCCAAGCACGGGGACTCCACGTCCGCCGAGGCCCAGCTTTCCGCGCTGCGGTCCTTGGGGCTAGACGCCAACTTCCACACCAACGGCACACCGAAGGCCCTGGAGCGAGAGATTGACGATGGTAGGCCCGTAGCGGTGGGCTGGCTGCATCACGGCCCTGTGAGCGCCCCCAGGGGCGGTGGGCATTGGTCGGTGGTGATCGGCTACAACGGCCTGGCCTGGATTCAGAACGACCCCAGCGGCGAAGCCCTGCTGGTGCCCGGCGGCTACGCCAGAAACACCAACGGGGCCGGGGTGATCTACAGCCGCAAGAACTGGAACCCCCGATGGATGCCTGGCGGCAGCGGTGGCTGGTACCTCACCTGCAGGCCTTAGCGCTTGACCAGTGGTGTCCAGACGCCCGCCAGGATCTCGATCGCCCGGTAGAGCTTCACCGCCATGCGGCTGACATCGCCCAGGGCCTGGTTGTCCTTAGGCGTTGGGGTAAGGTTCACGATCAGCACAGCAGCGCCGTGGATGGCGATTGCCAGGGCGACGTATTCAGAGACGCGGTTCATGGGTTGCCTCTAGATGGGTAATGCGGTTGTCGTGACGCTGCAGCGTTGTGTAGATGCCATCAAATGCCGTCTCAAAACGCTCCAGCGTCTTGTCGATGTGCTTGACCGAGGTGGAGACCTGGATCAGTGCTGCAGTGGTGGCATCGTCGCGCCTGCTGACGTTGGCGAACCAGCTGCCGGTGCTGCTTAACACTCCCCCCGCAAGAGCCCCCGCAAGAGCGGCCAGGATCGCGGTGAACGGCTCTGGCACGGCAGCGGGATCAGATGCACAAGTGCAGAGTAACGCTTAAAGTGAGCGCGTCCACATGCTCGAATTGTGGACTTCGCTTTTTTCCAGGCTTTTAACAAACTCCAGTCAAACGTCATGACGATCCTTGACCGCGTCACTAAGGTCCTCGCTTATTTGGCCGGCGAACGTGCCGGACTGCTCACTCAGTTGGCCGAAACCAAGGCTGCTCTTGAGGTCGCACTAGGCAACGATGTCGCTGACGCTGAGGCCATCGCCGCTGCTCGAGCCGCCACCGGCGAAGCTCAAGCCCGCGCCGACGAAGCTGCTGCGCAAATTGCGCCGCTGCAGGAACTGGCCGACGCTGACGCCGCCAAGGATGCCGCTATTGCTGAGGCCCTTCTCGTCCTGTGCAGCCTTCGGCTGACTGAACGTTGTCGGTAGCAATTGCATGGGGCCGAAAGGCCCCTAACTACTCAGGTACTTTCAGGCTTTGGAGGCCTTCGGGACTCTGGAGCAGGTGCTAGCTCGGAGGTGAACTCTGCTGGCAAGTGGTGTTCAACCGCCATGACGGCTATAGCGCCAAGCAGCTCGGCTGATATTGCCCCCGCTGCCAGCAGCCGACTCCATAGCCCAAAAAACAGCCGCGGATCACCTTTGCCGGCCTCGTTGAGGCCAACGCTCAGGCCGCCGGCCATGGGGCCAGGCAGTGACTCGTAGAGCGCAGTAATGCTTGGGTGCATCGCTAGGTCGATGCCGAACGCCATCCAGTCGGGTTGCGGGGCATTGGCGGCATCCCAGGCGGCCTTTTCCTCTGGCGTGACATCTCGTACTACCCAGGCCTGAACCCAACTGCCATCGGGGCGGCGGGTGGGCAGAGGTGCTTCCTCTATTCGGTGGGTACTTGGGTCCGCCTCTGGCGGGGTGGAGAGGAGGACCGCGTAGACGCCGAATGTGGCCAGATCGTATGAGGTGGGATCAGCAGATATGCCGACGTTGGGATTGTCTTGGCGCAGCATCGAGACCGTGTAGGGATAGACGGATTGCGCGCCTTTGTCGAGGATGTAGTTCATGAGGGGTTTACCGTGTAGACGTGGATGAATGGGGCGAAACTCAGTGGAACCGCTAGATAGTTGCCCGAGGGCGAAAAGGCCGACTCCCTGGCAGATACAAATGAAGGGAGTCCAGGGGGATTTCTATAATGCTCGGTCGTTCCACTTGCGTTCCAGCCTAATACGCGAAGCTGACCTGTTGTGCTGCCACCCGAGTGCAGCAGTATTTTGCTGCCTTGAGGTGAAAATTGCATGTTTTTCTCTATTTGACTAAACGCACTTCCTCCAAACCTGAGGGCCACACCCCTACCACTACTGCTCCATCTATATGCGCGACCATAGGGGGGAAAATCGCCCCCTATCGCTAGCGCATTTCCGTCTGGGTGGAAGGCTGCCGCTGTCGAGAAGATTCCACTTTCAATGGTTGATGTTGCTCCCCAGGAGCTGCCAGTCCATTCAAATACCTGTGTGCCACTAGCATCAGGGCCACCAGTGAGAACGACGGTGAGGCCGTCAGGACTGATTGCAATTTCGCTTCTGCTAGTGAAATCAAAGGAGGGGACTGCGGGCACGAGAAGCGACCCGAATGAAGTGCCGGTGAATGGCAATGCAATCAAGTTGAGCCCCGTGCTCGTTACAGAAGTGAAAATATGTCCATCAGTCTTGGAAAAAACTGTAGGGAATACGCCTGGATTGGCTATTGCATAGCTGTAACGCGAGCCCAATCCCGTGGTGGACGACCATTGGTAAATGGCCAGCTCATTGTTATGCCTGACCCCAAAAAAGGAGCCTGCCGTAGAAAAGAAAATGCGGCTTGCCGCATTATTAAAGCCTGTATTTGCTTGCACGATTCTCGACCCAAAGCCACTGGGCGACCATTGGTAGGCAGTGACATTCGTAGCTGCAGTCAGGACTGCAATTGCGCTCTCATCCGGTGCCCAAGCGATGTCCTGAACGGCGCTAGTGAGAGCTACGGACGGGTTAGGGAAACGCGAGATCCCCCAGGATGGGGGGATGCCCGAGTAGGCCAATACGGACAATTGATTCAACATCAGGTGCGACCCCGCATTGCTGCAATCTCGATTGTGTTTGTGCCACCAGTGAAGGAGACGATGAATGTCTCAAGCTCGTTTGGGGTTAAGGCTGGAGCAAAGATGCCGTCCCATTTTTTGTCTTGAGAGTTCCCACTGAAGAATGCGACGCTGCCGCTTGTAAACGTGAAGGAAAAAACTCCTCTCCACGTATATCCAGAGGGGACGGACTCCAGGTTTGACAGGTTAACTGTAACGGCTCCATTGACCGCTGCGGCAAAGCGAAATTCGTTACCGGTTAGAACGTCAAGCGTGTACGTTGATCCAACAGCCGTAACCGTTCGCAGACGCTGGCAAACTCCTTGGCCAATCGTCATGCCCCATCCTTCTGCAGGCGCGACGCCAATGCCAATGCGTTCAAATTCCAGGGAAGTAGTTTGCAGCGCTGGAGGGATGCGGCCCGTTGCGTCAAGTTGAACCAATCCAAGCGCGGAGTTGAGCAGTAGCGAGATGTTGCGCCGTCGCACCCAAAAGCCCTGGCTGTTCTGGATGCTGGCGTCGGCAATTGTCAGTGGCAGGTCCGCGCCAACGGTGACATCCTGCAGAAAAGCATTATCGGCATAGCTCTTGACGGCGAATTGCGTCGGCACGGTGTTGCCATCAACGCCGCCAGTTGACGCAATCAAGCTGGGGTTATTGCTAACCTCCCGCAGCTGCTCGCCAACGGTGCTGATGCCCCCGTTGCGACTGAATGGGCCGATGAAGTTCAAGCCCGCAAGATTAAATTCGTCCGTGGAAATAGTAACAGAACCGGTAGTACCATTAACCTCGAACTGTTTGCCGACCTTGAAATCGCCTTTCTCGTTGGTGTTGGAGCTATAGACGCGGCCATTGTTGCTCTCAACGATCTCATTTGCAGGGATTGGTACGCCGCCATTCCACGGAAGGGCGTCATAGTTGGTGCCGCTGCCCACAAACTCAAACGTATGCGAGGGCGCCGAAACCTGCGACCGGTTGCGGAAGTCCAGCCGCTGCCCCGCTGCGATTGGGTTTTTCAGCCCGCCGTTGGTGTCAGAGAAAAATTCAACCCGGTAGCCGCCACTGATCGGCACGCTGCTGGTGACCACGTAGGCGCTGGTGGGGCAGATGAACGTCAGCCCCCCGACCAGGACATTTCCATTGCCCGCAGGGAGGGTCGTCTTGGTGGTCAGCGTGACCACGCCGGTGGTTTTGTTGTAGACGGCATTGGCCACCCCGTAGTCGATCCCACCGATCACAGCGGTCCCGCCGCTCACGTATTCGTGCTCAGGGCCGCTGGGTAATGCGGTCTCGTTGTAGGTGAGCGTGGTGTCGCTGGCGCGGATGTAGCTGAATGTCTTGGCCTCTGCGGCGCCCGTGCTGGCGTTCCTCGGGAACACCAGCTGCGGGAACATCAGTTGCCCAGCGTTGGGGCGGGATGCGCTTGAGCAGATGAACGACAGGCCCGCCAGCGTGACCTGATCGCCCACTGTTGGCGCGTAGCCGGTGGCCGTCAGCACCATTACGCCTGTGGTGTTGTCGAAGGTCGCGCTGGTGATCGGGTAGCTAATCCCCCCGAGCGTCACCGCGCCGCCGCCCACATACTCATGAATGATCGTGCTGGTTGCCAGGGTCACCGTGAAGGCGCTGCCAGCGGTGGAGCCGCTTACAGCCGTGATCGTGACCGGGTTGCCGGCGCTGCCAGTGCTGCCGGCGCTTGGGTATTTGATCTGGCGGCCCAGCCTGTTGGCCGAGAAGCCGACTACATCGACCTGGGTAGCTCCTTGGCGGATGAACTGATAGGTGCCGGTGGCGGCGCCGGTCATGTTGATTGCAGCGCCACCAGCCGTCGCGCTCACCCGGAACGCATCGGCGGTAAACCCTGATGCGATTACGTGATACGAGGTCAGCGAGGTGGGGGTGGCTGCCAACCCCGTGGGGAAGTCCCCATTCGTCACTTCAAACCGCACCTGGCTGCCAACGCTCAGCCCGTGAGCAACGCAGCTGAAGGTGTCGGTAGTGGTGTCGATCGTGACGGCCTTTTGCAGTCGCGTTGCGCCATAGGTGGCTGCCAGCGCCCCACCGGTGTAGAGCGGCTTGGGGCTGTAGCCATCGGCCATCAGGCCGTAGATGCCGAAGTCAGAGGTGCCGCCGCCGCTGAGATTGACCTGGCCGCCGCTCTCGCAGCGGACGTGATACTCACAGAACGTGCCGAAGAACGACACGAGCTGCGCATAGCCGTCGTTGATGACCAAACAGCCAGGGCCACCCAAATTCACTTGGGTGTAGCTATCGACCACCATCGAACGGATGGGGGAGTTGAGAGCGCATGCACTGCCATCAACCTTGATGCCGCCGCCCGTGTTGCCGGTGGACTGGGAACCAGCGGTGCCGGCATCATCCTCTGCCGTGATGCTGGTGCAGTTCTGAATGTACGGGCTCTTGAGGATGAACGCGCCGGGGCTTATTGCGCCCCGAGCTGTGTTATCCGCCAGCCCGTTGAAGCTGATGGCCCATGCCTGGCGCATGGCGTCCGCTTGGTGACCTGCAAATGAAAAGCCCCAGCACCAGAACCCGGAATCGACCTTGAAGATGTCCGTGAACTCCAGGCCGGTGGCGCCTTGAATGACGGTTGAGCGCAGGCCAGAGCCAAACAGCGTCACATCGGGGCGCCACCGGATCGGCAAGACCGGTTCCACGTAGGTGCCGGGGGAGGTGAAGACCACATCGCCTGGCAGGGCGAGCGCGGCAGCGGCGCCATGGGTCTTCAGCGGTGAGTCGATCGTGCCGGTGTTGTTGAGGTCGTGGCCGCTGGTCGCAACGTAGATGCAGTTGGGATGCCGGATCTTCGCCAGCGCATATTGAAGGTGGGCGTTCGCATCCAACTCATGGGTGTCAATCGCGCCTGTGATTGCGTCAGCAACTACTTGGGGGACGCCGCCGCCATCGGCTGATTGCTTGACGTAGCGGCTATCAGGGTCACCAACGATGTAATCCACCCATTCCCAGCTGGAGCCGGAATAAGACAGCCGCACTTTGAGCTGGGCGCTTCCAACGAACCCAGCAGGCCTGCCAGAGAGAGGGGAGAAGCTCTCGATCCCAGTGCTATTGGCAATCTCGATCCGTGCCCCCGCGGCTGGGCTGGCAGGAATTGCCGCGACCGTAGCAATCGGGGCGTAAGGCAGGGCGCTTCCGACCCCAGCAAGCGCCGCATCAGCCGCCGCAGATGCAGCGTCAGCGGTGGCGACAGCCTCTAGCGCTTCGGCGATTGCCTCTTGGCTGACTTGGTTGGATCGAGTTGCAAAATCAATCCACTCCTGCACCACATAAAGGCTCTGCAGATCTGAAATGTTCAGATCGTCTTGGATCAGGTTTGATCCGTCGTTCCATGCAACTACCTGAGAGCCGTTAGGCGTCTCCCTGCGCACCGTGAGCCGCACCCCTGCCGCCGGCGCTGCAGTTACCTGCACCTGGGTGTCACTGACCCAGGCGTAACCGGTGCCCTCGGCCAGCAGCGTGGTGTAGGCGCCGGTTTCGATTGCCAGCCCTAGGTAAACCTTGACGTGCGCCTTCAGCAGGTACGGGAACGGGACCGAAAATGTGGTGGCGGACCCGTTGCCCGCGTACTGCGCGTATGAGTAGGGCACGGAAGATATGCACTGGTGCAGACCTCATGTTATGGGTCTTGCTACTGCCGGCCTACCCCCAGCACCGAGTGCGCTTCCATCTGTTCCTGCAGCTGCGTTGAGCGGTATCGCACCATTGCCCCGTAGCGATTGGCAAAGCCCTGGGCCACCGGGTCTTCACTGGACAGCAGCTGCATTAACGCTGCCTTGTCGTAGTAGTTGATGATGTCCTGAATGGGCTGGTAGAGCTCGGTTTCTCTGCGCTCGGCGAACTTGGCCTTATTCACCCGCCTGTCTGGTCCCATCGGATCGGTGGACACCAGCTGCTGGTAGCCAGGAGCGTTCATTAGCGCACGCAAAGCGCCAACCATGTCCCGGCCCTGAATAAAGCCATCGATGGGGATGTACGGCTCGCGGCCCAGCATCTGCGCAGCAGGGATGTCGGCCTTGATGGTGCGCATCTGCACCCGGTAGAAGGTCTCCTCGGCGTTGGTCATGGTCAGCCCAACGTCGCCCTCGCCGCCAGGGATGGGCAGCGCCACAAGTCCATCTGGTCGGGGTTTGCTCGTCACCCCTGTATCAATCAGCCACCGGTAAAGGCTGTCTTGCGGCTGAATCACCGGCATAAAGGGGATCACCGCCTCGGCGGGGATGCCAAACGGTCGCTTGATTTCGCTGCCCAGCCAGTCGAATCGAGTGGGAGCCTTGAGCACCTGGTTGAGGCCAGGGATCGGCCGGGCCGCTTTCTCGCCCACCTTCTGCAGGAACTCAGCCACCGGGGCAACGTGGTCCACGTAGATCGGGTCCATCTCCAGCGCCTTCTTCTCATCCTTGGTGAGGAAGCGGCGGCGGTCGGTAGCCTCCAGGGCGCCGCGGTCAGCTCGAGCAACCATCGAGAGCAGGCCCGACAACGGCATGATCCCGCCCATCTGGGTGGCCAGGATGTCGGCCATGTCCGCCCGGTCGGGCTGAGTCATGGCGTTTAGCATCGTGGTGGTGTTGAGCAGGCTGGCTTTGTTGTTTAACATCCGCGCCATGGCCATGGTCAGGCCCTGCAGGGCCTTGGTGCCATCGCCGTCGCTGATGCCCTCCTCCATCACCAGTTGTTGGATGTCGGCGTAGAGCCCCAGGATGTCGATTGGATCGATGCCACCAAAGCGGAACCGGGCGGCCGGGATTACCTGACCGTTGAATTGGAAGCTGTAGGGGGTGTTGAGCCTGCGCCAGCGGGCGTACTCCTCAGGATCGGAGGGGCCGCCACCGGTGAAGCCACCACTGGCGATCATGGCGCTGCCGGCGGTGAAGAAGCCCAGCGACACGATCGCCTGGGCCCGGGCCTGGGCCAGCACCTCTGGCGATGCGCTCTCCATCTGAGCCCCCAGGGCCTTCACCACCGATGGAACTACGGTGCGGTCGATGCTCCACAGCAGGGAGTTGATCGGCGTCTTGAAGAACGGCATCTGCCACGCCACCAGTGCATTTGTTCGGGTCATGCCCAAGCCCTGAATAATCGGGTCCTTAATCGTGTTGGTGAAGGTGACATTCGCTGCCCGCTGCAGCCCGATCGCGCCTAGCTCAGTGTCGGCCCGGGGCACACCCTTGAGTTCGTTGAAGGCCTGCAGCCGCAGCACGTCATCAGGCAGCTCATCACCCATCGGGATGCCCCGCTCGCGGCGGAACGTCACCAGATCTTCCTGGCTCATGTAGCCGTCAAACATCGACTTCTCGGCCATCTGCTCGGCCTGGTTGGCCACCCAGTCGGAGCCCACTTGGCGGCCCGTGGCTTCATCCATCACGCCTTTGGCTTCCTCGAAGGCCCGCAGGTAGGACTCATGGTTCACCTTCCAGGCGTAGGCCATGGTGCGGATCATCTCGTCACCGGCCCCCAGCAGCCGGAAGGCGGGTAGATAGCCGCCGTTCCAGCCGCCCAGGAACCGTTCGCCCAGCTTGCCCAGCGTCAGGCTGGTGGCGGCGTTGAGCACGTTCATCAGCGTCACCGCCGGGCCGGCCCCAACGGTGTTGCGCCAATAGGAGAGGTCTTGCAGCAGGGCAAAGCCGGTGGTGAGGGCATCAACGATCTGCTGCTTTTCGTTCTGGATCAAGTCGGGCGCAAGCTCCATGGCGTTGTCCAGTCCCATCCGCGCCTTGCCGGTGCCCAGGAAGGTGCTCGCGTTCTTCCATGCCATCTGCCACGCATCGAGGGTGGCGCGGTTGGCAAAGGCCGCAGCACGCAGGCCACCGGCCATCCCTGCCCTCAAGCCACCTTCAACGATGTCTTCCATGCCGTGGTGAAAGGCCACCAGTGCGCCGCTGACCGGGTTGCGGGCCAGCCACGTACCCGGCGATAGCAGCATGTTGTTGCGCCGGAAGTTATTGAGCAGTTCGATCTGCCCCATGATCCGCGAGCCATTCATGCTGGTGCGCGTCAGCCGGTTTGTGCGAGCGACGGCCGCCAACTGCCGCAGCTTCAGGAAGTCACCCTTCTCAACATGCTCAAGCGTCTGCCCCAGCAGGGTTTCACCCTTGATGTCGGCCATCGTCAGGTTTGACCGGTTGGCATCAGGGCTGATCAGATCCATCTCGGTGCCGCGGAAGTCGAACTGCAGCCCCCGCATGGCCCGGCCCAGCTGCGTTCGCACCGCGCTGTCCAGGTTCTCAAAGAAATGCGCCCACTGGGCTGAGTGCCCCAGCTGCAAACGCATCTCGTCGGTCAGGGACCCCACCTCCAGGGCATTGGCCACTTCCTCGAGCTTGTCGGCGTACTGGCTCACCGAATCCCAGCGCGCCTTGGCCACCTGCACCACTGAAGCCGGCAGTCGGTCAATCTCTTTGAACCGCCGCCCTAGTGCTGCGGCCACCTCTCTGGGACTACCCCCGTACTCCTGAGCCATGCGCATCAGGCTGCGCATCGCCACCGTCTCGGTGAAGCGCTGCTTCAGCTCCACACCCTTGGGCGTGTTGGCCCGCTGCAGGCCCATCACCTCCAGCAAGCCGTTGATGTTCTCCAGGTCCGGTGGGAGCTCGCTGTAATCGACTCCGTACTGCCGATAGTTGATCATCCGGCCGCTGCTGCCACGGGGGCCCTGCTGCTCGCGGAAGCCGGCTTCAACCAGCTGCTGCACCGATCGGTCACCCTTGGCGATCAGATCCGCCTCCCCCTGCTTTATCCAGGCCTCATTGGAAACTCCCACCTCCTGGCCGGTGTAGGTGCGCAGCTTGGCCACGCTCTTGCCCGCCGCCGGCAGCTCATCTAGCTCGAGGATGGCGCGGGCGGCGGCCTCCATCTCATCCAGTTGCCGGATCTTCGCTTCGATCTCATCAATTTGTTGGGCCAGATTGTTGCAGTCAGCCATTAGCAGGAGCCTCCTTTGGATTGTTTACGCAGCTCCTCAAGCTGCTTGGCGAGCTCGGCCCGCGCCTTGGGGATGTCGCCCAAGGCCTGTTTGGCGGCCTGGGCCTCGGCGGTGCTGGGCTTCGCCTTGGCCTTGCCCTTCCCCTTTGCAGGGGCGGCAGGGGCCGGCACGGCCGCCTTGGGCGTCACCACCATCTCTCCGTTCTGGTGAACCATCACCCAGTCGAGGTCAAAGACGGCTGGCTTCCGATCGGGCTTCGGCTTTAGCTCTGGTGTGAACTGCTGCACGTTGGCCTGGGCCGCTGATCCCTTCCCTCGATAGGGCTTCGGCGAACGAGGGCCCGCTGCATCCAGATCGGGGTTGAATGGCGCAGTCGCCGGCCGCACCACATCCACCGGGTTAGCAAGCTCATCGGCCGACATGCGGAACATGCCGCGGCCCATCAGCCCCAGCCGCTTCTTCTCTTCCCAGCTCAGGCGATCCCAACCATGGGCCGCCATCCATGCGTCCTTCATCCCTTGCTGGGCCTGGGCATCGAGCAGGTTGTACTCAAACCGCAGCCGCATCTCATCAATGAGCGCATCAGCGTTCTTTCTGCCTGCCTTGTACGGAGGCAGGGAGTCGGCATTGAACGCCATCGCCAGCTGCCCGGTTTCATCGCTCATCAGGTCATCGATGAGGCTCTGCTGCTGGAAGGACTCAGGCTCTCCCGGCCGGTTCGGGATCGGTGTCATCGGCGCCTGCACCTCGCCGTTGTCGATCGCACGGCGCAGGATCGCCATCTTCAGCCGTTCACGGGTTTCGGTATCCATCCCTCGAGGTTTGAACTCAGCCAGTGGCACCGTGATCTCATTGCCATCGGCATCAAGGATCTGCCCCATCGGTGACGAGGTGCTCAGATCAGCCGGCGTGTCTAGCAGCGGCGCATCGTCAACGCCAGCCATGTTGGTGCGCAGCGGCGCCATGAGCTGTTCAGGTTCAGGTGGCAGGTAGCGATCCCGCTTTTCGCTTAGCTCCACTAGGGCGTCGATGATGTCGCTCTTTTTTGAGTGCCACACCCGCCGGCCGGTGCGTGCCTTGATTAACGCCGCAACCTCTGGAGAGGAATTGGGCATCGCCAAGCGGCGCAGCAGATCACGGGACCAGCCCTGCAGCGCTGATCGGTAGTCGTCGGGGGTTTGGTAGCCGTACAGGGTGCCGCGCTGCATCACCTGTTGCAGAGGGGGCAGCTGCACTTCGGGGGACAGGTCCATGCCCAGCTGTTGCGGCAGGTCCATGCCCAGCTGCTGACCCACCAGTGATTCAGGAGCTTGCAGCCGTTGCTGAATGGTTTGCACTTCTTGCTGTGCAAACTGCAGCTCTCGTTGTACGCGGGTTACCTGGCCCTTGGCGCCGCGGGGGGTAATTCCCCCTGCGGTTTGGCGGGCGTCGATGTCGGCGAGCCGCTGGGTGAGCTCCTCGATCCGCTGCTGTGCTGCCGTCAGGTCTTCGGCATTGCGAGCTTCGCCGGCCTGGCGCCACACGCGGGAGTGAATGTCCCGCAGTTGGGAATCATCCAGCTCGTCAAGCTGAGCCAAAAAGGTGTCTAGCTCGGGCCTGGTGTCTAGATCCAGTTCGCCTTGCCGGCTGCCGCGTGGAGCCAAAAACTTTTCAGTGGTGCCTGAAAGGTTCAGGTCGGCAATCTGCTGATCGATCTCATCCACCTGCTGCAGCAGCTGCTGGGTGATTTCAGGGTCAGCTTCTGCCACCTGAGAGATCAGCTGGCCGCGCTGCCGCTGCAGCTGCTCAATCTCAGCCCTGGCGGCCGGGTTGCCGGAGTCCACCTTCAGGGCCAGCTGGCCGGCTTCACCCTGCTCAAGCAGGCCGGCGGCCATCAACCGTTCGCGCTGCTCCTCCACCTGGCGGATTTGGGTCCCCTCGTCGAGGTAACGCTCAATCGCGCTGCCGTTTGGGGTGGTGGGCACCAGGGCGCCGCCGGGCTGGTATTCGGGCAGTGCCGGGGCATCAGGAGGGGTGCCGGGTAGTGCGCCGCCTGGGGTCGCCACGTCGATCCGTGCTGGCGGGATCGGGCCACTGTTAGCTGCTGCTTGCATTTGCGTGCTGGGCAGCTGGGGGATGACCGCCCCCGGTGGCAGCTGTGGCGCATCCGTGCCCCGGTACATGTAGGGAGCCAGCTCTGCATCGGCCAGGTCATCGAGCGGGGTGGGGCCGCCGAACATCGCCTTGCGCAGCAATGGCACGAAGCTGGCGGCGCCGATCACGAGCAACGGTGCGACGAGGCCCTCCACCAGAACTCCCTTGCCGAACTTCTGCAGGTAGTTGTCGTTCTCATCAGCGCGGCCCGGCAGCTGGAGGCCGAACGCATCGCCAAGGTTGGCGAGGTTTTGCTCCATATCGATGAACGGCGCTGCCATGGTGGTGCTCACCAGCGCTTTCCCGACATTGGTGGTCACCTGCACGCCGGTGCGCAGCACTGGGTTAACCCGCTGCGCCACTGCCAGGCTCCGCACCGCACGGGTGGCCTTCACTGCGTCGGCAGCACGCTTGACTTGTGCGACCTGCCCCAAACGTCGCAGCAGGGTGGCGCCCGTCAGCGCACCAAGCATTTCACCGCCGACCGCGCCCCCCACCTCCATGCCGGCCATGTCCGCCGGCGTCACTTCCCCGTAGAACGGGCCAACGCGGAACGGGTTGAGAGATCGGGTTACTTCATCTGGGATTCGCCAGGCATCTCGGGTGTCAATCGGTTTGCGCTGCACCCAGTCGCCGATGGCGTTGCCGAGCTTGCTGACGGCATTGATCGGTCCCACCACGATGCCCGCTTTAAAGTCGGGTGAAGCCAACATGTTGCTGAACTGAGCCAGCGGCTTGATCGGGGCCGCTGCCTCAAGGCGTTGGTTCATCTCGGCTCGTGTGAGCCGCTTGCGATTGCGCTGTTGCTGCGGCTTGGCTCCACCACCACCACCACCCTGGGCCGGTGCGGTTGGAATGACACCGCCACCGCCCTGGGTCGGTGCGGTTGGAATGACCGGCTCAAACGCTGAATCGTCTTCGATTGGTGCGAGGTTGAATGCAGGCATGGGTCAGTTTCTCCGCTGTTGGGAATTGCCCAGGTATTCGCGTCGGGCCTGTTTGAGCATTGCTCTCACCTGGCTGGCCGGGATACTTGCTCTGTTGCCGGCTTTATCGCCGTCGCGGACCCCTCGGCCGTTGGGGGCCTGCAGCGCCATCCACTCGTGGGCTATGTCCCAGTGGGCGGCGTCGAGGTTGTTGCTTTGACCGGTGATGTAAGCGGCCAGGGCCGGCCGCTTGCTGCCGGTGATCAGCGTTATGGCCATCCGGCTTTGGTTCTCGGGCGTAAAGGGTGCATTCGGCGATAGGCCCGATTCGCGG
>Ga0247831_1005144_pt1 | contig 16651 bp, 24 predicted proteins | sample LaCruzMarch2015__9_FD_192406 | JGI IMG/M metagenome (GOLD analysis project Ga0247831, IMG submission 192406) | Freshwater microbial communities from meromictic Lake La Cruz, Castile-La Mancha, Spain - LaCruzMarch2015_1m | ecosystem: Environmental > Aquatic > Freshwater > Lake | place: Spain... | reverse complement strand
GCTTTGGTGGCCGACGCGGAAGCCGCTCAGAAAGCCGCACAAGCCGCCGCGAAGGACAAGGCACACGCGACCGGAGGAAGCCGTGCAATGGGCCTGCGTAGCGTCTGGCGGGCCACCGTGACCGATGCCCAAGCCGCCGCCGCGCACTACTGGCGAAGGAACCCCGACGCCTTCGCGGTCCTGCTGCAAAAACTGGCCGACGATGACGTTAGGTCGGGCAAGCGGTCGGGCATCCCCGGTGTCGAGATTGTCGAGGAGCGTGTGCTGTGAGCGACAAGCCCTGCATCATCCTCCGCACCCGGCAAGATCGGGGACGCGCCGTCCGCTGGATTGAGCAAGCCCCAGACGGGACCGTCGTGGAGTTCAAACAAAAGGGCCGGAGCAGCGACCAAAACGCGGCGATGTGGTCGATCCTGACCCAGATCAATCGCCAGCGTCCGGTCCACAACGGCGTCAAGATGAGCGCGGTCCTCTGGAAGGCTGTCTTCATGCAAGCCCTCGGCGCGGAACTGGTGATGTTGCCGACCCTGGAAGGTGACGGCCTTTTTCCGTTCGGCCACCGTTCATCAAAGCTCACCGTGTCGGAGATGGGCGACCTGATTGAACTGATGCTCGCATGGGCCGCGACCGAGGGCCTGACGATTGAGCATTTTGACGAACAGGCGGTGGCCGCATGAACCGCACCCCGGTTCCAATCGAACCGCGCCGGGTCAGCCCCGGAACCCGCGCGAAGATACTAGCCGCGACCGGTCACGTCTGCGCCCGCCCCGGATGCCCGGACAAGGCGACCGACGTTGACCACATTCTCCCGCTTTGGCTGGGCGGGTCGAACCGGGAGAAGAACCTTGAGGGCCTTTGCCCGGCACACCACGCGGCAAAGACGAAGGCCGAGGCGTCCCTGCGCGCGAAGGCCAAGCGGCGCGAGCAGCGGGATCAGGGCACCCGCCGACCCCGCCAGCCCATCGCCTCACGCGGTTTCGACAAGAGCCAGACCCGCGGCTTCGACGGCATCGTTAGGCCGCGAGACATGAAGGACCAGGACCAATGACCACACTGGATGAACTGCAACGATCTGTTGAGCGGCTGAACCGCGCTGTAGAGCGGCTGTCGGGTGGAATGGGTAAATACGGGTTTGCGAACGTATATAACGACGACGTGCAACTCCTCCTCTCCGAACGAGCCGAGCTTCTGGCTACTGTGGAGAGGATGCGGGCGGCGCTTGAGCCGTTCGCTGCGGAGGCCGAGGATTTCAGCGTATGCGGCGACGGACAGCCAATAGGCATTATAGGCATTAAGGCGGCGAGCGGAAAGTCCGACCTAAATGTCGGCCACCTTCGCCGCGCTGAGGAGGCCTCTCACTACCGGAGATCCGACGAGGGCGAACCTTGAACGCAAAAAAGGCCCGCCGCCTCCGGTTAAGGAAGCGACGGGCCTGCGGTGAAAATGAATGCTAATCGCCGCACTAAATGCGGGCAAACGACGCCTAACCTAGCTCGCCGTCGTCGTCGTCATACGTGCCAGGATCGGGCCGGGTGTCCGTAGCGGATCGCGGGAACGGCCTGCCGGTATAGGTCGCCCACCTTGCCCGCTTGGCGCTGGCTTTGCGGTTGAGGCCCCGGTTTGCCTCCATAAACAGGAGCCGGGCGAAAGCGTTAAGCAGCACGGTCCAGCCTCGCCATGTTGCAAGTGTGGCGCTCGACCTCGCCATCCTGCCGGTGGAATGTGACCGCCTCCATTGACCTCTTGGAACGGTAGCCCGACGCATGGGACCAGACGTCAGGGGCCGCAAGGGTTCGGCAGTATTCGACCGTGACGCCGGGGTGGTCCTTAACGTCCTTGTGGTGGACGTGGCCGACGAACCAGACCCGCGAGCCGTGTTCGGAGGCGAGCCACATAGCGGGGGCATCCACGGCCATCAGGAGGGGAAGGTTTGCGCCCTTCGCCCCGTCGCCGTGAGTGGTGCCGATCAGGTTCGCGCCGAAGCCGTGGAACCAATACGGATTGGGCGAGGTCGAGACCGTCACGCGCGGCTCGTTCTCGTAGATCATCGCCATCATCTCAGCGAGCATCAGGGCGGTTATGCCGTCGTGGTTCCCCGGATTGATGCGGACAGTGATCTGCCGGTGTTTTTCGAGCATCCGGGCGACGTGGTGGCGCTTGCACCTGATGACGGCCCGGACGACTTCAGCGTGACGGCCATGCGTGTCGAGGTGGTGCCCGCTCTTCGTGCGGCTGGCGTTGTTATCCGCGTGGAGGCTGTCCCCGAGGTCGATATAAAGCGCATGGGTCGAGGGCGCGGCAGAGGCCACCAGCCGATCGATCGCGGCTTTCGTGGTGCGCTCGAACTCCGCCAGGTCGAAGCCCTGCCCGGTTTCGTCCTTCCACGCATAGAGGCCCGCGTGGGGATCTCCTTGAGGGTAGACCGTCAGGAGATCGTCGTCGGTGTATCCGGGAGGTGCGAGGGGCGCGACAGGCTCCAGCCTATCAAGGAGCCCCGCCTTGATCGCCTGTAGCCGTTCGGTTTGCGCTTCGGCATCCGGGGACTGGCGCTCCCAAACGCGCTCGACACCACCTGGGCCGCGCTGGATGGTGACCTTGCCCATCAGGAAGCCGGGGGCCACGCCATCGTTAAAATGGCCCGGCGCTTGTCCACGACGCGCGGCGGCTTTTTTGTAGGTGTCCAGCGCCTCCCAGACCGCGTTGGGCCTGACGCCTAGCGCCCTGGCGGCGGCGCGTTGGCTTCCGTGTTCCTTCACGGCCTCGATGTATTTGATCTGGGTCTCGGTGACCCAGCGGGGATATTCGTTGTCCTCGGGCGGAATGAAGGACAGGGCCATCATCCACCCATCAGACGACGCCACCACGGGCGGGAAGGGGGTGTCAGCGCCCGTGTCTGGGCATCAAAGCTCTGGACCGCTAAATCCCGGCGCCCGTCGCACACGGCCAGCGCAGAGGCTCTGGCGGCATAGGTGGCGTCTAGATCCGATTGCGTCGGGCTATCCGGCAGCAGCGGCAGGCGGCAAGGCTGGCGAGCGACCGGCGGCAGGGTCAGGACTGGAGCAGATGGTCGGGGCGCTGTCGCACACCCGCTGATCGTTAAGGCGCAGGCGATCAGCCCGCTCTTGAGATAGAGGTGTCGTCGCATCGGGGGCGTCCCTTGCTTCGGTTTCAGCCTGCGAGGCGATCTCGCGGATAATGGTCTCTCGGGTGTGGAATGTTTCGGTTGCGGTGCTGATCTCGGTCTGGCCGGTGGCTTCGCGCTCCAAGGTCGAGACTTGGCCTTCTAGCCGCTCGGCCTTGGCCTCCGCTCGTTTGGCGCTCCACTGGGGCGTGAACGGCACGAACCCGGCGAAGTGATTGAGCGCGGCAAGGGCCAGCACGGCGGCCAGGACGTAGCCGATCAGCCGCCACGGGACGCGGGCAATCATCCGCCCCAAAGCTCAAAGTGCGGAGAATCGGTCTCGCCCTTCTCCCCCACGATGCCGTCGCGGTCCCAGTCCTTGCCCCACCGGATCGGAACGGCAAGCTCCTCGGATGCGGCAGCCACGGCGTCGGCCATCTTTTGCCATTGCGGACCATGCGCCCAGTCGTAAGGGGCCACCAGCAGATCCACTGCATGGCCCTTGCCGGTTTTAGGGTTGATGAAATGGTTAGATTTCAGCGTCCACGTTACCTTGTTCCCCGGCTTCGTCCGGCCCTGGGCGTAAAGTTCGGCCTGGCGCTTCGGAGTGCGGACACCTTCAATGACCTTGAAGTCAACGGTGCTGATCTCGATGGCGCGATGAACGACGCGGATCAGGTCGGGATGCACCCCGGCGAGCTTGGCGCGTGAGGCTTCAGACAGGCAAAAGGTCATTGGCTGTCTCCGTTCATATATAGGAAAGGGCGGTTTTACGAACACGTCCGCCGAACGTGTTAGGTCAGGCCACGCCCCTGATCTTCTCGATGCTCTTGATGCCGAGGACGGCGGCGGCATAGGTTAGCCACGCCACCAGATAGCCCTCGTTCATGGGCTTCTCGATCATGGGGCCAATGAACCCGGCATAGGCCGTGCCGATGACGACAACCCAGCCAGCGGTCGGACGCCACAGACGATCGAACGTCTGCCAAGCCCAATGCTTGCGGATCGGGTGATCGGGAAGGGGAATGTCGGTCATCCCCGCTCTTTCTTCTCTATGCGGTCGAGTTGTTCCTTCATGGCCTGGGTGCGCTCATCGAGCCGGGCAAGCGTTCCGTCAGCGAGAGGGCCGACGATGCGCTCGAGGCTGGCCACCCGCTGATTAATGCCGCCACCCCAGAAGATGAGGACCGCGATCTGGATGCAAAGCGTGAGCATCACGCCGATCATGGCCCAGTTTAGTTTGCGGGCGTCTGAGTGCAAGGTCATCACGCGGCCTCCAAAGCCGACAAACGGGCCACGACAGACGCAAGTTCCCGGCGCAGCCATGCGGCCTCGATCACGCTGCACTGGTTGTATCGCAGGGCACCGCGCGTCTCGCCGGTCGGCTCCATCTCGGTGAAAGTTTCCTCGACCTCTTCCATCACAGGGACGGTTTCGGTCTTGGCCCTGGAGATCATCCGGGGGACGGGGGCCGTGCGGGGGATCGGGTCGCCCTCGACCAGTTCGCCGGTCTCCGGGTCTTCGACGGGCTCCGGGGTGTAGAACAGCAGCTCGCCGTCCTCGTCCCTGATCTGGACGCTGTCGAACACCGGCTGGGCGACCGTGCGGACGCCCTTCACCAGCACCGGAGCGCCGTCGATCATGCGGACTTCCTCGAAGGGCTGCTCGACCTCTTCCGTCTCCTGGACTTGCTCGAAGACGGGCTCGCCGTCGTCATCCAGAACCGGGACCGTCTCGGTCTGGCCTTCGACGGGCCGCGAGACCATGCGGGTCTTCTCGACCGGAGCTTCCAAGGCGTCTTCGCACCAGAGGCCATACCGACCTGCGTCCAGCCCTTCGGCCCCGAAGGCGGCTTGGATCGACTGCCACGAATAGCCGATGTGCAGCCGGGCCGCGCTGCCCTTGCGCTCGAACGAGTCGAGGTCCTGATAGACAATCGCCCGGACGTTCGACCATGCGGCGAACTCGGCATCGCTCAGATCGCCGCCCTCACGCAGCACCTTATAGCGTTCGTCCGAGGTGTTGATCGTGCCGGTGCCCGCGAAGATCGTGGCCCAGCGGAGCGAGCCGCTGCCGAGGTTCTGGGTGTTGTCCGCGCCGGGGGTGACGTGGCCAGTGGTGCCTATCCTCATGGCCTCGGCGCGGGCGCCATTAGACACGGTGAACGAAATCTGACCGGCATCCGCAAAGGAGCCGGTCATAAAATCGACGGAAGCGTTTTCAAACTGGTTCGCCGCTCCAGCGTAAGAAGTGATTTTGGAGATGATTGAGTTTGCAGACGTAAACGCCGTTCCGTTCTGCATCTTAATGTTTCCGGCAACATCAATCTTCTCACCCGGAGTTGGTGTGCCGAAACCAGAGTTTCCGGCGCGATCGATGGTCAGGCGCTTTTGGAGTACGCCTGACGAGTCCGCGGTGCGAAGGTTCATCCAGCCGCCGCCCTCGCTGCTTGCGCGGTCCTCGACATCCAACGCCCCGATCACGTTATCAGCGTAGCCGAGGAACTTAAGCGAAGGCAACAACGGCGAGCCTGTGGTCCCCGGCGCTCCATCTGTGGAAATGGCTATGGTTCCGCCTGCGCCGTTGGGCACCTTCAGCCCGGAAGCAGAAAAGCGAGCCCGCTCCGAGCCGCCTGCAGACACGGCGAGGATGTCAGCGCCGGGCCGCCAGAACCCGGTGTCGGTGTCCGAGGCGAACGCAATGCCGGGAGCGCCAGCGGTGCCGTCCCCAGCCGCCGAGACGGTGCCGGTCGCCCCGGTTGCGCCGGTCGGGCCGATCTCGCCGACTTGAGTGACCGCGATGGTCTGGTCAACAATGGTGACTGCAATGGTAGGCATTAGACCGTGACTCCCGGCTCGATGGTGAAGGTGCCTTGCAGAAGGCGGGTCTTGATCAGCCCGCCGCCCGTGACGTGAAAGTCCCAGTACAGCTCAACGTCCGCGCCCTGCCGCAGCCCGTTGGCGGGATAGGGCAGCAGGGCGTCGATGGTCGCCTCGTCGATCTGGAGAAGGATGGTCGAGGTCGTCCCGGCGTAGGTGCAGGAGATGCCCTGACTGCCCGCCGAGGCATTCGCCAGCGTGATCAGGGCCGAGCCGGGCGCGTCGCGATACGCGCGGACCTGGGCGGCGAAGGTGGCGGCCGAAAAGTTGTAGTTCGCGACCGTGATTTCTTGAACGAGCGGCGCGTTCCTGAACGCCCGCAGCGGGACATTGCCGGGGTAAATCATCGATTATCCTTCCATGGGGGTGACGGACAGGAACCGGCGGCGAAGGTCGCCGTCTGCGGTGTGGCCGGGGTCAAACGTGATCTTGTAGGTGTAGGTGCCAGCGCCGGGGTCATCGATGAAGTCGAGCACCCACTGCTTGGAAAAGACGAAGTTTGACGCCGAAGCGAGGGTCGCGACCGGGTTCTGGGTCGTTTGGGCGTCGATGATTTCCGAGCCGCCACGGTAAAGCCGCAGGATGCCGACGATCGAGGAGCTACCTTGCGCGTTCAAGTCGCAGGTGAACGAGGCGCGGACGATAACCTTGCCGCGCGTGACGACCACGCTGGAAACCGTCTGAAGGTCTTTTTCCGCCGCCGATGCCGTCCAGTTTACCGTCCCGGTCGTGAGTGATGCATAGACCGGCGTGATTGCCCCGGCCGTGACCTTCAGGGTCGTGACCGCGCCCGTGTCCAGTTTGCCCGCCGTGACGGCGCCGGTGTCGATCTGGGAAGCGCCGACCGTGTTAAGCGATGCAAGCGATCCGCGCCCCGTAAAGGTGACCGCCTCGGCCGGTTTGACTGCGCCTGATGCCAGATTAGATGCGAGGGTGTTTACCGTTGTGTCATCGGTTGCTGCCAGTGCCCCGGTGAACAAACCGCCGCCAGTCCGCCGCAGGATGTTTGAGCTATCCGCCAGTGCGGACGGGATAGCCGTTTGCAACACCCCAGATGCATTCAGGCCGGTGGCAATGCGCCCGTCTGTCAGTTCGGTCGGGCGTCCCGTTAGGTTTGTGCCCCATGCCGCCCCCTCGGTCGCAGTCAGGTCGCCCGTGTAAAGGCCGCCTGAAGTGCGCCGAAGCAGGTTCGAGGTGTCGGCCAGGGTTGAGGTCAGCGCGGTTTGCAGGACGCCAGACGAGTTAAGGGCTGTCGTGATCCGCCCGTCCGTCAGTTCAGTCGGCCGGGTGGTAACGTCGCCCCACGCGACTGAGTCATCGTCAGCCAGGGCGCCGACGCGCAGGGCTTGGGCGCTGCCGATAGCCGTCTTTGTGCTTTCGTTCCCGGTTCGGTCAACGGTCGCCGCCCAGAAGTAATAGGTCGTGAGCGGAAGCGGGACATACAGCGTCGCGTTGTTCGCCAGCACGGTTCCGACCAGCGTTGACGACCCCACGACGTTCGAGGTGTGCCGGTAGATTTTCACATGGTCGAAGTCGTCGTCGGTCGGGTTCGTCCATTCCGCGAAGATCGTCCCGAGTTGCCCGGTGATTGACGGCGAGGTGATGACGCCCGGCGCGGTCGTGTCCCCGCCCGCTGCAACGCTCCCCGACCACGACGACCACGCCGTCGAGAGCGTTCCCGTCCGGCTCAGGGCCTTGACCCGATACCGATACGTCGGCCCGGTCGTCACGATCCGGTCGGCTATAGATGCCTCCGGGGCCGCGAACTGCGTCGTCACCGTGCCGTTGTCGATCTCGACCACATAGGTCAGGGCGTCGGCCGGAGGGGTCCAGGAACCCGACAGGCGGCTGATCTGGGCACCGTCCGGGGCGATAGTCGTGGAGATCGACAGGGACGGCGTCCCCGCCACGGTTCCCGGCGTAATCGGCACCACGTCGCCCGATGTCAGGCCCGGCGCGGTGTAAGGCCCCTTGACCAGTTGAGCGGACGGAACGCCCCTGACCGACCAATAGGTGATCCCGACATAGTAGGCGGTGCCACCGACTAGCCCATTGATCTCGACGCTCGCGATGGTCGGCGGGCCGGAATAGGCTTGCACCCAAGGGCCGGAGCCGGACGTGCTGTATTCGACCAGAACCGTGCCGATGTTCTCGCTAATCGTTGGCCCGGTGACGATCAGGCCGGGTTGCTGCACCCCGCTCGCCTCGACTGGGCGGGCCACGATAGTCCAGTCAGCGGTGTCGGGCGTGGTCGGCACGGGATCTGGAGCCGTAAGCGAGGGGCTTGCCGGGGCATCCGCTGACTGGCCCAGCGCATAGGCGTGTTTTGCGTCTGTCTCGGAGCGAACATCCAGCGTCACGATGGATGACGACGGATCGAACGACCGGCGCATGACGACAAACTTCTGGGCGCTCAGGCCGAGTTCCGGTTCCGTGACCGTGAACGCATCCCCGGCCCGAAGGCCGAGAAGGTAGGGCTTGCAGGGGATCGACGCCTTCAGGGTCTCGCGGGTGTTGGCCAGGCCATAGCCCGCCAGTTCCGCGCCCTGCTTGGCAACGCCGACGAACCGATAAGAGGTTTCGATGACCCGCTTCTCTTCCGCATCCTCGGTTAGATAGGTGGCCGACGTGACCGCGCCGAGCGCGACCTCCTCGAACTTGTGCGCCTCAAGGCGAACGCGCGGGATGACCGTGTTAGGTCGGTCCCGGCGCGAGGCCATGACGTTCAGGTTTACCGCCCCGACGATGTCTGCTCCCGTCACCGTCATCAGCGAGGTGCGGGGAGTCTCGACCATGCAACTAATCTGGGCGCCTTGGCTGATCGACACACCGCCACCGGCCTGAAGCATGGCGGCAAGGGTCTGCCACTTGTCATCGGCGGTCGTCCACTCGCCGGAAATCGTCCAGGAGTTCGCGTCCGCGACGTTCGCGCCCTCGACAAAGGCGGCGATGTCAATGGCCGCATCCGGTGCCCCGACGCCCGCGAGGCGCTTCGTCAGGTCAATCGTCCCGCCAGCGACTAGCTTGTGATGACCCCGAACCCATGCCAGCGCGTGAAGGTAGGGGTTCGCGCTATAGGTCCACGTTGACCAGTCCGTGCGGCGTTGAGACCCTGATCCGCCGGGATAGGTCGAGTCTAGCCGAGGGTCCCAGACCTTCATCCCGAGCAGGGTCCAAAGCGGAGCCGGGACACCGCTCTGGTATCCCTCCCGCTTGGAGTTGTTCTTCATCGTCCAGAAGGTTTGCGCGAAGCCCGGCAAGGTGTGCGCCGAGGTCCATTCGGTCATTGCCGGGGAACCATCCGACACGCCGGTCGGCGGGCTTAGATAGGCGTCGGTCGGCAGGCCCAGCCGATAGGTCTGCCACATCTTGTTGATATAGGGCTCAGTCGCAGCTGCCAGCCCTTGAGCGCCGGGGAAGGTGACCACCGTTCCGCTGGCCGTGAACTCCTCAACCGATTGGATCGGGCCAAGCGACAGGGCCACCGCGAACGACAGAAAGAGGTTGTCCTTCCCCCAGACGTTCGCATGAAGTTGACGGCCACCGACGCCAAACCGGCCCATCACGCCGGAGATCGGCGCAGACGGATCAGCCTTGAACGCCACCGGAGAACCGCCCCGGCCCACGCTTGGCGTCATCAGGGCCGTCGTCGCAGCGGAGAGCGCCAGTTGGCTAACCGCGCTCACCACCGTCCCGGCAGCGACCCAACTCATCCCGGTGACGGATGCAAGGTAGAACGAGGCCGACGCAGAAATGGCGGCAGCGGTTGTTCCGACCCAAGTAACCGCCGTTCCGACTGCTGCGAGAACCATCGCCATTAGATGGACCTCCAAGCGGTATCGTATTCAACCGGCTGGAACACGGCACACACGCCCGCGCCTTCCCAGAACCCTAGCGCCCGGCCATTGCCCACCGCGACGGCCAGCGCCACGTCATCCGACCCGGCAGCCTTCAGGGTCATGATGTCGCCCGGCAGGCACATCGCCGGGGCAATGCGGGGCAAGCCCAAGGCGTCCACCGCCTCGGTTATGCTGGCGAAGCCCAGGTCCCTTAGAACCTTGGCCGCGCCGATCTCGGTCTTATACGGACCGATCTTGAGAAGGGAGAACTTCACGCCGAGCTTCTTCAGACAGAAGACCGTCATGCGGACGCAGTCATCTTTGCCGAGGTCGAGGGGTTTGCCCTGGAAGCGGTCAATCGTGGCTTGTGCGGCCTGTTGTCGAAGGATCAGTGCGCTCATCAGAAACTCACCCCGAACCCGCCGTCGATCACGCCACCGCCGCCACCCCCGCCACCGAAGCCGCCGCCAACTACGGGCGATCCGCCCCGAACAACCGAACCGCCGTTCAGATCAGCCACCACGCCGGGCCGGGGCGCGTCATATCCCCAAGGTAAATCTCGCTGAACGGCGATGACAAACGAGGCCCCGAGCGCCCCGGTGTAGAGCGACTGGATGAAAGCGTTGTTCAGCCGGTGGCCTTCATTGATGGCGAACAGCCGCTCCCAGGCCGAGGCCACGTTGAAGCTGATGACCGTGCGGTTCGTGCTGACCTCAACGTCGGCGGTGTCCAGTTCCCCGACGAACAGCGCCTCGGGCGTTCCGAGCAGGAGGCCAGTCGTCGGGCTGACCGCACCGAACCAGATTGAAACCGGCGAGCCTTGATTGGCGGGCGTCGTCAGTTGCGACAGGGCCGACAGGGACGCCGGGAGGAACGTCAGCCGCATCGCCGGGGCTTCGGTGCCGACCTGTTCCCCAATAGCCTCAAGGCTATCCAGCACCCCGAAGGTCGCATCCTCTCCGGTGTAGGTCTCGGCGTTGAAGGTCAGGGTGCCCGCACCGTCCAGAACCCGGATGGTCCCGCCCGGAAGCACGATCTTGACGAGGTGAACGACAAGCGGCGCGGTCCCGCGAAGGGCTGTGTCGAGCGTTCCGTCGAGGGCCATTTACTGCGCCTCGGTGATCGTGAACGACAAGCCGACATGGCGGGCGGTGTCCACGGTCCACGCACTCTGGTCGCCTGACAGGAAACCTTCGATCTTCGGCGTCGTGAAGTCGGCCGCCGAGTTGTTCGCGGGCGAGGCGCGGATCATCGGATTGATCGCGAGATCGGCCATTACGTCGGCGCTGGCCATCTTCTCGGTCGCGACCTGATACAGATACAGGCGGCTGGAAACGGTGATGTTGAACCACTGCCCGACCGTGGCGACGTAGGACGGCGAGAACCCGTCGAGGTCGATGGTCGATCCGAGTTGGCTGGCCCCGTTGATCAGCGGCGAGCCGGGAACGCCCGACGAGAAGCCGGGTTGAGGAACCGCCAGGATCACCGTGTCGGCCTCGGCTGAAGTCAGCGCCGCGACCCAGACCATCGCGTCGGAATAGGTCATCGGCGGATAGTCAAAGTCGATCGACCACCGCGAACCGATCCGGCGAACGCGGCTGGTCGGCCCGTTGAACGTAGGCTCCAGATCACGGCGGCGGCTAACCAGCCGGGCGGTGATGTTGCGAGGCCCCGTGGTGCTTGGCAGGGTAATCGCCATCAGACAAACCTTTGACGAGAACGACGCTGGGCCGTGGCCATATCCGACCGCGTGGCGCCGTAAGCCGTGGCGGCAGCCTGAACCGCCATCGGTGCGGCCACACGCTCGACCTGAACGTCAAAATAAGGGGAGGGGTTGACGTGAACGACCATGCCGCCGCCCGCGTCCTGCCCCGGCTTGCGGATGTTCACCATCTCGCCCGGCGTGGCGCGGAACTGCATCAGTTGGCTGTCGGCACCACCGGACCCGCCGACCTTGAACGAGCCTCCGGTCTTGAAGCCGGGGATTTTCAGAGCGCCGAGAACCGTGCCCCAGAAACCACCGCCGCCACCCTTGGCGCTCCCGCCCATTGCGCCGAAGATTGTCCGGCCCAGATCGCGCAGGGCGTTGTCCATCACATCGCGCAACAGATCGTTGAACAGGCCCTTGATGTCGCCACTCAGAACGCGGCCCATAGCTTGCGAGAACGTGTCTGCGAAGGCGTTCGCCGCATCGTCAAAGGCGGCCTGCGAAGCTCTCAAGCCACCGCGCGAGCCAGCTTCATGAGGCAGCATTGCCATCGCGCCGAGCGGGCCAATCGCCTGTCCGGTTTCCAAACCTTGAGCGGCAACGCCGCCCGCCGCCTGATCGCGCTGCGTCCGGGTGATCAGGCCCTTGGCCAGCGCCTCATCAAGCGTGGCCATGTCGCGGGCCAGTTGACGGGTCGCCCGTTCGCTGTCGGTCAGCAGGCTCTCAAAAATACCAGCCACATCATCGCGGAGGCTCTCAAACGCGGCCTTGGTGGCATCAGTCGCATTGAGGGCAGGCCGCACCATTCCGGCGTCCAGCTTGCCCATCCAGTGAGCAATGCCCTCGACCATGTCGGGCACATAAGAGTTGCCGACGACCGCGTCATAGAGCGCGAAGAAAGCGTCGCTGACGAACCGCACCTTGCGGATGACGCCCTCCAACACTTCGAACAGCTTGCCCTTCAGCCAGCCGCCGACAGCCTCCACGGTCCTGCCGACGATTCGCTTGATGTCGTCGCCCCATTTGATCCAGACAAACGTCAGGCCGGCGACGGCAGCCACGATCAGGCCGATGGGCGAGAACAGCAGACCCAGCGCCCCGACGATGATTGGAATGGCGCCGGTCGCCACTGCCGCCAGGGCACCGCCAACCGCGGCCATGACCGGCACAAGCCCGGCAAACAGCGGGACCAGAACCCCAACCGCGGATACGACTGCGCCCAGCCCGACGATTATCGGGCCGACGACTGCCGCAATGGCCATACCGGCCACGATGAATTTCTGAGTTTCCGGCGAGAGGCTGTTGAACTCGTCGGCCAGTTTCGCGAGATAATCCAGCAGCGGGACAATGGCCGTATTGATGATCCCGCCGAGGCTTTCCATCAGGGTGCCGAGGCTGTCGCGGAGCTTGTCGTATGGGTCAGTCGATTGAGCTGCGGCCGCTGCGCCGCCGAACTGCCGCTCGAGTTCTGACAGGATGATGGCCTGCGCCCCGGCAGCGTTGCCAGTGGCGACCATCGCGGCCACTTGGGCCTTTTGCGCTTCAGTGAACTGGATCCCCGCACGGCCCAGTGAGGTCAGCCCCTTGATCGGATCGTTCAGCGCCTTACCGACCATCAGGGTCGCGGACTGAAGGTCGGTGCCCATGCGAGTCGCCAAGTCGACAGCAGCGACCTGAGCCCGATCAAACGAAGTCCCGGCCACGTTGCCGAACGTCAGAAGGTTGGCCGTGACTTTGCGCAGGATTTCGTCGTCGTCATAGAGGCTGTTTCGCATCAGCCCTTCAGCCAAGCCGGCCAGCTCATCTTTCGTCTTCCCAGACGCGCCACCCATCGACGTCAGGGCGGCTTCAACCTGACCCATTGCGTCGGCGGCTTCGGTTGCGGCCTTGGATGCCGCAAAGCCCAGGGCAATCATGGGAGCAGTGATGCCCGCCGTCATGCCCGCACCGACCGACCTCATGGTCGAGCCTACGCCTTGCATCGTTCGGCCGACCGCGCGCAGTTCTTTCTGGGCCTTTTTAAGCCCCTCGGTGAACTGAGCAGAATCAAGGCCGAGGGTTACGCGGAGAGCGCCGACGACAGCTTGAGACATATCAGGAACCTCTCGCTGCCCAAGCCGCGAAGATCGCCTCCATCTCGGAAACGGTCTGGCGCTTGGCCGTTCGCTTCACGCCCATCAGGCTTTCAAGCGTCGGAAACTTCTTCAGGCGGGGAAGGGCGGCAATGTGCCAAGCCATCCACGCGCGGCCTTGTTGCTCGCGCTCAATCACGCGGCCCGAGGCCGAAACGACAACGGCATAAAGCCGGGGCGTCTGATACCAGAAGGCGTCGGGGTCGCGCCCAGCCTCACACCAAAGACCTAGCGCCCGTTCCCAGCACCAGCCTTCGCCGGTGCTTTCCGAGGGCGGTTCGATTCCTCGCCTCCCTTGGCTTTTGAGAACGACGCCTCGAACGACTGGCGGACCAGATCGCCCGCCTGCTCGATGCCGAGCGCCTGGATGATGTCCCCGGCGTCGCGCAAGGTGATGTCCTTATGGCGAGCTTGCAGCCCGGCATGAAACACCGCCCGGATCGCGGACGGCGTCTTTATTTCCGCCGTGCCATCCATCAGGCCCGGCAGATCGGCTTCCAGATCACACAGGGCGTTGAAGTCCAGCAGCAGGACAAAATCTCCGGCGAGGTCGCCATCCTCAATCGAGAATGCAACCTCGCCCTTGATACGGTTCGCCATGTGTTAGACCGCCGCGTAAACGGGCTTGCCGGTGACCTTGATGGTCAGGCTCATGGCCACCTTGTCGTCAATCACAACATCATCGAAGGCAAATGCGGTCGGGACGCCCGAGAAGGTGAAGGTCGAGGAACCGGGGAAGGTCACCCGGAACGTCTCAACACCGGCCAGAACCAGCGTCTGAAGCAGCGTTGCGCTTGCCTCGACATAGTTCAGATTGACGGTGACCTCGCCGCCGTCCTTCAGGCTGGCAATGTATTCGCGGAACCCGTCGTCGGAACCCATGTGGGTCGTCTCGACCGTCTCGACATTGATCGAAGGCGGGGTGACGGACAGCACTTCAGCGAGGGCGGTGTAGGTCGAGGGATCGGTCGAGAGATAGGCGAAGACCGCCCCGAACCCGTTGACAGCAGCGGAAGCGGCCATGTGTGTTTCTCCTTAAGAGGCGTTGGCGTGATGGACCATGAGGTCCAGGGACGTTCGGAAGAGAGGGGTGGTTTCGTCGGTAGAATCGTCTCGCTCGGAGTCGATCAGGATCACGTCAAAGCGGATTGCGCCTTGGGTGAAGGTTTGCGCCGTGACGGCGGTTTCAACGGCCCGTGCGACGGCCTTGGCCGACCCGTAGGACGCAGCCCAGCAATCGACCTGAACCCGGCTCACAACGAGACCGGAGGCCCCGGCGTGGTGAACGTCAGGCGTCCCGGAAATGCGTTGCAGGACGACGGCAGGAAGCGCCGCGCCTTGAGGGCGGCGGCTCCAGTTAATGCGGGTCGAGACCAGCGCGGTGATGCCAGCCGTGGCGAGCAGCTTGGCGATCAGGGCGGCTTCCATGCGTTACCCTTTCGCAGCCAGTCGAGCGGCCTTTTTGGCTAACCGCGCCGCCGCCTTTGTGATCTCGTCGCCAAGCTCGTTTTTGATAATGTCCAGCACTTCGTCTTTGTTCGCGTCCCATGCCGGGCGCATGAACGGCTGCGGCGGCGTGGTGGCCGTTCCGAACTCGACCAGGTGGGCATGAGGCAGAGCCGCCGCACCAGCGTAGAGCTGGACGCTTGCCTTTCCGACCGCGACCGCCTTCGCGTTCTCACGCTGCTGGCGCTTCGACAGCTTGGTCGTGATTTTCAGGGATTCCTTCAGGTCGCCCCGATAGACCGGCACGATGTTTCGGGCCGCTGAGATGACTGGCGCGAGCGAGCGGATGCCAATACGCCTCAGGACGTTCTTTCCTGTGGCCTGCGGAAGCTGAGAAAGCGCCTGATAGAGCTCCTTTAGCCCGTCGATGCGAACGGAACCCTTAGCCATCGGCCCGCGCGTTCGCCGTAATCTCCAGACCCTCGCGGCGCCCGATCTCCTTAACGTGCAGGATTTCCCATGCCGCACCGTCAAAGGTCAGCCGGTCTTTCGGGTTCAGGTCCGCAACCGTTGAACAATGACGGATCACAAACCGGGCCGACGCCGTGGCGGCCGTTTCACCCGCCCGGAACCGCTCGCCGTCGCTGATCGGCTCATAGGATGCCCAGCGTGTGGCCAGGGCGCCCCAAGCCTTGATCGGCTCGTTATACTGGTCGGACGACGTGACAAACCGTTCAAGCGTGATCCGGCGATCCATTTTGCCCGCCGCGAGCGCCATCAGTTAGAGCGCCACGCCGGAGGGCTGGATGTTGACGGCGAGAACCGAGGTGCTTTTGGCGATGCCGACGATGCAGGGATATTCACCCGATCCGAGGTCCGCAACCGGGCAGATGCCGCCGGGAGCGTCGGAAAGGTAATAGGCCACGCCAGCGGTCATTGTGCCGCCGATGGTGATGTCGCCGCCCTTTTGGATGACCAGCGGCTGGTTGTTTGACGCCCCGTTCAACGCAATCCCGTTCGGGACGCGAAGGGCTGCCGCGCCGTTGGAGTCGGCCAGTTTGAACTTCATGTCCGAGGTGTCGAGATAGACCAGCTGCCCGGCGGTGATGGTAGCGCCAGCCGTGCCGGATTCGCGAACGGCATCAGAACCGGGGACGACGTTTGCGGCGGTGATGGAAATGTCGGCCATTAAAGCGCCTCTTGTTCAGGGGTTTCGGTGATTGCGGCCGGTGCCGACTTCTTGCGCCGCTCAGATGCAGTTTCGTCATCAGGCACGACTTCGGCGTTGCGATAGGCGATCAATTTCTCGGCGGCGGCGCCGTCGAAGCGGTCGGTAATGTCGCCCGCCACCAGCGCGAAGTCTGGGCCGGTCAGATTAGTCAGGACGCGCAGGCGCATTATCGTCAGCCCTCAGATCAGGTGTTTTTTGTGATTGGCCAGCAGCGCATCGACCGTTGCGGCAACCGGCAGCGAGACCGCGCCAGAGCCGACCGTCTCGCGGTGTTCGTACATATCCCCGACCACCA
>Ga0247831_1005135_pt1 | contig 16675 bp, 17 predicted proteins | sample LaCruzMarch2015__9_FD_192406 | JGI IMG/M metagenome (GOLD analysis project Ga0247831, IMG submission 192406) | Freshwater microbial communities from meromictic Lake La Cruz, Castile-La Mancha, Spain - LaCruzMarch2015_1m | ecosystem: Environmental > Aquatic > Freshwater > Lake | place: Spain... | reverse complement strand
TCATCGTCACGCGGGCCAAGGATGGCGAGATCCACGCCATGTCGTCGGTCTGCCAGCACCGCGGCATGCAGGTGGTGGCCGAGTCCGAGAGCGGCACCTGCACCAAGTTCACCTGCCCGTACCACCTCTGGAGCTACGACCTGACGGGCCGACTGCTCGGCGCGCCGGCCATGGAGCGCACCGAAGGGTTCGACAAGAAGGAGTACCCGCTGCCCGCTCTGCGGGTCGAACTGTGGCAGGGCTTCGTCTTCGTGCACCTCGACCCGAACGCCGCACCGCTGGCCCCCACGCTGGCGAGCTACGAGCCCTACCTCGAGCACTACGACCTCGAGAACGCCGTGTGCCCCGGCACGTTCACGCTCACCGATCTCCCGTGGAACTGGAAGGTGATGTTCGAGAACTTCAACGACGGCTACCACGCGAACAAGCTCCACCACACCATCCAGGACTTCTGCCCCAGCGAGCTCGCCGATTTCCCGGTCGATTGGCAGCCCGACTCGAACGTCATCTTCCGCACGAACGGCTACACCCACATCGACGGCGGCTTCAACGCCACGACCAAGGCGCTCATGCCGGTGTTCCCGCAGTTGACGGACGAGGAGCGCACGCGCTCGACGTTCGCTCTCATGCCGCCCACCCTGTGCTTCGGCACGGCACCCGATCAGGCGTTCTTCTTCATCATCCGCCCGAAGACGGCAGACACCATCGACGTCGAGATCGGCTACCTGCTCCATCCCTCGGCGCTCGCCCACCCGATGTTCGACCACCTGTACCAGATGAGCGATGCGGGCGTGCAGGTGTTCGTGCGCCAGGACCAGGACGCCACCACCAAGGTGCAGCGCGGCATGCACAGCCGGTTCGCTGCCCGCGGTCGCTACTCGTGGCAGGAGGCGAGCCACGTGCAGTTCAACCGTTGGCTGGTCGATCGCTACCGCCGGGCATGGCCGTCGGCATGAGCATCCCATCGGTGTCGGCGATCGCCGACGTGCTCGCACTCTGGGACGACGACGGCTGGCTGACGCCACCGTTGCGGCCGATCGTCGGCGCGCCCGAGCCGATCGTCGGCCGGGCACTCACCGTCTCGATCAACCCGGCACCGCAGGGTGAGGGGTTCGGTGCCATGTACGACGTGCTCTCGAACGACCTCAGCGGACGCGTCGTCGTCGTCACCGGCGCCGAGGGGCTGCCGGGTGCGATGTTCGGTGAGATCCTGTGCAGCGCTGCGAAACAGCAGGGCGTCGCCGGTGTGCTGGTGCACGGCTGGGTCCGTGATCGCCCCGACCTCGAGCGGCTCGGCGTACCCGTGTACGCCAGTGGGGAACAGGTGGCCGGGCCGAACGGTTGGGCGCAGATCAGGGGCGTCGACGTGGACGTGCGGGTGGCTGACGTCGACGTCGCCGCCGTCGACCACATCGTTGCCGACTGCACCGGTGTGGTGCGCGTGCGCGACGGGCGCCTCGACGAGGTGCTCGATGCAGCACGGCGCTATGCGGCCGGTGAAGCACTCGTGGCCGAGGCGCTGGCGGCGGGCGAACCGCTCATCAGCGCCTACCGCCACAAGAAGGCCGTCGTCGACGAGTTGAGGAGGAGGTGACCACCGGAGCCGACCACGGATCCACCCGTCGCTCGTCGCACGTCGTGTGACGAGCCGAGCCCATCGAACACGAAGGAAACGACGCCGAAACGCCGTCGTGACCGAGCCGATCAACCGCACAACCAGAATCGAACAACCAACACAATCCAGGGGGAAACCACTCATGAGGAAGTCCAGGATCGCCATCGCCGCGATTGCTGCGCTGAGCATCGTTGCCGCGTCGTGCGGCAGTGACAGTGACAGCAGCGACGCCACCACGGCACCGGCAGAAACCGCTGCACCAGCCGACACCACCGCGCCGGCCGACACCGCCGCACCAGCCGACACCACCGCACCGGCCGACACCACCGCACCGAGCGCTGCGCTCGATCTCGACACCAACGGTGATGGCAAGGTTCAGTTCGGTATCGCCGCAGCAGGCCCGCGCGATGACGGCGGCTACTATCAGGCCCTCGTCGACAAGGCCACCGAAGTCTCGGCCACCGAGGGCTTCGAAGAGCCGATCGTGGTCGACAACATCACCACCGAGGATGCGGCCACCGAACTCGCGAACCTCGCCGAGCAGGGCGTCGACGCGATCTTCGTCGGTGCCAGTGAGATCGCCGATCCGCTGGTCGACCTCATCGCTCAGTACCCCGACATCTTCTGGTACTGCAACTGCGGCGCCGGCTACCCGTCCGACCCGGGCCTGGCCCAGAGCCAGGACGACTCGTCCGAGATCAGCTACACCGCGGGCTACGCCACGGGTCTGCTGATGAAGGACACCGGCGGCGACAGCGCAGCGTTCATCGGGTGCTGCGACCTCAACTTCGAGAAGGAGGCGTACCTCGGCTTCGAGATGGGCCTCAAGGCCGTCGACCCGGCGTACACGATGACCTACATCCCCACCGGCAACTTCCCGTTCGACTTCGACAACACCGCCGGCGCCACCGAGGCACTCAACGGTGCCGTCACGAACGGCGTCGACGCCGTCTACCCGTACCTGGGTGGCGCGCTCGAGCCGGTGGTGAAGCTGGCGAACGAGAAGGGCGTCATCACCATGTCGGCCGGCTCGTCGAAGGCATGTGACAACCCCGACCTCGACTACCAGATCCAGGTCCGTTTCGACGGTGGCGACTACCTCGGAACGATCCTGAACGAGATCGTGGCCGGAACGTTCAACGAAGGTGACACCCGGGTCTTCCACGTGGGCGTCGACCCCGAGCCGGGCGCCCAGATCTGCGACCCGACGCCCGAGCAGCAGGCCGCGATGGACGATGTCTACGCGCAGATCGCCGCCGGCGACTTTGCTGCCGACTTCGGCGCCATCAAGGGCCAGGCCTACGCAGGCGGCTGAGCTTGTCGCATCCTGACGATGCACTGCAGGGGGCGGGCGCCACGGCGCCCGCCCCCGCGGTGCAGCTCTCCTCGATCACGAAGCGCTACGGGCCGGTGACGGCCTGCGCCGACGTCGACCTCGAGCTCGTACCGGGTGAGATTCACGGCGTCCTCGGTGAGAACGGCGCCGGCAAGTCGACCCTCATGAAGATCCTCATCGGGCTCGTGCAGCCCGACGAGGGCACGATCACGGTCGCCGGCAGCGAGACCGTCATCCACGATCCGCAGACCGCTGCCGACCTCGGCGTGGGCATGGTGCACCAGCACCTCAGCCTCGTCGAGTCACTCACCGTGTGGGAGAACGTCCTGCTCGGTGACCACCGCCGCTTCGACCGTCGCGCTGCGCGCGACCAGGTCGCGGCCACGGCCGAGCACTACGGCCTGGCCATCGACCCCGACTCGCAGGTGTCCGATCTCTCCGCCGGCTTGCGCCAGCGCGTCGAGCTGATCAAGTGCCTGCGGCGCGACCCGCGCATCCTCATCCTCGACGAGCCCACATCGGTGCTGACGCCTGCCGAGAGCGAACAGCTCTTCGCGACGCTGCGCGACGTCGTGGCACGCGAGCAACGTGCCGTCGCCCTGGTGAGCCACAAGCTCGCCGAGGTGCTGCACGCCACCGACACCGTCACGATCATGCGCCAGGGCCGCGTCGTCGAACGCTCCCGGACCTCCGGTGCAACGCCGTCGTCGCTCGCCCGTGCGATGGTGGGGCGCGAGGTGTCGCTGCGTACCAGCGCGGCCGCCCTCGGCGCCACCGACGAACTCGGCAACCCGGCCACCACGCCCGTCGCCGCGCGGTCCTTCGACGACCGACCCGAGGTGCTCCGCATCGACCGCGCACGCCTCGTGCGCGGTGGCGTCACCGTGCTCGACGACCTCTCCATCCGCGTGCGGGCCGGCGAGATCGTCGGCGTGGCGGGTGTCGAGGGCAACGGCCAGCGCGAGCTCGGCGACGTGCTCTCGAGCCTCGTCGCGCTCGACGACGGCAGCGTCACCGTCGACGGCACGGTGGTCCGCACCGGACGCGCCGGAGCCATGGCACGCGCCGGCGTCGCCATCATCCCCGAGGACCGTCACGACTCCGGCTGTGTCCTCACGATGTCGATCGCCGACAATCTGCTGCTCGACCGCATAGACACCGTCGCACGCGGCGGTCTCATCAGCCGCGCCGAGCAGCGCCGAGTAGCGCTCGAGCTGATGCGCGAGTTCGAGGTGCAGGGCGCCGGCCCCGACTCGCTGTTCGGCAGCCTCTCGGGAGGCAACCAGCAGCGCGTCGTCCTCGCCCGCGAAATGAGCAGCAAGCCGAAGGTGCTCATCGCTGCACAGCCGACGCGCGGTCTCGACGTCGGCGCCATCGAGTACATGAGCGGCCGCCTGCGAGCCGCAGCAGAGTCGGGCATCGCGGTGCTCCTGGTCTCCACCGAGCTCGAGGAGATCCTCGACCTCTCAGACCGGATCATCGTGCTCACCCGCGGCAAGGTGATGGGCGAGCTGCAGCGTTCCGAGGCCACGTCCGAGCTGCTCGGCCTCCTGCTCGGCGGTATCGCCGCCGGCACCGATTCGACCGGAGGCGCGCATGACCCGTCCTGACCAGGCCACAGCTCGGCGCGCCGTGTCACTGCTGGGGCTGTACGTACTGTCGGTCACCGTTGCGCTCGTGCTCTCGGCGCTTCTCATCTCGATCACGGGCGGCCCGTGGCGCGGGGTGCTGAACGCGCTGCTCGACGGCGCCATCCGCAAGCCCGGTCGGTGGGGGGACACCCTGGCCGAGGCCACGCCGCTGCTCATCGTGTCGCTCGGGGCGATCGTGTCCGCCCGCGCCGGGCTCGTCAACATCGGCCAGGAGGGACAGCTCGCCGTCGGTGCGGCCACCGCCACCTACGTCGCCACCCATCTCTCCGGCCCGCTCGCCATTGCCGGCGCTGTGCTCGCCGGCTTCGTCGGTGGAGCCCTCTGGGCGGGCATCGCGGCGCTCCTGAAGTACTGGCGCAAGGTGCCCGAGGTGATCACCACCCTGCTCCTCGTGTTCATCGCCTCGCAGGGCACGGGCTATCTGCTCACGCGTACGTTCCTGCTGCTCGACGACGACCCGAACAAGCCCAACCGCGTGCAGACCAGTGCACAGCTCGACGAGTCGACGCGCATCGGCTACATCCGTATCTTCGGCAACGAGTTCCCCTGGTCGGTCGTTGCTGCGGTCGTGCTCGCCATCGCTGTGTCCGTCGTCCTGCACCGCACCACCTGGGGCTTCCGCCTCACCGTGCTCGGCCGCAACGCCCGCACGGCGCAGCGCATCGGCGTGCCCGTCGTCATCGCTGGCGCGACGGCGCTCGCGCTCAGTGGCGCCTTTGCCGGTCTCGCCGGCGCGGTGATGCTCACTGCCGGCACGGCGAACTACCGGTTCACGCCGGGCTTTGCCAACAACGTCGGGTGGGAGGGCCTGCTGGTGGCGCTCGTTGCGCGCAATCGTCCGCTGGCCTGTATCCCCATCGCCTTCGTCTTCGCTGCGTTGCGTACCGGCTCGGGCTTCCTGGCCGCCACCGGCGTCGAGCGATCGATCGTCGATGTCGTCCGGTCGCTGCTCGTCCTCGCTCTCCTGGTGCCTCCCGCCGTCGCGGTGATGCGCCAACGGCGTGTCACACCGCCCCCGGCTGCCGCAGCTGCCGACGAGCCCGTCGTATCGGTGGTGGTGGCATGATCGCCTCGGCACTCGGCGCGGTCGGCGACATCCTCGGCGCCGACGCGATGTACAACTCGGCGATGCGGTTCGCCATCGTGCTGGCCTTCGCGGCCATCGGAGAATGGGTGGCCGAGCGCAGCGGCACGCTCAACATCTCGCTCGAGGCGATGATGATCGGCGGCGCCTACACCGCATCGATCACCTGGTCGTCCACCGAAAGCGTGCCGCTCGCCCTGCTTGCCGGCATGCTCGCCGGCCTGCTGGTGTCGCTCGTACAGGCGCACCTGTCGCACCAGTTGGCCATCGACCAGTTCGTCGTCGGTCTCACCCTCAACATCTTCGTGCTCGGCCTTGCGCTGTTCCTCGACAGCCGGTGGGAGGCCGTCACACAGGTCGTGCAACCCACCCGCATCCCGGTCCTCGTCGACATCCCGCTCGTCGGGGAGGCGTTCTTCGGGCAGCCTTGGCCGATGTACCTCGTCGTACCGCTCGTGCCGCTTGCGTGGTGGCTCATGTTCCGTACCCGCTGGGGTCTCGAGTTGCGGTCCGTCGGCGACAGCCCGCAGGCAGCCGACGTCAGCGGCATCCACGTCAACCGGCGTCGTCGCCAGGCGATCATGTTCGCCGGCCTCACGTCGGGGCTCGGCGGCGGCGTGTTGGTGCTCGGCCAGATCTCGATTGCCGGCTACGAGTCGGGCCACGTCGGGTTGAAGGGCATCATCGCCATCGCCGCCGTCATCTTCGGTGGCTGGACGCTGCGCGGCACCATCCTCGGCTGCCTGCTGTTCGGGTACTTCTTCGCCCTGCAGCAGACGCTGCCCGTGCTCGGCTACCGCATGAACGCGCAGCTCGCCGCTACGTTGCCGTACCTCGTCGCACTCTTCTTCACCGCCGTGTTCGCCGCCCGCACGCGTCAGCCCCGGGCGCTTGCACAGCCCTTCGTGCGCGGTCTGGCCTGACTGCCATGGCACACACCGTCCGGCTCGTACCCACCTACAGGAGATTCAGTTGAAGGCGCTCATCTATCACCAGCCCGGCGGGCCCGAGGTGCTGCAGCACACCGACGTCGTCGACCCCACGCCCGGTGCCCGCGACGTGGTCATCGACGTGGCCGCCACGGCACTGAACCACCTCGACGTCGTGCAGCGGAACGGCTGGTACGCGTTGCCCGGGTTCACCCTGCCGCACATCGCCGGCATGGATGTCGTGGGCACTGTCACCGAGGTCGGCAGCGAGGTCACCCGCGTCGCCGTGGGTGATCGCGTGGTCGTCGACCCGTCGCTGTCGGAGGTCCCGGAGGGATCGAAGCTGGCCGGCCGAGGAGACCTGTACGGCGACCTGGGTGTCCTCGGTGCCAATGCAGACGGTGGCTACGCCGAGCGCTGCCTCGTGCCCGACACGCATGTGCACGCGATCCCCGACGACATGCACTGGCATCAGGCCGTGTGCTTCCCCACGGCGTGGCTCACCGCCTTCCATGCGCTGTTCCCCGTGGGCAACCTCGGTGCCGGCGAGACGATGATGGTGCACGCCGCCGGCAGCGGTGTGTCGATGGCCGGCATCCAGCTCGCCAAGCACACCGGAGCCATCGTGCTCGCCACGGCCGGCACGGACGAGAAGTGCGAGCAGGCGCTCGCGATGGGTGCCGACCACGTGCTCAACAACCGGACCGGTGACATCGCCGCCTGGGCCCGCGAGATCACCGGCGGCGTCGGCGTCGACATGGTGTTCGATCACGTCGGCACAGCGCTGTGGGCGCCGTCGATGTTCTCGCTCAAGCCGCGCGGACGCCTCGTCAACTGCGGCAACACCAGCGGCGACACCGCCACCATCCCGTCGCTCGGCTTCATGTTCCACATGGGCATCCAGATCCTCGGCTCCGACCCCTATCGCTACGCCGAGTTCGCCGAGGCGTGGAACCTGTACACCACAGCGGGGTTCACTTCCGTCGTCGACAGCGTGTTTCCCCTGGCCGGGGGCGCTGCAGCGCAGGACAAGATGATGCGCTCGGACTTCTTCGGCAAGATCCTGCTCGAGCCGTGAGCACCGACTCGCCATACCCCGAGCTCAAGAAGGGCCACACGATGGCCCGTCGTGGCCGGCCGTGGCGCGACTACAAGCCGCCGCCCTCGGGGCCCGTTTGGGGTGTCATTCAGGGATTCGGGTCGTACTGGACGCTGGTCGCCGGTGTCGAGCTCGGTGTGTTCGACGGCGTGCAGGCCCTCGGCCCGTGCGCGGTCGAGCCACTCGCCGACCACCTCGGCGTGTCGGCGCCGCACCTGCGTCACGTGTGCGACGCGCTCGTCACGTTCGGTTTCCTCGACCAGATCGCCGACCGCTACGAGCTCACCGAGACCGCCGAGCGCTACCTCTGCACGGACGGCGCGGCCTCGATGGCATCGCTCGTGCGTGTCGCCCCCGGCCCGCACGCCAACTGGGAGCAGCTCGCCCGAACCGTTCGTACGGGCACTGTCGCAACGCCCATCGAAGACGACCCGGTCGCGTTCTTCGGCCCACTGGTCGACGCGACGTTCGTCACCCAGCACCGGGCCGCCACGCGGCTCGGCTGGCGTGTCGGCTGGCAACGCCGCCCCGGGCTGCGCGTCCTCGACCTCGGTGCCGGGCGCGCACCGTGGGCGATTGCGGTGCTCGAGCAGAGCGAGGGGAGCACCGCCGTCGTCAACGACCTCACCGGCGTGCTCGACGGCGCCCGCGCCGAGATCGAGTCGCGGGGCCTCAGCTCGCGGGTCGAGTACCTGCCCGGCGACTTCCACCAGATCGACATCGAGCCCGATGCCTACGACGTCGTGGTGCTCGGCCATGTGTGCCGCACCGAGGGCGACGTCGGCGGCAGGTCGCTCGTCGAACGCGCCATGCGTGCGCTGCGACCCGGCGGGCAACTGCTGCTCGCCGACTACTTTGCCGACAACACCCGCAAGCAGAACCCGTTCGGGGTGCAGATGGGCCTGACGATGATGGCGAACACGCGCCGGGGCGCGCTCATCACCAATGACCAGGTCACCGGATGGCTGCGCGACGCCGGGTTCGTCGGCACCCGCCTCCTCGAGCCGATCGGCTTCACCTTCGTGTACGTCTCCACCCGACCGCAGCCAGCCGTCACCAGCACCAGCACCCCAGGTAAGGACCACCACGCATGACAGACACCGCACCACGCACGATCGACCTGCTCATCGAAGGCTGTCAGGTCGTCACGATGAACGACGCTCGCGACATCATCCGGGACGGAGCGGTCGCCGTCGACGGTGACGCCATCATCGAGGTCGGCAAGGCCGCCGACCTGCGTACGCGCTACGCGCCCAAGCGGACCCTCGGTGGCCCGCGTTTCGTGGTCACGCCCGGCATGGTGAACACGCACATCCACATCACCGGTGAGCCGCTCACCCGCGGTTACGTCCCCGATGACACGCCGTTCATCGAGAACGTGTTCGAGTGGCTCACCCCGCTCTACTCCGTCTTCGACGCGCAGGAGGAGCGCACCTCCGGTCAACTGGCTGCGGCCGAGATGCTGCGATCGGGCACGACCACCTTCCTCGAGGCCGGCACCATCCGCTTCCTCGACGAGGTGATCGACGGCCTCGTCGAGGTGGGCATCCGGGGTCGCGTCGGCCGATGGGTGTGGGACCTCCCGCCCGAGCCGAGCGTGTACCGCCAGAGCACCGACGAGTCGATCGCGCATCTCGAGCACCAGCTCGACGCGCACCGCTCGCACGGCGATGGCCGCATCCAGGCGTGGAGCATCCTCGTCGGTCACAACACCTGCAGCGACCCGCTGTGGAAGGCGGCCAAGGCTCTCGCCGACGACCGTGGCGTGGGCATGAGCTTCCACATGTCGCCGGCGATGCTCGACCCCGAGAGCTTCATCGCCGAGTTCGGCCAGCGACCGTTCGTCCATCTCGCCGAGATCGGCGTGCTCGGCCCGAACGTCGCGGTCACGCATGCCGTTCGGATCGACGACCACGAACTCGCCCTCCTCGCCGCAACGGGCACCAGCGTGGCGCACTGCCCCACCACCGCCCTGAAGGTGAGCTACGGCATCACGCAGGTCGGCAAGTTCCCCGAGATGGTGCAGCAGGGCGTCAACGTCTCGATCGGTACCGACGGCAACAACGCCTCGAACTACAGCGACCTCATGCGCGCCACCTACCTCGTGGCCGGCCTCTTCAAGGACGCGCGGGTCGACCCACAGATGTTCCCGGCCGAGAAGGCGTACGAGATGGCGACGCTCGGCGGGGCGCGCACGATGTTGATGCAGGACGAGATCGGCGCCCTCGTGCCCGGCCGCAAGGCCGACGTCGTCCTGCACGACACCGACCGTCCCGAGTGGCGGCCGCTGCTGAACGTCATGAACCAACTGGTCTGGAGCGCCGACGGCCGCGGCGTGCACACGGTGGTCGTCGACGGCAAGGTCGTGGTCGAGGACGGCCACTGCACCACCATCGACGAGGAGCGCCTGTGGGCTGATTCGCAGCGCATGGGTGAGGCGATCACCGCCCGGAGTGGCCTCCCCGACAAGGCCAAGTACCCCACCTGGTGACGCTGTGATGCGGAGCCGTGCCGCGTCACGGTGACGCGCCACGGCGCCGCGTCGGCCTGGTACTCGCCGGTCAGACGGCGGCTGCTCGGTCGCCAGAGCGGTCCAGGCCCCTGCGGCTGCGGACGACACCGCCTCGTTGATCTGCGCAGCCGAGAACGTCGGGTCGGGCCGGTGCATCTGGTAGAGGCGATGCGCTCGACCCCCAGCCGCCGCAGGTGATGCCAGCGTCGAGTGCACGGTGGACCATGCGGTGGCACTCGACCTCGTCGGTGTTGCCCCAGTTGCCGAACATCATCGTCCCGAGCACGAGCGGCCCGTGGACGACGCTCACTCGAGGCCGGCCTGCTGCTTGAAGACGAGGCTGTCCCAGTAGTCGACCCGATGCGCCACGAGCCCATCGCGCACGAGGAAGCGCATCAGGCCCCGCACGGCGACCGGTCGGTCGTTGACCCTGGTGTGGAGCGTGTAAGCCGCCGCGACACGGTCGCCGTCGGCGATGACGTCCTCGACGTCGTAGCGAAGCCCCGGCATCGATGCGAGGAACCCGGGCACACGGCGGGCGTACTCGTCCTTGCCGGTGCAGCTGGTGCCGAGGGCGGCCGTGTGCTCGTTGACGAAGTCGTCGGTGACGAGTGCCGTGACGGCGGCCGGGTCACCGGTTCCGAAGGCGGCGAGGTACGCCCGGCACGTGTCGGCGGGCATGGCTGCGGCCATCAGCCCCAGACTTCCTGGGCCTTTTCGTAGACACCCTGGTCGAAAGAGAACTCGAGCATGTTGCCGTCGGGGTCGGTGAGTGCGCAGATGTAGCCGATGGGATCGGGCATCCACTGCGGCGGCCAAGCGAGGCAACCGCCCTCCTTGCCGCGCTCGGCGATGGCGTCGACGTCCTCCTGGGTCGGCATCTCGATGCCGATGTGGGCGAAGGGCGCCATGATCGGCTGCTTGCCCTTGTCCTGGTCCTTGAAGAAGCTGACGAGCACGAGGATGAACGGCTTGTCGCCGCCGTCCGGGTGGCCCAGCCAAGCGCCGTAGCCATCGGGGTCCTCGCGACGGTCGAGCAGGCGCAGCGGCGTGAACTTCTCGTACCACGCGATGCTGGCGTCGATATCAGCGGACGGCAGCGCGATGTGCGTCCACCGAACGGTCGTGGGCCGGAGGCGGCCGGGGTGCGGGTCGTTCTGGATCTCACTCACTGGTGTACCCCTCCGGGATCTGCGGGTTCTCGCCGCCCTTGGTCCACAGGACGATCGTGTTGCCCCACGGATCGTCGAACGCCCCGTTGAAGCCGTTGAACTCGGCCCAGAAGTGGTGGCGCCAGAGCACGGTCGCCCCGTGCTGCTCGGCGCGCTCGAGGATGGCGTCTTCGGTGTCGTCGTCGCCCACCAGGATCCAGGTGCGGACGCCTCGGCCACCGCTGGCGACTGCGCGTGGCTCGACCCCGGCTGCGTCCGGGTGCGGACGCATGTTGCCGACGTCACTGAAGCCCACGTGGAGGTTGCCCACGGTCGACGGCGAGCCGTCCTCGAGCGGGAAGAACCCGCCCGGTACGCCGCGGTGGAACACGCCGGTGGGGCGGCCCTCGACGTGCCAGCCGAAGACGTTGCCATAGAAGCGGGCGCAGGCTTCGACGTCGTCCGACGGGAAGTCCACGAAGATCAGTGTGTTCGGGCTCATGCGGCGACCTTAGCAAAGATGGACTGATGGTCTGACCATGAAGTCGACGGCACTAGTCTCGGCCCATGAGGTCAGCCGCGCGAGGCGAGCAGGCGATCACGGCGCGAGCGAGCCTCGTCGCGCAGCGCCTCGACGTCGACCGTCAGGCACCGGCCATCGCCGACGATGTGGCGTCCTGCGATGAGCACGTCGCTCACCGATCGCCCATCGCTGGCCCACACGAGCTCGCGCACCGGGTCGGTGCTGCGCGGCAGGAACTGCGGGCCGCGCGTGTCGTGCACGACGATGTCGGCCTGTTTGCCCACCTCGAGCGAACCGATGGTGCCCAGCTTGCCGATCGCTTCGGCGCCGCGGCTCGTGGCGAGTGCCAGCGCGTCGACGGCCGTCAGCGAGAAGGCGTCCATCGCCATGTCGCGAGCGAGACCCACGAACAACGTCGCGGCGCGCAGGATGTCGACGGCGTCGCCGGAGTTCTCGGCGTCGCAACCGAGGGCGAGGCGACCACCGCGGCGAGCCAGCTCGCCGTGGCAGCCGGCGGTCATGCCCTGGGCAAGGCGCAGGTACGCCCACGGGCAGCTCGCCACAGCGGTGCCGCTGTCGAGCACACGCTGCACCTCATCAGGGTCGAGGTGCACGCCATGGGCGATCAGCACGTGTCGTCCGAGCACGCCGAGGTCGTCGAGGTGCACGAGCGGACGCTTGCCCGTGCGGGCGAGGTAGCTCGTGGGGTCACCGCGGTGCGGCGACATGTGGAAGGTGAGGCCGGTGCCACGGGCACGGGCCAGCTCGCTGGCTCCTGCCACCAGTTGGTCACTCATCAGGTCGTGGCCCACCAGGGTCACCCAGGCCTCGACCAGGCCGCCGGCGGGGTAGCGGTCGAGCAGGTCGGCGTGGCGCGCCAGAATCTCGTCGGCAGGAGCGCCGAACGGCACGCCCTCGGTGTCCCATCCCCATTGGCCGATGGTGCCGCGCAGGCCCACCCGGTGCATGCCTGCCACCACCCGGTCGGGGTGCGCGACGGTGCCGGCCTCGACGCTGCAGGTGATGCCGTTCGTGACCGCTTCCACGGCGCCGAGCACGGCCGACAGCTCGTCGTCGTCGCCCGTGTGCCCGGCATGCACGGGCACCGCCCAGCTGAAGATCGCCTCCTGCGAGTCGATCGCGTCGGGGATGCACGAGTGCACCAGCCGGTCACCCGTGAGGTGTTGGTGGCCGTTCACGTAGCCAGGCGTCACGATCGACGAGGCATCGCCGATCACGGTGGCGTCCGGGTGCAGGCGGCGCAGCTCAGCGAAGTCCCCCACCGCATCGATCACGTCACCCCGTACCACCACCGCGCCGTCGCACACCACCGTGCGGGCCGCATCCATGGTGATCACATCGCCGCCCCGTACCAGCACGACCACAGCGTCACTCATCCAGCAAAGGTTGCCACATGACATCTACGAGCCTTCCATCCACACCCTCGACGTCGGTGCTGTGCGGCAATCCCACGCTGCGCGACGCTTGGTACGTCGTCGCGCGCAGCATCGACGTGAGCACGGTGCCGGTCGCGGTGATGCTGCTCGGCACCGCGGTCGTCGTCTACCGCGATGCCGATGGCTCGCTCGTGGCCGCTCCAGACCGGTGCCCGCACCGCGAGGCTCCGCTGTCGAAGGGTTCCATGCGCAACGGCTGCCTCGTCTGCCCGTACCACGGGTGGGCATTCGCCCAGGAGGGGCGGTGCGTCGATGTGCCGTCGTCCTCGGACCATGTGCCTCCGCCGCCGCGCGCGCACCTCGAGACGTACTCGTGCTCAGAGCGCTACGGGCTCGTGTGGCTGTGCGTCGGAACGCCGAACGGCGACATCCCGGTCATCCAGCACGAGGACGATCCCACCTTCCGGCGTATCAACACTCCCGTCGACGTCTGGCGCACCTCGGCCACGCGCATGGTCGACAACTTCCTCGACATGACGCACTTCCCCTGGGTGCACACCGGAACCTTCGGCAAAGGCCAAGAGACGCGCGTCCCGAAGTTCGAGCTGGGCGAACTCGACCACGGCTGGTACGGATACGCCTACGAGGTCAGGGCCAACAACGAATCCGCCAGCGGGTCGCTGGCCAGCGGTCAGACGTCCGCCATTGTCGAGCGATCGATGACAACGGGCTTCCACCTGCCACTCGACGTTCGCAGCACGATCCGCTACGACAGCGGGCTCGAGCACATCCTGCTGCTGCTGTCGACGCCGGTCGACGACGTCACCTCGTACTTCACCTTCGTGGTGTGGCGCAACGACGACTTCGCTGTTTCGGCCGAGGAGATCATCCGATTCGATCTCGCCATCGGTGCCGAGGACAAGCGCATGCTCGAGACACTGCCCGGCGTGCTGCCGCTCGACCAGACCACGCTCGTCAATGTGCAGGCCGACAAGTGCAGCGTCGAGTGGCGCCGCCGCCTGCTGGACGCCATGAGCCCCCCCCTGCCCCCCTCGGTGGCTTGACCGCTGGGCCGAGCGGCTCCGACGCTGGCCACACGATCCGTCACGCGATGCTGTTTCGGCCCGGTTGGGTGAAGGGTGACGACGAACCTCGAAATGCGTGCCACTCCGACGAGCAAGACGGCAAGATGGCGAGGTGAGCTCGTTGGTCCTGTCGTTGACTCCGCTCGCGCTCGCCACCGTCGTCTCACCGCTCGTCTTCATGTCGTTGTTCGTCGTGCTGGGCGGCGACCGCCCAGTGGTGCAGGGCTTCACGTTCGTCGCCGGTCTCGGCGCAGCGGTCGGGGCGACGGCGGCAGTCAGCGCCTTGGTGCTCGGGCGGCGGGGCGGCCACGTGGCGGCCGGCAGCCACGGGATCGCCTGGATCGACCTGACGCTCGGCCTCTGCGAGCTCGCCTCCGGTGTGTGGCTCTGGTTCCGCGGCGCGCCGCCGGGCCAGGTGACGATGCCGAGGGTCATCACGCGCCTGCAACGTGCGCCGTTGCCGGTGGTGCTGCTCGTCGGCATTGCTGTGCCGACCTACCCTGCCGCGATCGCTGCCGGGAGCATTCTGCTGCGGTCGGACCTGGCGGCCGACAGCCGTGGCATGGCGGTGTTCGTCTACACGGCGGTCTGCTCGATCGTGGTGGCGGTCCCGCTGCTCGTCGTCGCGCTCGTCGGACCCTCGGCCCAGCGGGCGGTCCGCGACGCCACCGAGTGGCTGCTCCAGCGATCGTCGACGGTCGGTGCAGCGGTGCTCGTGCTGGTGGGCGGGTACCTCGCCGTCAGCGCCGTCGCCTCAGCGGGTTGAGTGCGATCAGGCCGCCGCTTCGCGCTTGGGATGATGGTGGGGCATTCGACCTGGGGCCATATCGGGAGGAGGTCCGGGACCTCCGCACTGTCTACGCACAATCCGGTCGAACATAGCGGTTGTGCAATCATCGCATCGGTGCGATACTGCCGTGCGTGGCTGGCGCCGAGCTGCATGACGAGATCGTCGAGTGGATGAATTCGCTCGATGATGCCGAGTGGGACCGGACAGTCGTGGTGATCGACCGGTTGGTCGTGCTCGGCGCGACGGCCCGGATGCCGTTGTCGAGGAGTCTCGGTGAGGGTTTGTTCGAGTTGCGGTTCACGCTTGGCCCGACTGCTCGCCGGATCACCTACCGATTCACCAAGGACGGCCGGATCGTGCTGTTGACCACGTTCCGCAAGCAACGCAACAACGAACGCACCGAGATCGCCCGGGCCCGCAGAGCTGGTGAGGACTGCGCCCGGACCAACCCGTGAAGGAGACCACGATGGCCAACTACTCCCGCTGGGACGACACCAAGAGCAAGCGCCGGGCACCGAGCACCGATGTGCGCGCCGAGGTCGAGCACGACCTCGCCCTCGGCCAGCTGATCTACGACCTGCGCACCGGTGCCGGCCTCAGCCAGCGTGAGCTCGCCGAGCGCATGGGTACCACCCAGTCGGTGATCTCTCGTCTCGAGGAAGGCGGCGGCGCCAAGAATCGGATCGACACCCTCGCCCGTGTCGCCGAAGCCCTCGGCCGGCACCTGATCGTGTCCTTCCCCGAGAAGGTCCCCGCCAAGCTCAAGGACGCCGTGCAGGTCGCCTGACTGCCGTCACTGGCCGAGCCCACGGGAGCCAGGGTGCTTCCGGCACGATCAGGCCGGAGGGCGCGAGGACCGGCCGGCGTTCGACTGCACCCGCCGCCGACTGGCCCCCACTCGTCGGCTCAGCGTCTCGCGTCGGACACCGACCACGTGGGCAAGGTCCTGCACCGGCCACCCCTGCCCGTCGACGAGCATCAGGATCTCGCGGTCGCGACGGGGCACGCCGGTGAGGCAGCGTTCGAGCAGTTCGTCGTGGTACACCCGATCGGTGGCCACGACGTCGACGGCCTCGGCCGGGTCGGGCACGACGGCGAACACCTCGTCGCCGCCCTCGATCAGCGACACGTTGCCCGAGTGGTACCGCCGGCGGGGTGCCAGGGTGCCGTCGGCCCCGACGACCAACCGCACGCCCTCGCCCCGCTGGACCCGCTCGCGCCGGTCGAACGTGATGGTGGCGTGCTGCGTGGCGGCGGCGGCGTACCGCTGCGGGACCGGGTATCGCGCCATGATCGACGGTGCCTGCGGCAGGAACCGCTCGACGACGTCGATAGCGATGTCGTGTGCATCGCCCGGCCGGCGGCGGGCGACGAGGCGCTCGACCTCGCGGCACACGGCCACTGCGTATCGATCGACCGCCGTGGCGTGGCGGTGGCTGGTGGGTCGGTGTGGGTCAGGGTGGTCCTGCTGCTTGTGGCTCATCGTCACGCACGATCATGAC
>Ga0247831_1005129_pt1 | contig 16689 bp, 10 predicted proteins | sample LaCruzMarch2015__9_FD_192406 | JGI IMG/M metagenome (GOLD analysis project Ga0247831, IMG submission 192406) | Freshwater microbial communities from meromictic Lake La Cruz, Castile-La Mancha, Spain - LaCruzMarch2015_1m | ecosystem: Environmental > Aquatic > Freshwater > Lake | place: Spain... | reverse complement strand
GTGGAGAGGACGTTGTCTTCAAGGGTCCGACAGTGGGGGCACCAGTCGCTGCCCGTGAAGATCGTGAGGACCGGCCGGCCCGTGTCACGTGCGGTTTCCATGGCGGTCTCATAGCTGGTCAGCCAGCGATCGGAGGCAGACGCTCCCCCGCAGGCAAACGCAGCGAAAGCCAGGGCAGCGGCCACGGCAAGACTGAAGCGCGGACGTCCGCCCAGGCTGTCTGCACGAAAAACCGAAGCGAAAGAGACCCGCCCAGAGCGGACTGCATTGCGGACGCTGATCATGACTTGCTCCCCGTGAACGAACCCTTCTGTCCTGTCATCGGGCAGAAGAAGACGTCTCCAAGAGGTTTCGTTCGTGAAAGGCCACCGAATCCAAGCGGACTCAAGGCTTTGAACCTAGCCTCGCCGAGAAAATCCGCATACCACGCCAAGCCGCCCATATTTCCCATCTAGCCACAATTGCCTGTTTGCCTCGGTTTTGTTGGACTTACGGCGGGTTTGGAGACCCTCCCGCTTAGTGGCTGGAAGGGCCGAGGCACCCTGCCGCTTCCCCCGTGCCTCCCCCGTGGCGGCAAGTTTTTAACTTGTCCGGGAGTTGAGTCAGCCCCTTCCACCGCCGCTGCTTCCCTCCGCCTCCCTCGTGCCTCCCTCGTGGCGGCAAGTTTTTAACTTGTCCGGGAGTTGAGTCAGCCCCTTCCACCGCCGCTGCTCCCGACCGTCGCCTGCCACGTGCCGCCGGGCCGGCAGAAGTCTCCTTCGCGGGGACTTTCGCCGTGGGGCGTGATAGTGGTGCTGGGCTCTTGAGGGCGAAATTCCAACGCTCGTCGAGCTTCCGCCGATCCCGGCTCCCCCCTTCGCCCCTTCCGGCCGCCCCTTCTTCCCTCCGGCTCCCCCGTGCCCCCCCCGTGCCTCCCTCGTGGCTCCCTCGTGGCTCCCTCGTGGCTCCCTCGTGCCTCCCTCGTGCCTCCCTCGTGCCTCCCTCGTGGCGGCAAGTTTTTAACTTGTCCGGGAGTTGAGGCAGCCCCTTCCTACCGCCGCCTGCCACGTGCCGCCGGGCCGGCAGAAGTCTCCTTCGCGGGGACTTTCGCCGTGGGGCGTGATGGTGGTGCTGGGCTCTTGAGGGCGAAATTCCAACGCTCGTCGAGCTTCCGCCGATCCCGGCTCCCCATTCGCCCCTTCCTGCCGCCCCTTCTTCCCTCCGCCTTCCTCGTGGCTTCCTCGTGGCTTCCTCGTGGCTTCCTCGTGGCGGCAAGTTTTTAACTTGTCCGGGAGTTGAGGCCGCCCCTTTCTACCGCCGCGCCTTCCCTCTGCCTCACCATACAACCCCGGAGAGTGAGCGATGGTGTCTGTCGTCCGCCGAAGAGGCTGTCGCCCGCCAGTTCTTGCCGGGAGCGAGCAGCCTCTGTGCTTTTCAAAACAGCATCGCCCGCCGTTGCCGGCGGGCGATGTGGTTTCGATTTTTCGCCGCTGTCCGCGTGGAGTTGGAAAACAGGATGTTTTCCCAGGTCCCCCGGCAGCGGACAGCGGGCATGGATGCCGCTGTCCGCGTGAAACTAGAACTGGAAGATCGCGTCGCAGCCGCCGTAGAGCTGGCCGTATTTGTCGAAGTTCGAGCCGTACGGGAGCACGCCCTTCATGTGGTCAGGCGTGTACCAGTCGTACCGAATTTCGGGACGAAGGATCCAGTTTTTGTTGGGCTTGTAATTGAGGCCGTAGGACATCTCCCAGAAGTTTCCCTGGAATCCGGTCGCCGAGTTCGGCACACCGAACAGGGCATTCCGCAGACCTGAGTAGACGCGGTAACCGTTGTTGTCGCGAAACCACTCGAAACGCATGCCACCCACCAGCGTGTCGCTGAAGTTGTAAAACAGGTACTGGTTGATGCCATACCAGAGGGCCGTGCCCGACTGGGCCTGATTCAACGTGTCTTGCGTGCCGGCGTTGAACTGCCAGCCGTTGTCGTTCTGGAACACGTAGGTCAGCTTGTCGCTCAGCTCGTTCGTATAGACCGTGCTGAACATCGAGCGGTTGCCCACGGTGTTCGTCGCGAAGTTGGCCAGTTCGTTGCCGCTGGTCGCGGCAATCGTCAGAGCCTGGGTCTCGTCCGAACTCTTGAGCGTCGCACCACCGAGGAAGGCAGCGTTGCTGTTCGCACCCGGGTAGGCGGTGTTCGAGATCGGTCCGAGGACGTTGATTGGATCGCTGTAGTTGTCCCACCCGTTCGTGATACCGGCATACAACGTCAACTGGTCGTTGGCCTTGTAGGTGTCGAGGATGCCGGTGTGGGTGAACGGCTCGCCATACTGCATCGTATAGGCGTGCGTGTAGAAGAAGTTGCCGATTGCCGGCACCACTTCATACCCGATGATCGTGTAGAAATGTCCGACCTTCACGGCATGATCACCGTAGCCCGCCTCGGCGTAGAGCTGCGGCAATGCCAGACCGTAATACCGGTTGCCCCACGATGGCTGGCCCGGAAGCGTCTGGTTGAGCATGTTCGCGTCGAGGCCGCGGGCCGTCGTGTAGATATAGTCGGTGCCGTACAACAGGTCGACGCGTCCGCCCCAGTCGAAGCCGCCGTCTTCGGTGTCGAGCACTTTTTCATTGACAAGGTAGAGCTGGTTCATCTGGCCCTGCCAGTTGCGGTCGTTAAACGTGATGGGGCCGTTGAACGGGCTTCCCCAGCCGTTGCCGCCGATGCCGGCATTGAGCCAGCCGTAGGTGCTGATCCCACGCTCTTTGAGGAACTCGGTCTCGAGGTAGCGATTGGGCCCCTCCTCGATCTCCTCGGCCGCCTCCTGAGGCGGGAGTGCCCGCATCTGGTAGGCGTCTTCCTGCGGAACGTTCGGCACGACAGGGGCTTGGGCAAGTGCGGTGCTGCCGGTCAAGAGACCGGCGGCCACCCACAGTGGCAGCTTGAATTTCTTGGATTGCATGATCGAGAGGGCTCCGGATCAGTGGTGTTTGGAGGGCCGTGACCTTCACGGACCGCAGGGCGTTGCTGAAAGGAGAGAGTGGACGAGTTCCGTCCGCCACTACGAAAACCATCACTCCCCCCACATCTCTCTATCGCTCCGCAGCGATGAAAATCCTTGTCGGCTTTAGGCGACCCTCAATCTCGCCGCAAACCGCTCGCGGTGAGGGCAGACTCTACCGGCTGGGCGGGTAGTGCCACTCTGCGATCGTGAACCCCGCCTCCCCGTGGCGGCAAGTTTTCAACTTGTCCGGGAGTTGAGGCAGCCCCTTCCCGCCGCCGCTGCTTCCTACCGCCGCCAGCCATATGCCAGCTTTACAACGTGCCGCCGGGCCGGCAGAAGTCTCCTTCGCGGGGACTTTCGCCGTGGGGCGTCTTGGTCATGCCTACCCTGGCAGGGCGAAATTCCAACGCTCGTCGAGCTTCAGCCGATCCCGGCTCCCCGATCCCGCCTCCCCGTGGCGGCAAGTTTTCAACTTGTCCGGGAGTTGAGGCAGCCCCTTCAACCGTCCCTTCTTCCTACCGCCGCCTATCACGTGCCGCCGGGCCGGCAGAAGTCTCCTTCGCGGGGACTTTCGCCGTGGGGCGTGATGGTGGTGCTGAACATTTCAGGGCGAAATTCCAACGCTCGTCGAGCTTCAGCCGATCCCGGCTCCCCCTTCGCCCCTTCAACCGCCGCTTCTTCCAACCGTCCCTTCTTCCTAACGCCGCCTATCACGTGCCGCCGGGCCGGCAGAAGTCTCCTTCGCGGGGACTTTCGCCGTGGGGCGTCTTGGTCATGCCTACCCTGGCAGGGCGAAATTCCAACGCTTTTTCGAGCTTCAGCCGATCCCGGCTCCCCGATCCCGGCTTCCCCGTGGCGGCAAGTTTTTAACGTGTCCGGGAGTTGATGCAGCACTTGTCCATCGGCCGCTTCTCGATCCCCGCCGGAACATCCACTCGCGGTACCCGAGCCCAATAGAAAGAAAGAATGAGCCCGCGAAGCCACGGCGGGCTACCCTGCAACGGCGAGCCAGTCTTAGCCTGCTTCGGCCAGCGCGCCTTCCAGCAGGGCGGTCACGAACCGCTCGGGGGCGAAGGCTTCGAGGTCGTCCGCCGTCTCGCCGAGGCCCACGAACTTCACCGGCAGACCGAACTGCTCCGTGACCGGCACGATCACTCCGCCCCGAGCCGAACCGTCGAGCTTGGCCAGCACGATGCCCGTGCAGCCGGCCGCTTCCTTAAAACCCTTGGCCTGTGAGAGGGCATTCTGCCCGGCGGTGGCATCGATGACGAGAAGCACCTCGTGCGGCGCATCGGGAATCTGCTTGGCAATCACGCGGCGAATTTTGGAGAGCTCCTGCATCAGGTTGGACTGCGTCTGCAGACGGCCGGCCGTGTCGATGATGCAGACGTCGAAGCCGCCCTCGATGGCCCGGGCCACGGCGCGATGGGCAACACTTGCCGGATCACAGCCGGCTTCGCCACGGACGATTTCGGCGCCGAGCCGGTCGGCCCACATCGACAGCTGTTCGACTGCCGCCGCACGGAACGTGTCGCCGGCGCCAAGCACCACCCGCTTGCCCTCCCGCGAGAAGAGCCGGGCCAGCTTCGCGATCGAGGTGGTCTTGCCGGAACCATTGACGCCCGTGACAAGAATCACCGTGGGGCCGGACGTGGCCATGGCCACCGATGTCCCCGTCTGCTCGAGCCTCGCAAGAAGCTGCCGACGGATCGAGTCAACGACGACCTCCGGATCGACCACTCGGGCCCGCAGTCGTTCCCGCACGTCGACAACGATCGCCTCGGCGGCGGCCGGACCCATGTCGGTGCGTATCAGCGTTGCCCGGAGCTCCTCAAGGAACTCCTCGTCCACGAGTCGCCCCTCGCGTTTAAAGAGATCGCGGACATCGGTGTTGAGCACCCGGGCGGTCTTGGACAGGCCTGCGCGGAGCCGGTCGAGCAGCCCGCCCCCGCTCCGTGCCGGCGCGTCCACAGCGGTGGGCTCGGTCGCGTTCGGTGGCACCGCCGGAGATTCCGGAGCGTCGGTCGTGGGCTTGCGGCCGAAACGGAAGAGTGCCATCACATGTGTTCCTGTCAGGAGGCCGTCGGCGTACTCGTGGGCCCCGGCTGCCCCGCAGAAAGAGCATCGGGCTGGGCGGCCTCCGCTGGACCACCGTCCCGCTCGGCCAGAATGCGGCCCAGGATGCCCGCCACGAACCGCGGTGAGGCTTCCGTGCCGTAACGACGTGCCAACTCGATCGCCTCGTTCACCGCGACCGGGCCGGGAACATCGGTGTGCAGCAGTTCAAAGACGGCAATCCGCAGGATCGCCCGGTCTGTGGCTGCCATCCGGGAAACCCGCCAATTCTGGGAACGGGCATCGAGTTCTGCGTCGAGCTCCGACTGCTCTGCCCGCACGCCCTCCACGAGCGCACGGGCGAAGTTCACGAGCGTGGCAGCCCGGAGCCGGCCGATGAAAAAACGCTCGAGATGCTCCTGTTCGGCGCCGGGGTTCGCCTCGATCTGATAGAGCGACTGCAGGGCGATCTCGCGGGCTCGGCTGCGACTGGGCATGGATATGGATACGCGGGACAGCGGGAGGGGAAGGAACGACAGGAGCAGACGCGGACCGAACGATCATGCAGGCTTGCGGAGGCTGTGGGAGGCTTATGGTCAGACCCTGGCGGGAAGCATTTCCACGAGTGAGATCATCTCGATCGCGGCCGACGCACACTCCGCGCCCTTGTTTCCCGTGCCCTCATAGCCGTGGAAGGCGTCACCGCCGGCACGCGCCAAGGCCTGCGCGAGGGTATCGCAGGTGAGCACGCCGAACAAGACGGGCAGACCCCGTGTGCGGGCGACCGCTTCGATGCCGCTGCCGACCGCACGGGCGATGTGCTGATCGTGCGTCGTCTCACCCCGGATGATCGCGCCCAGGCAGAGCACCGCCGCATAGCGGCCGCTCGCCGCAAGCTGATCGGCGATGAACGGCAGTTCGAAGGCCCCCGGCACCCAGGCGACGTCGATCTGCCCGGCGGCCAGGCCGGCCCCGGTGAACGTGGCGACGGCCCCGTCGAGCAGCCGTCGCGTGATCGATTCGTTGTAGCGGGCCACCACGACCGCCAGTCGCACGGTGTTGCTCAGCCGATCGGCCTGGCCCTGAAGCAGTTTCACGCCGGTGCTCATGACTTGAGGCTCATCAGGAACTCGCTGTTTGTCTTCGTTTTCAGCAGCCGGTTGACCAGCAGTTCCATGGCATCGGTCGGATTCATTTCGCCGAGCACTCGCCGCAGCAGGCACGTGCGACGGTATTCCTCAGGCTCCAGCAGCATCTCTTCCCGACGCGTGCCCGAACGGTTGATCTCGATGGCCGGATAGATTCGCTTGTCGACCAGTTTACGGTCGAGAACAATCTCGTTGTTGCCGGTGCCCTTGAACTCCTCGAAGATGACCTCGTCCATTCGGCTGCCGGTGTCGACGAGCGCTGTGGCGATGATTGTCAGCGAGCCCCCCTCCTCCACCTTGCGGGCGCTCCCGAAAAACCGTTTCGGACGTTGGAGGGCGTTGGCATCGACACCGCCGGAGAGAATCTTGCCCGAGTTGGGCACCTCGGAATTCCATGCCCGGGCCAGCCGGGTGATGGAGTCGAGGAAGATCACCACGTCACGTCCATACTCGACCAGCCGCTTGGCCTTTTCCTGCACCATCTCGGCCACCTGCACGTGGCGGCTGGCGTTTTCGTCGAACGTCGAACTGATCACCTCGCACGACGGCCCTCGCACCTGACGTTCCATGTCGGTGACCTCCTCGGGCCGCTCGTCGATCAGCAGCATGAAGACGTAGGCTTCCGGATAGTTGGTCAGCACCGCTTTGGCCATCTTTTGCAGCAGGATGGTCTTGCCGGCGCGGGGGGGGCTCACGATCAGGCCGCGCTGACCGAAGCCGATCGGCACGACCAGGTCGACCACCCGCATCGCGACCTCCTCGGGCGTCGTCTCCAGAACGATCCGCTCGTCCGGATGGAGCGGCGTCAGGTCATCGAAAAAGACCCTGGTCGAGAGTTTGGCCGGATCCTCGCCATTGATCGCCTCGACACGTAGCAGCGCGAAATACCGCTCGCTCTCCTTCGGAGGGCGGATCTGGCCGGCGATGCTCATGCCGTTGCGGAGGCCGAAGCGTCGGATCTGGCTGGGAGAGACATAGATGTCGTCGGGGCATGAAAGGTAGTGGTGTTCCGGGCTGCGAAGGAAGCCGAAGCCGTCGGGCAGGATCTCAAGCGTGCCTTCGCCGAACATCAGACCGTTGAGCTTCACGCGTTCCTTGAGAATCCTGAACACGAGGTCGTTGCGCTTGACGCCCGTTACGTCGCCGACGTGTTCCTGCCGCGCGAGGTCCACGAGTTCTTGCATCGACAGCTTTTGCAGCGCCGTGATGTGGGTGTCGCCCTTCTTGAGCGACTCGTAGTGCTCGCTGATATCAACGCCATCCTTCACCTCCGCGGCGATCTCCTCGGCGAGCGACATCGGTTCGCGCTCGAGGTTGTCGCGGGAGGCATCGGCATCGGACGGGGGCATACGAAGCCTTTCGGCGCGGCAAAGAACCGCGAAAGCGAGGGAAGCGGAGGCGGGATAAGAAAGCGGAGGCGGGAGAGGAAAGCGGAGGCGGGAGAGGGAAGCGGAGGCGGGATGAGAAAGCGGAGGCGGGATAAGAAAGCGGAGGCGGGGGGACAGGGAACGTCGCGGAGGTTGCCCCGATCCACCGTCGGACTCACGGGTGGGGCCGGCCGGGCCACCCCGATACAGCGTTGTCGCCAATCAGCCGGAGAGTCCTGACCAGATGAGATCCACCTGGGCCTCAGTATAAGACAAATCCCCCGAGGCATCCACGGTCGAGATTTTTTCCGGAGGCAGCGTCAGGGGGGAGTATTTTCGGCTCCAGGCCGCTTCGCGGGCGTCCTGCTCTGCGGGATTCCACTGCCGTGCCGCCAGCCGTTGCCGCCGCAGTTCGTCGGAACAGGTCACGACCACGAGACGGTCGCAGGCGTCCGCCCAGCCGGCCTGCACAAGGAGTGGCACGTCCAGCACGACGACATTCCGCAATGGTGTGTGATCGTCGCTATTGCCTGCCCTCGCGTGCAGGGCTTTCGGCTCAGCGGCCTGCTGGGCATCCAGTTCGGCGGCAATCCGCTGATGCACTCGGGGGTGGATGAGCGATTCCAGCCATGCAAGCGCCTCGGTGTGGGCCGGCGTGGGGCCGAAAACCCGGTCGGCGATCGCCCGCCGCCGAACGTGGCCCTCGGCGTCAAGCACGTCTTTGCCGAAGCGGGACGCCACTTGCCGAACGACAGCGTCTTCCTGGAGCACCTCGTGCGCGATCCGATCGGCATCGATCACGTGGGCGCCGCGTGCCGCGAACCGCCGGGCCACGGTCGATTTGCCCGCACCGATCCTGCCGATAAGGCCGATGATGGTCATGCGATGGTTGTCGCCCGCCGCCGGGGCGATTGCAAGTGCAACGGCTCCCTTCATTCGCCCCCGTGTGCCTCTCGAAGCATTTCCCGCCCAGCAGGCGATCGTAGCGTGGAGACAGTCGAAAATCGACCTGGCGAAGAGGCCGCATGCCGTCCAAAACGCCCGGGGGAACGTGCCCTATTTCTCGCACTCGGCCCAGGTGGCACCTTCATGCACCGACACATCCAGCGGCACGTCCAACGTCATGGCCCGCTGCATTTCCTCGACGACGATCTGCCGGATAGCCACCGTTTCCACGTCCGGCGCTTCGAGCAGAAGTTCGTCGTGAATCTGCAGAACGATCGCGGCCTCAAGCGTTGACGCCTCGAGCCGACGGCTCACCCCCAGCATCGCCAGCTTGATGAGGTCGGCTGCGGATCCCTGGACGACCGTGTTGATGGCCGTCCGCTCCGGCAGCGAAAGGGCGAAGACGCCGGCCGCACTCCGTCGCCCCGCCCTGTCCCGGACCCCTTCGATCGCCCGACGCCGGCCGAGCATGGTGGTCACGCAGCCGTCGCGCCGGCAGCGGTCGAGCACGTCGTCCATGAAGGCCGCAGCGCCGGCGAACGACTGGAAGTAGGCGGCGATGAACGCGGCTGCCTCCGTCTGCGGAATGCCCAGGGCCTTGGCGAGCCCGAAGCTGCTCTGGCCGTAGAGGATGCCGAAATTCACCGCCTTGGCCGCCCGTCGCATGGCGGCGGTCACGGCTTGCGTTTCGATGCCGAACACCGCCGCCGCGGTGCTGGTGTGGATGTCTTCGCCAGCTGCGAATGCCGCCCGCATCGCTGCATCGCCGGCGAGGTGCGCAAGGATGCGGAGCTCGATCTGTGAGTAGTCTGCGGCGATGAAACGCCAGCCCGGCTCGCGGGGCAGGAAGGCGGCGCGGATCTGTTGTCCCTCGGCTGTGCGTGTGGGGATGTTTTGCAGGTTCGGGTCGCTGGAGCTGAGCCGACCGGTCGCCGTCACGGTCTGATTGAACGATGTGTGAATCCGGCCGGTCGTCGGCTCCACGAGCAACGGCAGACTGTCGACATAGGTGCTCTTCAGCTTGGCATACTTGCGATGCTCCAGCAGGAGTGCGGGCAGCGGGTGCAGCGGAGCGAGTTCTTCGAGAACCTCGGCGTCGGTGCTCGGGCCGGTCTTGGTCCGCTTCACCACCGGCAGCCCTAATTCGTCGAACAACACCGCACGGACCTGCAGCGGTGAGGCGATCGCGAATGGATGACCAGCCAGACGGTGGATCTCCGACTCGAGGGCCTGAAGCCTGTCGGCATACACGGCCGAGAGGGTCGCCAGCGTGGCCAGATCGATCCGCACGCCCCGATGCTCCATGTCGGCGAGCACCGCCGCCAGCGGCATTTCCACGTCGGCGAAGAGGCGGGCCAGCCCCGCCTTTGCGAGCGTCTCCGGCAACCGTGCGGCCAGTTCCCGTCCGAGGCGGCAGGCTGCCACGGCCTCCGCGGCGGTGGCCGGCTCGTCGAGGGCCTCTCCGCCGACGCCGCTCAACGCCGCAGCCACCGCGGCTGGATCGACACCGTGTCGGAGGCTTACCTCCGCCAGACCGAGGTTCCGTTCGCCGGCGTCGAGCAGGTAGGCGGCCAGCAGGGTGTCAAACGCCGTGCCGGCCAGAGCGATGCCTCCGGCCCGCAGCGACAAAGCTTGTTGTTTGAGATCATGGCCGGTCTTGGGCACCGCCGGATCCGCGAGCAGGCTGCGAAGGGATGGGCTGGCCGCGAGGCGGTCGGCCGACACCCATGCGGCGACGTCGGCGGTGGCGAGCGCCAGGCCGGCGGGGGGTGACATGTTCGTGACGACCGTGCCGCCGCGGGGCTGTCGCACGCAACAGATGGCGATCGGAGCCGTGGCCCGCAGACGCGCAACAACGTCTGCCAAGGCTGGCTCGTCGGCCGGTGTCTCGGCCGGCTCGGCAGTCGCGGCCAGCTCGGCAGTTGCGGCGGGGGGCACGGTGTCTGCCTGAGCCCCCGCTGGTGGTGGCAGCGGTCCGGTTTCGTCCAAGTCAAAAAACGTCTGCTGGCTCTGCCGCCGTGGGGCTGGTTCCGCAGAGGCTGATTGCCTGCCGGCGGCGGCCTTGGCGGGCGCCGCCTGCAAGACCTTCGCCAAGAGGCTCTTAAACCCCATCTCCCGCAGGAAATCCGCGAGCAAGGCGTTGTCCGGGGCATGGCAGAGGGCGGCCTGCCACGGGATCGTGATCGGCACGGCCGTGTCGAGCCGGATCAGTTCGCGGCCCGCGCGGGCGGTGTCGGCATGCAGTCGCAGATTCTCTCGCCGCTTCACGCCAGCGACGTCGTCGGCGTGGGCGAGCAGGTGGTCGAGCGTGTCGTGGGTCTTGAGCAGTTCGGAGGCGATCTTAGGGCCGATACCCGGCACGCCGGGCACGTTGTCGACGGCATCCCCCACCAGCGACAGGAAGTCGACGACCTGATCGGGACGGATGCCCCATTCGGCCAGTAATTCCTCAGGTCCAAAGGCCGAATTATTCCGCAGGTTGAGGAGTCGCACGTGGTCGCCGAGCAACTGCCGGGCGTCTTTGTCGGACGTGGCGATGATGCAGTCGCCGCCCGCCGCGACCGTACGAACCGCGACGGTGGCCAGCAGGTCGTCCGCCTCGAAGCCCTGTTGTTCGAGGCACGGAATGCCCATCACGCCAAGCAGCCGGCGGATGAGTGGAATCTGGGGCACGAGGTCGGTTGGCATCTCAGCACGGTTGGCCTTGTAGGCGTCGTACTGCTCGTGGCGAAAGGTCGGCCCAGGTGCGTCGATGGCGCAGAGAAAATAGTCGGGCTTCTTTTTCGCGATGATGTCGAGCAGGTCGCGCGTGAAGCCAAAGACTGCCGATACGGGCGTGCCAGCGGGGGACGACATCTCCGGCAACGCATGGAAGAGTTGGTAGACACGGGAAAGCGTGTCGATCGCCCAGACCGTCTTCCCATGCAGGTCCGGGGCATCCGCGGGCGTCGTCGAGGTGATCGTGGCGTTCGGCATGAGAAATCGCAGAGCAGCGGGCAGTTAGTCGCCGCTCGGCGGTTCGTACTCGAAATCCTTCCACTTCATCGGGCGGCGGAAGGGTTCGATGCGGAGCACCACCTCGCCGTTTTGGAAGATGCGCACAGTGCCGCTGGTCTCGCTCACGGCCACCGCCACGCTCCGTGTCCGCCGGGTGATGGCGGCCGCTGCCCAGTGCCGGGCGCCGAGCCCCTTCGCGACCGAGACGTTCTCGGCCGACGCGTCGATATAGCGGGCGGCGCCCTCGACAGTGCCGTCCGCTCCGACCACGAACGCGCCGTCGAGCTGGGCTATTTCCTTGATGCCCTCGCGGACCCGCGGATCGGTGAGCTTTCTCTCCGTTCGGCTGTAGCCGCGGACCGGGTCGAAGCCGGTGCTGTGGCTCGACTGCATCACCTTGCGGGTGTCGCCCACCACGAAGAGCGTCCCCACGGGTTTTCCCTCCCGGCCCTCGCGGCCGATTTCCACCGCCAGATCGACGACCATCTTGAGCGTTTCGAGCGGCACCTTGGTTTCGAGGTTCCGCAGGTCGCGGCTGGTGAGCTGCCCCAGATGCTCCTCCAGACGAAGCACGCTCACCGAGTCGATCGTTCCGGCCTCGAAACCGCTGTAGACCGCCACGACCTGCGCCTCCGGCGCGATCATTTCCGCAGCCACGCATTCGAGCAACGCCTGCGTGAGTCGTTCATGCACCGGCAGGCCCGCCACGTCGAGCGGCACGCCCCGAAGACCGTGATCCGACACGCCCGTCAGGTGGGCATCATCGTCGGCCGCCACCAACACAGGGGTGGCACCGGTAAGGCTCCTCACCCGCTCCCAGTCGAGCCTCTGCTCCACCAGCAACAGCATGGCCTCCGAAGCCGTAACCTCGTGCAGCCGGGTGGCTGCCTCAAGCAGGTGTTCCAACTGTTCGGAGAGGTGAACGGAAGTCATCGGGCCGCATCCTGAGCAGATCCCATGCCATGGCCGACTCGATGCAGCTCACGAAGAAGTCAGCCAGTTCAGCCGATCCCACCGCGCACGGTTCCGCTCGTGAAGCCTACGGAGTCATCCCCGCCGGTTCAAGGATCAGCGGTCGGGGGCGGCGCTTGGGGCTATCGGCGGAGGACCTGCCGTGGCGAGTTGTCGCCGTCGGGTGCCGGGGCGTCAGGCCGTTCCGCCAGTTGCGACACAGCCGTTACCTTCGAAGGGTCGGCCCGCATCGGGCCGTGGAATGCGGCGATCCCGCCCGGCAGAACGGTGCCCCAGGCCCGTTCCTGGTAGATCGTGAGGGCATGAAGAGCGTGGCCGAGCGGACCGATCTTCCACTCCCGCGAAGGCTCCCGCGCGAGGGCGGTGGAGAGAAACTCGACCGCTGCCGTCACGCGGGGCTGAAAGAGCGCCTCCTGATCCAGCGAGGCCACGAGCCATTCGAGAATGTGGCCGGTGGTCTGGATCTTGCGATCGATGTCGTCATCGCGGTCGGCCAGATACTTGAACCACTCGGTGCTGAAGGAGCCGTCGCGGTTCTGCAGTTTTGTGAGTGTGAACTGCTGGTAATCGCGGACGAACTTGTCAGCCCGCAGGTAGACGCCATCAAGCTGCCCGGTCGCCCGGAGCCGCCGCTGGCAGCCGTAGGCAAGGCCGAAGAGCCGATGGGTGCCGCCGCAGGGCGCGCCACGGATCGGCTGCTCGATCTCCTCCGACGCGAGTTTTTCGAGCGACCAGATCTTGCCGTCGCGGGCCGTCCACTGGGAATCAGTCGGCAGGTAATGCGCGAGCGCAATCAGCGCGAAGGTGAGTTCGGTGCCCGACCTGCAGGAAAGCTTTTCTTCTTCGACCAGATCGGCCACGGTGAATTTCTTCGACTGGATCGTGATCGGCGAATTCATCGCCACGCGGCTCTGGGCGAGGATTGCGAGATACTGTGCGGAATGTCCCTGGACGCCGATCCCGCGGAGCGCCGTCAGCCGATCTCCCGCCGCGGCAAGCATGACCTGGCTCCGGCAGCGACCGCCAGTGTTGATCCAACCGATGGCGTTCACCTGATCGCCTGCAGGACCGCCCACGCGGACCTTCGTCGGAATCCCGAAGGCGACGAAACCGTGCATCACTTCCCACGGGGTGTGCTGCGACGTGTTGAGCGGCCGCCTCTGATAGGCGGCGAGGGTCTGGGCGATGCGAACTCTCAGCTTGGCAAATCGGGACGTGGCGGGGGCCGCCTGGCCGGATGGCTTTGCAGTCGCCGGCGGGCTGCTGGCGACTGACGTGTCGTCTGGCTTCGTGCCTGGCTTCATGCCTGGCTTGGTAACTGGCTTGGTAACTGGCTTGGTAACTGGCTTGGTAACTGGCTTGGCGACTGAACTCACAGGCCGCTTCGGCGGTACGGCAATCGAATCGGTGACCGCAGACGGCCGGGCGGCTGTCCGCGGCGGGCGATTGGCCGTCGGCTTGAAGGCGGGGTCGGTGGCGGCGGCGGCGACCTTCTCGGCCGTCGTCTTCAGCGACGAGGCAAAAGCCACCGTTTCGTCCCATGTCGGCGGCCGTGTCACCACTGGCGTGGCCGATGGCTGCCCTGGCGCTGGCTGCCTGGTCGCTGGAGCAGACTTTGCTTGGGTAGAAATCTCTTGCGCAGAAGTTGGTGCCGCAGACGTCTGAGACGCAGCGGGAGGACTCGCGTCGGCCGCCTTTCGCTCCAGCAGTCTCATCTCCTCCGGCCCAGGCGGTGTCGGCGCCTCGATGAACGCCGGCTCGGGCTCCGACTGCCGTCCGATCAACGAATCAAAGAATTTGCGGGGCCCGCTCCGTGGGCTCGGCGGTGCTGACCACGAAGGCGACAGCCAACCGTGCGTCACCGCGAGGGCGAGCCCCATGAGACAGGTCAGGGGCCAGCGGCGACGTCGGCAGGCATGCCGGAACTTGTGTGCATTCATGGGGTAAATCAGGGGGTGGCACGCGGGGGAATGCACTGAAACGGCAGCTCTTCGCGGAGGCAGCAGCCCCCAACGCAGTCTTCTATCGGCTATCTCGCCGCCAGACCGTGGTCGCTTGCGGCCGCGGGCCTGAGGATTCCGGTAGCTTGCCGTCGGGCTCCAAGTCACCCCGGCCTCCTCAGCCACCCCGGCCTCCCAGCCTGTGCCGATTGGCGGCGGCTGCGGGAGCGGACGCTGCCGCCCCTAAAAGAGTTGGCGAAAACCCTCGGCAATCGACCATTCGGCCTTGTCGGCCTCCGGATCCACGGCCCAGTCCCGCCAGGCGTTGACGTCGTTGCCGAGATCGCGGCCGCTGACCTGTTTAAGCGATGCCACAGCCCGGTACTGGACCGCTGGGTCGGAGTCTTCCAGAGCCCGGGCCAGCACTGGTATCGCCTTTTTGTTCTTGAGTTCGCCCAGCATCTTCAGAGCCCGCAGTCGCACGTCGAGTTCGGAGTCGGTCTGAAATCGAGTGGCCAGCAGTTGGACGGCCTCATCGCCCCCCCGTTTCCCCCAGACGTTGCAGGCCTTGATCCGCACCATCTCGTTCGGATCCTGGAGTGCCCCTGTGCAGATGGCGGTAGCGGCGGCGGTGTCGTAGCCGGCCGCGGTCTCGAGAATCTGGGACCGTACCCGCGGATCATGTTCCTCGAGCATCATGCGGACCATGTCCTGCGTGAATTCGAGCTGGCTCTGCGCCGGTTCGCTCTTCACGACCTTCGATCGCTCGGCGAGTTTTTTGATCCGCGTGTCGGCCGTGTAACCATATTTCTCCTGATCGCGGGCGGCCTTCTCAGACCGCTTCCACGGACTCCAGCTGGCGCATCCCGTGAGCACCATGACATGCATGATGAGCATGACAAGCATGGCAGGCCTAAAAAGCCCGGCAAGCCGGCCTTGCGAGAGCATCATGACTGCGAGCGGGGAACCGCCCGCGGCCCGCGATCGTGAGGCTGAAAGCAGACGCGCTGAGTTCTTCACGCTGGGGTCCTGCACGAGGGGGGCCTGCACGATAGGGGCCTGCAAGATAGGGTCATGGCTCGGTACGGCCTGAGGGCAAGTGCCGTCGAGGAATGCCGCTGGACGGCATCAGAACGGCATGGGGACGAGGTCTGCTGAAGCATGCGTAACGCATGAGGAGGCGAACCCTATCCCTGGCGAACCGCTGAAACCAGACCAATGTGGCAAGAATGAACGTGTCGCGGGGCTTCCGAGCGGTCCTGTCTTTCCCAGTTCTTGCCCGATTCTTTCCCAGTTCGCCTTTCCTTGCCCAACCAAACCTGTTCGCATGGGGTTTCTCATTTCCCCGGAGTTGCCAGCATGTCCCGCATTCCCAGACTGCTGTCGGGCACGGTCCTGATCCTGGCCTGGTCGCTTCCCGGGAATGGCCACGGTGAACCAGTCGGCCCGTCGCGGTCGACGGGGCCCAGCCGGGAGAAGGCCCAGCGGATGTCCCCCGCAAAAAATCGGCCGGTGGAGCGGGTCGACATGCAGGGTGCGGGCGGACGGCGGCAGGTTGAAGGAGTTGTCGTCGTCGAAGCAGTCGACGGCGGACTGCTGCTCGAACGCGCTGACGAACAGTTGGAGTTGGTCCAGCCCGGCGCGATCCTCTCCCGCGAGACAGTGGCCGATCCCGAAGTCGAATCGCCCCGCGACCTCGGCCGCCGAATCCTCGGTGAGCTGCCCCCCGGCTTCGACCTGCTCGTCACGAAGCACTACTGCATCTGCTTCGACACGTCGCGGGCCTATGCCCAGTGGTGTGGCTCGCTCTTCGAGCGGCTGCACGACGCCTTCACCAATTTCTGGAAACAGGCCGGGCTCGAAATGACGCCGCCGCCACGGCCGCTCCTGGTCGTGATCTTTGCCGATCGGCAGCGGTATGAGGCCTTTGCGGCCCGCGATCTCGGGGCAGCCGCCGACCGGGTCGTCGGCTACTACAATCTCATGACCAACCGCGTGACAACGTTCGATCTCACCGGCAGTGCGAGTCTGGCCCGGCCCGCCGGGCAGGCGGCCGCACGGGTGGGGCTCGAGATCCTCGCCAGACCCGAGGCCTCTGGCATGGTGGCAACGCTCGTCCACGAGGCCACCCACCAGATGGCCTTCAATGGCGGCCTCCACCGGCGGCTGGCCCCTGTGCCCCTCTGGCTCAGCGAGGGGATCGCCACCTACTTCGAAACACCCGATCTCGGCAGCGACCGCGGTTGGAAAGGGATCGGCAACGTCAACACCGCTCGGCTGGAGCG
>Ga0247831_1005122_pt1 | contig 16721 bp, 14 predicted proteins | sample LaCruzMarch2015__9_FD_192406 | JGI IMG/M metagenome (GOLD analysis project Ga0247831, IMG submission 192406) | Freshwater microbial communities from meromictic Lake La Cruz, Castile-La Mancha, Spain - LaCruzMarch2015_1m | ecosystem: Environmental > Aquatic > Freshwater > Lake | place: Spain... | reverse complement strand
TGGTCGAGGCCGAAGTGGCGGCCCTTGCCGCTGCCAACGCCCAAAAGGGCGACCTCAAAGCCATCAAGAGCGGACTGCAACAAATGAAGCTCGAAGCCGCGCGGGATGAAGTGCCTCGCCAAGGCGATGAAGCGTTTCACGAAGCCATTGCCCAAGCCTGCGGCAACAGCGTGCTGCTGGACACGGTGCAGCGCTACTGGATGGCCCGTAACGGACCCTTGTTTGAACGGCTGGGAGATTATTTTGAACACCCCGTCTCATGGCAAACCGCCATTGCAGAACACATGGAAGTGATGCAGGCTATCGAGGCGCGTGACAGCAGCGCAGCCCGAAAAGCCATGCAAAAGCACCTGAAGCAAGCCCACAAAAGATACAGCGCGAGCTGGCGCCGCGCACCCGCCCGTTAGGGTGGTTTTTCTGTTCCCGCGTCAGCAATTTTCAAACCCCAATGAGGAGACCAAGATGAGCAAACGATTCACACTGAAAACCCTGGCCGCCGTCGGCGCCATAGCCATGGGCACGCTGCTGGTCAGCACCGGCGCCATGGCCCAGCAAAAGCTGAAATGGGCCCACGTCTATGAGACATCAGAGCCGTACCACACCGAATCGGTGTGGGCTGCCGAAGAGATCAAAAAGCGCAGCAACGGCAAGTTCGACATCCAGGTCTTCCCGGCCTCCACACTGGGCAAAGAGACCGACATCAACCAGGGCCTGACCCTGGGCACGGTGGACATGATCATCAGCGGCTCTTCGTTTGCGGCACGCAATTACCCACGGTTTGGCATCGCCTACTACCCCTTCATCTTTCGGGATGATGCGCATTTGATCGCCTACTCCAAAAGCCCAGTTTTTCAGGAAATGGTCAACGAATTTCGCGCCAAGACCGGCATCCAGGTCACGGCCTACACCTATTACGGCGCGCGCCACACCACGGCCCAAAAAGCCTTCACCAACTGCGCAGGCATGAAGGGCATCAAGATTCGCGTGCCCGACGTGCCCGCCTACCGCGCCACGCCTGAGTCCTGTGGTGCCAACCCCACGCCCATTGCTTTTGCCGAGGTGTACCTGGCCCTGCAAAACGGCACTGTGGAAGCGCAAGAAAACCCCTTGACCACCATCGAAGCCAAGAAGTTCTATGAAGTGCAAAAAGCCATCATGCTGACAGGACACATCGTGGACGGTTTGATCACTCAAGTTGCGCCTCACGTATGGAATAAATTGAGCGATGCAGAAAAAAGAATGTTCACTGAAGTGACGCAGCAAGCAGCTGCGCGTGCCACGGCCAAAATCAAGGCTCGTGAGTCCGAGTTGGTGGACGAGTTCAAGAAAAAAGGACTGCAAGTGGTGCAGGTAGACCGCAAGTCTTTCCAAGACGCTGTCCTGAAAAACAAGCCCCTGACCGGCATGGGTTTCACACAGTCTGACTTCGATAAGATCCAAGCGGCCAAGTAAGCCCAATGGCTGAGCAGGTCGGACCCGCAAGGTCCGACCTGCTGCGTTTTTCGATTTCAAGGATTCCCCATGAGCAACCTCCCCGACATCGACGCCATGCCCAAAGTCATGGGCGACGACGGCCAGTTTCACGCGACCGATGACGAAGTCGATCTGTCAGGGACTCCCATTGAGGCTTGGGTGGCTCTGGCCTTCTTCTGGGCCTTGGGACTGACGGTTTTTTACCAATTTTTCACGCGCTATGTGTTGAACAATTCGGCCTCGTGGACCGAAGAGATTGCGCGTTATTTGCTCATTGCCACCGTCTTCACGGGGGCCACGATGGGTGTGGCCAAAAACAACCACATCCAGGTGGACTTCTTCTTTCGCTTCATGCCCGACTGGATGGGTCGCGCCATGGGCACTGTGGTCGATGTGGTGCGCATCGCCTTTTTTGCCACCGCCACATTCCTCACCGGCCAGATGATGCAAAAGCTGGGCAGCTACAAGATGACCATCATCGACTTGCCGATGAACCTGGTTTATGGCGTGGTCATGGCCGGTTTTGCGGCCATGTGCTTGCGCTCCATTTGGGTGGCCAAGGTGCATTGGCAACGCGGCTACACCGTACTTCAACGACCCGAATCCGAAATGACCGACCGCTGAAATCGCTCCTCCTGAAAGTGTTCCCATGTTGAAAATCATTTTTCTATTTCTCATGAGTGGCGGTATCCCGGTGGCCATTGCCATGGCGGGCGCGTCTTTGATTTACATCTTGTTTACCCAAAGCTCGCCGCCCTTTGTGGTGATCCACCGCATGGTCTCGGGCATCGACAGCTTTCCATTGCTGGCCGTGCCCTTCTTCATCTTGGCCGGTAACCTGATGAACAACGCGGGCATCACCAACCGCATTTACAACTACGCGCTGGCCTTGGTGGGCTGGCTCAAGGGCGGTCTCGGTCACGTCAACGTGGTGGGCTCGGTGGTGTTTGCGGGCATGAGCGGCACGGCCATTGCCGATGCTGCAGGCTTGGGCACCATCGAGATCAAGGCCATGAAAGACCATGGCTACAGCACCGAATTTGCCGTGGGCGTCACCGCCGCATCGGCCACGTTGGGCCCCATCATTCCGCCCAGCTTGCCCTTTGTGATCTACGGCATGATGGCCAACGTCTCGGTGGGTGCCTTGTTTCTGGCGGGCATCTTGCCCGGCATCTTGATGGCGCTGCTGATGATGCTGACGGTCGCCTACTTTGCGCACAAAAACGGCTGGGGCGCCGATGTGAAGTTTGAGTGGCCCAAGGTCATCAAGGCCTTGGCCGAAACCGCTGTGGTGGTGGGCTGGCCTTTGGCCGTTTGGTGGCTGGTCACAGCCATGGGCACGCCCCCTCAACTCACGGTGTTTGCGGCCCTGATCGTTTTGTTCGCCGCCGACAAGTTTTTCAACTTTCAGGCCGTGCTGCCCATCATGACCCCGGTCATCCTGATCGGCGGCATGACCACCGGCGTGTTCACCCCCACCGAGGGCGCGATCGCCGCTTGCGTTTGGGCCATTGCATTGGGCTTCTTTTGGTACCGCACGCTCAACTTCAAGATGTTCGTCAAGATCAGTCTGGACACCGTTGAAACCACGGCCACCGTGCTGTTCATTGTGGCTGCTGCCAGTATCTTCGGCTGGATGCTCACCGCCACAGGCGTGACCACCGCCATCTCCGCTTGGGTACTGGGCTTCACCCAAGAGCCTTGGGTGTTCTTGCTGCTGGCCAATGCGCTGATGCTGTTTGTCGGTTGCTTCTTAGAGCCCACTGCCGCCATCACGATTCTTGTGCCGATTTTGGTGCCGATTTGCCAGCAGCTGGGCATCGACCTGGTGCACTTTGGACTGGTGATGGTGCTCAACTTGATGATCGGCCTGTTGCACCCGCCCATGGGCATGGTGCTGTTTGTGTTGGCGAGGGTGGCCAAGCTCAGTGTGGAGCGCACCACCATGGCCATCTTGCCCTGGCTGTTCCCTTTGCTGGGCAGCCTGGCGGTCATCACCTACGTCCCCAGCTTGGTGTTGTGGTTGCCTAAGCAGTTTTATTGACCCCTCGGGGTGAAGTCTGGCCCCGTTTTTGAACGACGCTCAACATGTCCAATCTCTTCATCCGCCTGCACCCGTCTGACGACGTGGTCATCGCCCGCGCCCAACTCATGAGCGGCAGCACCGTAGACGGCATAGCCGTGCGCGGCCTGATCCCCCCAGGCCACAAAATCGCCGCCCGCGCCATCGCTGTGGGCGAGCCGGTGCGCCGTTACAACCAGATCATTGGTTTTGCACACCAGCCCATTGCGCCAGGCGAACATGTGCACACACACAACCTGAACATGGGTGCCGAAAAAGGCAACTTCGAGCGCGACTACGCCATCGGGCAAGACGTCAAGCCCGAACCAGTGCGCCAACAAGCGACCTTCATGGGCTACCAGCGCAGCGGCGGCCGCGTGGCCACACGCAACTACATCGGTGTGCTGTCCAGCGTGAACTGTTCGGCCACTGCAGCACGCGCCATTGCCGACCATTTTTCCAAGCGCAACAACCCCGCCGCGCTGGCCAACTTTCCGAATGTGGACGGCGTGGTGGCACTGACCCACGGCACGGGCTGCGGTATGGACACTGAGGGCATGGGTATGCAGCTGCTGGAGCGCACGCTGGCCGGTTACGCCACACACGCCAACTTCTGGGGCGTGGTGGTGGTGGGCCTGGGCTGCGAGTCCAACCAACTGGGCACCTGGCTGGCACACAGCAGCCTGCGCGTGGGCGACACGCTCAAGGTCTTCAACATCCAGGACACGGGTGGCACGCGCTTGACGGTGGAAAAGGGCATCCAACTCATCGAAGAGATGCTGCCCCGCGCCAACGCCACCCAACGCGAGCCTTGCAGCGCCGAACACATCACCATCGGTCTGCAGTGCGGCGGCTCGGACGGATATTCGGGCATCAGCGCCAACCCCGCTTTAGGCGCGGCGGTGGACCTGCTGGTGCAGCACGGCGGCACCGCCATCCTGAGCGAAACCCCTGAGATTTATGGCGCCGAGCATTTACTCACGCGCCGCGCCGTCAAGCCCGAAGTGGCGCACAAACTCATCGAGCGCATCAAATGGTGGGAAAACTACACCGCCATCAACGGCGGCGAGATGAACAACAACCCCTCACCCGGCAACAAAGCCGGTGGCCTGACCACCATCCTTGAAAAGTCGCTGGGTGCGGTGGCCAAAGGCGGCACCAGCAACCTGCAAGCGGTGTACGAATACGCCGAGCCGGTCAAGGCCAAAGGCTTTGTCTACATGGACACCCCCGGTTACGACCCGGTGAGCGCCACGGGCCAGGTGGCGGGTGGGGCCAACCTGATTTGCTTCACCACCGGGCGCGGCAGTGCGTACGGCTGCGCGCCCTCGCCCAGCCTCAAGTTCTCGACCAACACCGCTCTGTGGAAAAAGCAGGAAGAAGACATGGACCTGAACTGCGGCGAGATCGTGGACGGCGGCGTGAGCATCGCCGAGATGGGCCAACGCATTTTCGACATGATCCTGGCCGCCGCATCGGGCGAACCCACCAAGAGCGAACGCCACGGCTACGGGCAAAACGAATTCGTGCCGTGGCAAGTTGGCGCGGTGATGTGAGCCCTTGCGACTTCTTAACCCAGAAAAATTTCACATGAGCCAAAACATCCAAGCCGCAGAACTGCGCCAACACGTCACCCGCATCATCGCCATGACCGGCAGCACCCATGCCGAAGCCGCGCAGGTGGCCGACAACCTGGTCATGGCCAACTTGAGTGGCCACGACTCGCACGGTGTGGGCATGGTGCCGCGCTATGTGGACGCGGTGCTCGAAGGGGGCCTGTCCCCGAACACGGGCGTGAAAGTGCTGCTCGACACCGGCCCGCTGCTGAACCTGGACGGCCAGCGCGGCTACGGCCAGATCACCGGCGTGCAAGCCATGCAAATGGGCATCGAACGCGCCAAGCAACACGGCGTGTGCACCGTGGCCCTGAGCCGATCGCACCACCTGGGCCGCATTGGTCACTTTGCCGAAATGGCCGTGGCCCAAGGTTTGGTGTCAGTGCATTTTGTGAACGTGCTCTCGCGTCCTGTGGTCGCCCCCTTTGGCGGTGGCGACGGCCGCTTTGGCACCAACCCCTGCTGCATCGGCGTGCCCATGGGCAAGCGCGCGCCCTTTGTGCTGGACTTTGCCACCAGCCGCGTGGCGCAAGGCAAGATGCGCGTGGCCCACAACAAGGGCGAGCAAGTGCCGCCCGGCTATTTGATCGACGAACACGGCCACCCCACCACCGACCCCGGCGTGGTGGTGGTGCCGCAGTCGAACGGCCTGTTCGGTGCGCTCATGACCTTTGGCGACCACAAAGGTTTTGGCATGGCCATGGCTTGCGAGCTGCTTGGCGGCGCACTGACCGGCGGTGGTACCTGGCACCGCGAAGCCGACCACCAACGGGCGGTGCTCAACGGCATGCTGACCATGCTGATCGACCCGGTGCGCCTGGGCACACAAGCCGTGTTTGAACAAGAAGCCCTGGCCTTTGAGGACTGGCTCCGTCAAAGCCCCGATGCCCCAGGCAGTGATGGCGTGCGCATGGCAGGCGAACCCGAACGCTCGGCACGCGCTGACCGCGAGCAAAACGGCATCTGGATCGACGACGCGACTTGGGCCGAGATCGAGGCTTCTGAAAAAAAACTACAGCGGGGTTGAGCGTTCGGCGTTCGGCGTTCCGCGTTCGGTGTCGAGACTTAATCTCTATTCGCACAACCCTCAACCCTCAACGCCCAATTCTGGACAAGTAGCGTGTCACTTTCTGCCCTCAGCCTTTCATCGCTGCCCCAGCGTGTTCAAACGCCCAGCTATGACCGCCTCCACCACGCCCCCGGCGTGGTGCACTTAGGCTTGGGCGCTTTTCACCGGGCGCACCAAGCCATGGTGTTTGACCAATTGCTGAGCGGTGGTGACACACGCTGGGGCATCCACGGGGTGGGCATGACACGGCCGGATCTGGTGAACCAACTCGCAGCACAAGACGGCCTGTATGCCGTGCGCGTGGCCGATGGTCAGGGTGTGAAGTGGCAAGTGCCCGGTGCACTGTGGCGCACGAGCGTGGCCACCACCGGGCGCGATGCCGTGGTGCAAGCCATCGCCGCGCCCAGCACCCGCTGGGTCACGATCACCGTCACCGAAAAAGGCTACACGCCTGCCCTGGCCCAGCTGCTGCTGGACGGCTTGCGCCTGCGCCAGCAAGCGGGTCTTTCGGGCATCACCATCGCATCGTGCGACAACCTGCAAGGCAACGGCCACAAGCTGCAGGCTTTGGTCAAAGCCGCCGCTGCGTCACAAGACTCCGAGGTGCTGAGCTGGATCGACGCGCACTGTGCCTTTCCGTGCAGCATGGTCGACCGCATCGTGCCCGCTGCCACACCTGAAGTGCTGGCCGCAGCGCAAGAGTCGCTGGGCGTTAAAGACCACTGCGCTTTGAGCACTGAAGGCTTTTGGGAATGGGTGATCGAAAACCGCTTTGCCGACCCGGCTGACGTAGCCCTGTTGCAAAGCGCAGGCGTGCGTGTCACGCCCGATGTGCACAGCTACGAAGAGGCCAAGCTGCGCATGCTCAATGGCAGCCACACGGCCATGGCGCTGATGGGCGCGGTCACGGGCAGACCTTTCATTGCCAGCTGCATTGGCGCGCCACACATCCGAGAATTTGTGTTCCGCTTGATGGGCCAAGAAGTCTCGCCGCACCTTAGCCGCAGCGACTGGGCTGATTACCGAACTGCCTTGATCGCCCGCTTTGGCAACCCGTATCTGAAACACAGCGTGCACCAAATCGCCACCGACAGCTCGCAAAAAATCCCGCAGCGCTGGCCGCCCTCGGTGATGGGGCAAATCGCGCAAGGCGCTGCGTTTGAACACCACGCGCTGGCCGCGGCCGTGTTCGTGCGCTACACACTGGGCGTGGACGAGCAAGGCCAGGCCTACGCCCTGAACGACCCACAAGCCGAGAGCCTGATGGCGATGGGCGCTGCGCAACGCACCACACCCGAGGCCTGCGTGCTTGCCCTGCTGGCCCGCGAAGACCTGTGGGGCAGCGCCCTGCCCCGACACGCAGACTGGATCGCCCGCGTCACGCACTGGCATCAGCAAGTTTTGCAACACGGCGTGGACCAGGCTGCCCAGCAACTGCTGTTGACACAAGCATGACTTCAACGGCAAAACATGAAACCCCGTTGCTTTTTTCCGTAGGTCGGCGCCTTCAGGTCCGACGTTTGTCCGCTTCGGCACAGGCCTCATGTCGGGGCTAAAGCCACCGACCTGCCAAATCCAGTCCGACGTTATTGCAGGACACTGCAACCACTCACGCTCACCACGCCATGAAAATCACCGCCGCCCGCGTCATCGTCTGCAGCCCCGGCCGCAACTTCGTCACCCTCAAGATCGAGACCGACCAAGGTGTTTATGGCGTGGGCGATGCCACGCTCAACGGCCGAGAACTGGCCGTGGTCAGCTATCTGGAAGACCATGTTCTGCCCTGCCTGATCGGGCGCGACCCGCAGCAGATCGAAGACATCTGGCAATACCTCTACAAAGGCGCCTACTGGCGGCGCGGCCCGGTGACCATGAGCGCGATTGCCGCGGTGGACACCGCGCTGTGGGACATCAAGGCCAAGATGGCGGGCATGCCGCTCTACCAGTTGCTGGGCGGGCGCAGCCGCACCGGGGTGATGGTCTACGGCCACGCCAATGGCCGCGACACGGCAGAAACCGTGGACGAAGTTTTGCGCCACAAGGAAGAAGGCTACCTGGCCATCCGCGCTCAGAGCGGCGTGCCAGGCCTGAACAAGGTCTATGGCGTGAGCGGCACGAACCGCATGTACGAGCCCGCTGATGGCAACTTGCCCAGCGAGCACGACTGGAGCACCGAAAAGTATTTACGCCACACCCCCGGTCTGTTTGAAGCCGTGCGCGAAGCCGTGGGCCCCGACATCCATTTGCTGCACGACGTGCACCACCGCTTAACGCCCATCGAGGCGGGGCAACTGGGCAAAGCGCTGGAGCCGGTGCGCATGTTCTGGATGGAAGACCCGACCCCGGCCGAGAACCAGGAAGCATTTCAGTGGATACGTCACCACACCACCACGCCGATCGCGGTGGGTGAAATTTTCAACAGCATCTGGGACTGCAAGACGCTGATCGAAAAACAGCTGATCGACTACATCCGCACCACCGTGGTCCACGCGGGCGGCATCACGCACCTGCGGCGCATCGCTGACTTGGCAAGCTTGTATCAGGTGCGCACCGGCTGCCACGGAGCGACCGATCTGTCACCCGTGTGCATGGGCGCAGCCCTGCACTTTGACACCTGGGTGCCCAACTTTGGTGTGCAAGAGTTCATGCCCCACAGCGAAGAAATGCTGTCGGTTTTCCCACACGACTACCGCTTTGAGCGCGGCATGATGCACTGCGGCGAATCCCCCGGCCACGGGGTGGACATCGACGAAAAGCTGGCCGCCAAGTACCCGTACCAAAGGGCTTATTTACCCGTGAACAGGCTGCAGCATGACGGGACGCTTTGGAATTGGTGAGGTGCTTTGAATGAGGGCTCTGGTTGCTGGGGCGGCAGGCTTCAAGGTCTTTGCATCGTCAGCAGCCAAGAAGTCATAAGTGGGCGCGCAAGGGTGCCTCCATTTGGCGGTGCATAGGTCATTGCTAAATCTCCTCGACTTGCGCCAAAAACTCGGCAAGTATTGTGCAAAATAAAACATTCCGCTCCAAATGCACAGCGTGAGCGCACCTGGGTAAAACGGCGAGCGATGCGCGTGGGATGCAACGCCACAGCAGCTCAATTTGTGACCAACTGTAGGTTCGGTCATTTTCCCCCCAGATGACCAGGGTGCTCTGCTCAATGCGAGGCAAATTCTCGCGACCATCCCAATGCTCCATGGCGCTCAGACCGGCACTCGCAGCCTGTTCGCTGGCAAGAGTAGCCAGCGAAGCCAAGTCTTCAAAAGCCGGTGAAGATTCGTTATCGAGCAGCCAAGTTGCACTGATGCGTCTGGCCGTCCTTTGCACGCCGTCTTCTCTCAAGCGCTCGCGAGAGCGCTCCATGGTTTCAAAACGACCCGGAATGCACCCAATAGGACCTGTGGCGTAAAGCACCAATTTGAGCACCCGATGAGGGGCCTGTTTGACGATTTCCTGTACCACCATGCCACCCATTGAATGGCCCAACAAATGGAAGCGATTGATGCCCATATGTTCCAGCGTGGCCAGCACATTTCGAGCATGATCGGCCATATTGGAGGGGGCGGTCAGGTGATTGGCCATGCCGTATCCAGCCAGATCCAGCGTCACCACTTCAAAGTATTGATCGAGCAAGGGCAGCTGCGAATCCCACTGACTGGAACCTCCCAAATAACCGTGCACCAGCACCAATGGCGTGCCAGCGCCATGCCTCTGAGAAGGCAGAATTTGCAATGCATCCATTTCAAGATTTTTGGAGTTCATGTCAGGGTCTTTGGTCATTTTTGCCATCTTTTTGGGACTGCCACCAAGCCACGCAGGCTGTAGCCAGTGCCGCAGTGCTGTCAACACACTGCGTGCGAAGCGGTGATTGGATTGCATCCAGCGCCAAAGGTGTTTCGGTGCAAGCCAGAATCACTGCGCTTACGCCTTGGTTCAGCAGTGACTCAACGGCTTTTTCAATGAGCTTTCCTGCGCTCAAAGCGTCGCCAGCCTTGACCCGCTCAATCCCAGGCAAAACCAAGGTGCTCATTGTGATCACGTCTGGCAAAACGACGGTATAGCCCGCGCGGTGCAGTACTGGATCAAAAATTTGGGCCGCCAAAGTAGCGCGTGTGGCGATCACGCCGATTTTTGAACCCGCATCAGCCAGAAGCGTGAGCCGATTGACACTCGCATCCACAATGCTTAAAAAAGGAACTTTGCATCCCTTCAGCAGATCGGGGTACCAAAAATGTGCGGTGTTGCAAGGCATGGCCAAGGCCATGGCTCCAGCGGAAATCAGGCGATCTCGCCCGGCCATCAATTCAGGCAGTGGCGAGCGCCCCCCATTCAAAATTGCTGCGGGTCGCGGCGCAATACGTGGGTCGGACTGCATCAGAATGGGGACATGATCGGCATCTTCTTTGGCAGGCGTTGCCGCAATAACTTTGCTGAAGAAATCAAGGGTTGCCAAGGGTCCCATCCCGCCTAAAACACCGATCATGATGGTGACTCCTACAGATATTGCTCATTGAACGGTGATCAAATAACCACCAGCCATAAATGCCAAGCCAAGAGTGACAAAGAAAATCATGGCTATTGGCCTCCAGCCGAGCTGAGTGACCTCTTTAAGAGAGGTCTTCAAACCCACGCCCGCAATGGCAAGCACCAGAAATGATTGCGATAAAAAGGATGCTCCAGACTGCACGCTGGTGGGAACCCAACCCGTGCTGTTGAGCAACATGAATACGACAAACGCAACGGTGAACCATGGGAGCAATGGCGTTTTGGAAGTGTTCACATCATCTTCCGATGCCGGCTTGTCAGCCGTTCGAACGCGAAGCACCAAGGAGATGACAACCAGCACGGGCATCAAAAAAGCCACCCGCATCAACTTGGTGATGGTTGCCGCATCACCCGCTTCTGTAGACAGACTGTAGCCAGCACCAACCACCTGCGCTACATCGTGAATCGTTGCGCCTATAAACTTGCCTGACATCACCTCATCAAAACCCAGCCACTTTGTGATGAGCGGGTACACCACCATCGCCATGGTGGACAGGGTGGTCACACCCACCACCGTCAAAGTGGTATTGCGCTCGAGGTGGGCGTTTTTGGGCAATACGCTTGAAATGGCCAGTGCGGCTGATGCACCGCAAATAGCGGTTGCCCCCCCTATCAACAAACCCAAGCTGCTTTCCACTTTAAACAATCGGGCTAAGAACAAGCCCATCAAAATCGTAAGACTCACGGCCAGCATCAAAGCGACAACGGTTTGCCAGCCCAGCGTGACGACGTGGTCAATCGTTATCCTCAAGCCCAGCAAGGCAACACCAAGACGCAAAACCGTACTGGACGCAAACTGAATGCCAGCAGAACACCGTTTGTCTTCGCTGACAAAATGCAAGGCTAACCCAAGCAGCAGGGCAAAAAGGAGCACCGAGCCTTTGTAATGGCTGCCTAAAAAGGCAGCAGCCATTGCGACCACAAGGGTCACCAGCAGGCCGGGTGCACGTGATTTTGTAAACTCCAGTGCAGAACCCGGCGCAAGCTTAGTCATCAAGTCAGGACTTAAAGAGGTTCCAAACCATTAAAAGCATCCATGTAGCCGTACAGCGCTACCGAGCCACCGGTGTGCAGGAAAACGACGTTTTCTCCCTTCTTGAAATGCCCCTTGCGGCACAGATCAATCAGGCCCGCCATGCCCTTACCCGAATACACAGGGTCAAGCAATATCCCTTCGAGTCTGGCCATCATCGTCACGGCTTCAATCATGCCGTCTGTCGGGACACCGTAACCGCCACCCACATAATCGCAGTTGGCTTTCACGCTGTCGCGACTGATGCTGCCGGGCACACCCAAGAGTTCGGCTGTTTTGACGGCCAGGTTGTAGACGTTGGTTTCTTGGGTTTCTTTAGCAGCACGCACGCCAATGCCCAGTACCGGAATCTGACTGCGTGTGCCTTCAAATCCAGCCACCAAACCAGCCTGTGTGCCGGCACTTCCGGTGGCGTGCACCACGGAACTGACATTTAATCCTTGGGTATTGAACTGATCGACCAACTCTAATGCACAAACCACATAACCCAGTGCACCAATGGGGTTAGAGCCGCCGCCAGGAATGATGTAGGGCTTCTGGCCTTTGGCAACCAGCTCTTCAGCCAGCTTGGCCATAGCGGCATTCATGTCTGTTCCGCCTGGCACTTCTTGCACGTTGGCACCATACAAAATATCGAGGAAAACGTTTCCAGATTTTTTGTAATTTTCATCTTTCGAACCGGTGCGATCTTCGAGGATTATTTCGCACTTCATGCCCATCTTTGCGGCAATGGCCACGGTCTGACGTGCGTGGTTGGATTGGGTGGCACCTTGCGTGATGATGGTGTCTGCACCGTGCTTGACGGCATCGGCCATCAAAAACTCAAGCTTGCGCGTTTTGTTACCGCCAGAGCCCAGCCCAGTACAGTCGTCCCGTTTGATGTAAAGGTTGGGGCCACCCAATGCCTCCGTCATGCGGGGCATGAATTCAAGCGGTGTAGGACCATGGGTGATGCGAACTCGGGGGAAGTTGGTGATTTTCATATGTGCTTTCTTTTGTGGTTTGAAATGGATGCAGTACCCGTGATCTCTAAGTTGCTGCGGCTATCTGGGTAGAAACCAAGACGATTTTTCCGATCAAAACGCAGTCCTCGTCGGTCAACGACAAGGGCGTGCGCAAATCCAGCAATTGATCCAAAACTGCCTTTGAATTTGGAATTTCAGGCTTGCAGGCAAGGTAATGCCAGTGCTCGTAATTGCTGGTAAATGCGACCGGTGCAGGGGTGCCAAACCACTTGATGTAGAGACCACGCAAACCGCATTGCTTGAGAAATTGCTCAATTTGATGTGGCTTTAGATTCAAGGTGAATTGAATCGAGCTGGCAATGAATTCTTCTCTTGGATCGCGCGCAGGAACCATCACATGTTGTGCTTTTGTCAGCTCGCGCTCAAGTGTGGCGTAAATATGATTCCAACGGCGGCCACGATCTCCCAACTGCCCGATTTGTGGCCGCAGCAATGCAGCGGCCAAGTTTGACATGCGCATACTGAAATTGGGTGTGACGTACTTCCAACGCTCAAACACCTCTGCATTGGGCTTGAGGACATGCTGGTCGTACATCATGTAGCAACCCGACATCAATATGGCTTGGGCTGCGACATCCTCGTCATCGGTCACCAGCAAACCACCTTCACCCGAGTTGATGTGTTTGTAAGTTTGCGCGCTGTAGCAACCCACATCGCCCCAAGTACCCGTGTGTTTCCCATCCCACTTTGCGCCCATGGTGTGAGCGCAGTCTTCCACGATCGCGATGCCGTTTTGATCGCAAATGGCTTTGATGGCTTGCAAGTCAGCAATGTGGCCACGCATGTGCGAGAGCAAAAAAACTTTGGCACCACTTGTCGCTGCCTTGCGCTCCAGGTCAGCCAAGTCAGTCATGTAGTTGTCGCTGGTTTCGATCAAAATCGCATCAGCGCCAGCATGGGCAATGGCCCCCGGTACAGGAGACAGTGTGAAGGTATTGGTTAACACCTTGTCTCCCGTTCTCACACCCAGCGCCTTGAGCGCAATGAACATTGCCGCACCGCAGGAACTGACGGCTACGCAGTATTTGCTGCCCACATATTCAGCGTATTCTTGCTCCAGCAGCGAAGGCTCCGGATAACCCTTGCCTTGCTCACCGTAACGGTGCAAGCGTCCCGAACGCATGAGAGCAATGGCGCGCTCGATGGCTTCTTCAGGTATCGGCTCGCTGGTGCTCAAGTCTTTGCCGAACCACAGGCCGTCAGGCTCAAGCGGCATGGCAGAAGTGGGTGTGGAGATGCTTGAGGACATGGCTTGATCAGTGTTGATGGCCAGCCAAGTTGCCCAGCTCAAAGGCCTCTTGCGGATAGTATTTTTTCAACCGGATGTCACCGGTGCGCGCATGTCCTTCCATGCCTTCAAGGCGCGAAATTCTGGCGGCAACCTGCCCTACGGCACGACTGGCGCTTTGCGTGAGACGTTGGTAGGTCACGGTTTTGATGAACTTGCCGACGCTCAGACCCCCTGAGTAGCGAGCAGCGCCACGTGTCGGCAGGATATGGTTCGGGCCAGCGCATTTATCGCCATAAGCCACCGTGGTTTCTTCACCCAAAAACAATGAACCGTAATTGGTCAGATGGCTCAACCACCAGTCAAGGTCTTTGGCGAAAACTTGTAAATGCTCCGGCGCGTATTGGTCACTGATCTCTACCATTTCCTCGCGGCTCCCGACCAACACGACCTCGCCATAATCACGCCATGCAGCCGTAGCTGCATTGCGGGCCAATTCGGGCAGTGCGGCAATCACGGAGGGCATGAGCTCTATGACTTTGAGCCCCAACTCACGTGACGTGGTGTACAGCCAGACCGGGGAATCCGGTCCATGCTCAGCTTGACCAGCAAGATCGGCTGCAACCAAATTCACATCGGCTGTTTCATCCGCAATGATGGCGGACTCTGTAGGTCCCGCCAGTACATCAATACCGATGCGGCCAAACAATGCGCGCTTGGCCTCTGCCACAAAGCGGTTGCCCGGGCCAACGATCACATCGGCAGCTTTGGGTGAATACAAACCATAGGCCATCGCAGCAATGCCTTGTACACCACCCAGTGCCAGCACAATGTCGGCACCACACAACTTCATGGTGTGCAAAATGGCGGGGTTGATGCCCGCATCCTTGTGACCCGGTGAGGTGGCCACAATGTTGGGCACACCAGCCACCTTGGCCGTGCAGACGCTCATGATGGCTGATGCAGCGTGAGCATATCTACCCCCTGGCACGTAGCAGCCAGCCGTATTGACCGGGATCAGTTTTTGCCCTGCAATCAGGCCATCTATCAGTTCGACTTCAAATTCATGCAGTGACTCCCGCTGACGTAAAGCGAAGTCCTTGATGCGAGCGTGCGCAAAGACGATGTCGTCTTTGACACCTTGTGATAACTTTTTTGATGCATTCACAAAGTCATCTTCACTCACCACGATACTGCCGTGCCAGCCGTCCAAGTCGCGCGCGTACTTTTCAACTGCTTCGCGGCCATTCTTTTGGATATCTGCCAGCAAAAGCTGCACCGTCTCTGAAGTTGCCGTGTCGATGGCCAGTTGCGAAGGGGTGGCTTTTTTCAAATATTCAATCGTCATGCCGTACTTTCAAAAAAGTTTGAAATGAATCACCCACGCCCCTTCCAGGGCACAACGCGTCGCTCAACAAAACGCACCAGGTGGTCAAAGGCATAAGCAATGATCGCGATCACCACAATCCCCATAATGACAATATCCGTTTGCAAAAACCTGGACGCTGACAAAACGGTGTACCCCAAGCCAGAGGTAGCGGCGACCATTTCGGCAGCCACCAGCGTCGTCCAGCCAAAGCCAATGCCAACGCGCATCGCAGTAATGATCTCTGGCATCGCTGCCGGCAAAATGACCATACGAATCACTTGCCAGCGCGTCGCTCCGAATGAATAGGCGGCATGAATCTGCTCTATGGCTGCCGACCTAACGCCTGCGCGCGCCCCCAATACCAACGGTGCGAGCACCGACAGGAAGATCAGCAGTACCTTGGATAACTCATCAATGCCAAACCAGATGATCATGAGCGGCAGATAGGCCAGTGGTGGAATTGGGCGATAGAATTCAATCGGTGGATCAAAAATACCGCGTGCAAGCGGGCTCATGCCCATTGCAATGCCCAGAGGAATCCCGATCACGCAGGCGAGCAAGAATGCGCCAAAAACCCGCAGAGTGCTGATCCATGTATGTTCCCAAAAGCTGACGCCCGTAAACCCGTCTCTCAGCATGGTCGTAAGAGCATTGATCACGTCCATCGGGGAAGGTAAGAAAAGCGGCTTGATGAAGCCGGCATAGGTGACAAACCACCAGAAAAAAATCAGGCAAGCAATCACGAACGCACTGATTTTTAAGCTATCGCCTTGGCCAGGTACGCCATATATTTCGCCGGGCTTGGCTGGCTTTGCCTTCATGAGGACAGACAAAAAGGCAGTACCGGAATTTGTGTGGGCATCACTCATCAAGGGCTCCTGCTTCGTCAGCAAAGATAATTTTCAAAATCTCTTCTCTGAGGGCAATAAACTCTGTAGAGGCTTTAATCTCTCGCGCATTACCAGTCTCAAAATAGCGCCGGCTAAATGGCAAGTCGAAAACATGCGAAATGCGGCCAGGGCGAGGTGACATGACGATCAGCTTGGTGCCCATAAACAGGGCTTCCTCTACGCTGTGGGTGATGAAAAACACCATCTTTCCGGTGTCGCGCCAAACTTTCAAAATCAGCTCTTGCGCGCGCTCTCGCGTCAGCGCATCTAGCGCGCCCAACGGTTCGTCCATGAGCAAAATTGCTGGGTCACTGGTCAGCGCCCGGGCAATACCAACACGCTGCTGCATACCGCCCGAAAGCTCATAGGTGGCAGATTGCTCAAACTGCTCCAGGCCGAGTAACTTGATGAAGT
>Ga0247831_1005119_pt1 | contig 16728 bp, 22 predicted proteins | sample LaCruzMarch2015__9_FD_192406 | JGI IMG/M metagenome (GOLD analysis project Ga0247831, IMG submission 192406) | Freshwater microbial communities from meromictic Lake La Cruz, Castile-La Mancha, Spain - LaCruzMarch2015_1m | ecosystem: Environmental > Aquatic > Freshwater > Lake | place: Spain... | reverse complement strand
GCACTGTCGTCAACCAGGATGAAGCCGACCGGGATATTCCCGTCCTCCTGGAAGCGAAGGCGGCACTGAACCCGGCCTTCGCCTTCCTGTCGATGGAGCCCCTCCTGGGGCCTGTCGATCTCCGGAACGTCTCGACCATGCGCTATCCGGGCGCCGAGTATCTGGACGCTCTCACGGGCGAGACGCGGGGCATGCTTGGCGAGCCCGGCCGGATGAAACTCCCGGCAGTCGATTGGGCTATCGTCGGGGGCGAGAGCGGCTCCCAGGCCCGGCCGATGGACCTGGACTGGCCGCGCGATCTCTTCCGTCAGACCGATGGGACCGAGGCCGTCTTCAACTTCAAACAGGTCGGGGGGCGGACGTCGGACAAGGGCGGCCATGAACTCGACGGGCAAACCTATTTCGGGAGACCTTCCGTATGAACGACAAGCCTGACCGCCGTCACCTTCGCGGCTTCGCATCCTTGAGCCCCGAGCGCCGCCGGGAGATAGCGGCGCAGGGCGGGGCGGCCGTGAAACCCGAGAATCGATCGTTCTCCCGAGACCGGGGCCTCGCCGCCGGTGCAGGCAGCAAGGGCGGGTCGGTCAGCGGCAAGCGGAAGGAGGGCGCCGATGAATGACGCGCCGCGTCGCCCCTGGCGCAAAGTCCTCGGGTTCGCGTTCGGCTGGCCCTATACCCCGAGGCCGGTCCACCGCCACCGCCGGGTCATCCGGGACCGCTTTAACGAGATGGCCTCGGCCGCCCACCCGTCGATCATCGGCGGGTCGGCGGAACGGCTGGCCGAACTTGAGGCCGCCCGGGACGAAGCCCTGAAGGCGGTGTCATGAAGCGAAGGGCCTATAACCGGGTCCACCCGGACGACAAAAACCAGCGCCGCCGGACCGCTATCTGCGCCGCCTTCAGCCACGGCAAGTCCGCCGGGGAGATCGCCGCCGAGTTCAGGGTGACGCGCGAGACGGTCGTAGGCATCGTCGCCCGGGCGGGCCTATCCCGGGGCGACAAGCCTGCCCCGCCCCGCCGGTTCTCCTGGGAAACCCCGGACCGGCTGACATTTACACCGGAGGCGGAGTAAAATAACCGCTTGCGCGTGCGCTAGATTGGCGTATCTATGAGGGACCGGGGCAGCGCCCCACCCTATCGAGGACACGATCATGGCGAACCCTACCAAGTTTTCCGCATCAGCGGCTAACCCGGCCTTCATGTCGCGCCGGTTCCAGAAGACGCCGGAAGGCAATACCGCCGCCAACGCCTTCGCCCGGGAACAGGAAGCCGCCGGTTTCCGCACCCAGACGACTTCGGCATTCGGCGGCCGGGACATGAAGACCCGCCAATCGTTCAAGGTTACCGTCGTCCACGTCTTCCGCAGCATGGATGAAACCCGCCGCGAGCAGGCGGAGGCCGCCGCCCGCTGGGAAGCCCGCGAACGCAACGCCTGAACCCCTAACCCCGGCCCTGACCGGCCTTCATAGAGAGAGAACCGCCCCCGTGTTTCAGTCCCCGACCCCGACCCTGTCCGAACGTATCGCCGACGCGAACGCGGTCACTGTCGCCCTCCCCAGCCAGTTCCTCGCCCGGGACGTCTTCCTCGGGGCCAGCCGCGAGGGCCGGAAATGGCGCATCGGCGCCGTCGACCGCGTCGGCAACCGCTACCCGGTCACGTTCGGCGGGGTGATCGACGCGACCCTGTATCTGAGCCGCCGCCAAGCCTTCGAGGCGCTGAACGCCCGGGGCCTGAAGGTCGGGGCGAAGGTCTGGGCCTTGCCGGAGGTCAGGTCGTGATCGACTGGCTCGGCTACGGCCTCGGCTGGATCGCCCGGGGCTTTCATGCCATCGCGTGCTGGGTGCACGGGGGGAGGATTCTATGACCTTTGACGTCACCTGCACGGGCAAGGAGGCCTTCGGCTCGCCCGAGGTCGCCCGCCGGATCGCGGACCGGATGCGGAAGGACGGCAAGCCGGTCAGGGCCTACAGGTGCGAGACCTGTTCGAAATGGCACATCGGCACGCCTCTAAGGCGGCCGGGGTGCGGGCCGAACGGCAAGCGCCTGAAGCCGTCCGACCCGCTCCGGAATAAGCGGCCCTAGCAGCCCAGCGAGAACCACCGGCAGGCCCGGGATCGGCGACGGTCCCGGGCCTCTTGCTGTCGTTCAGCCGCCAGCGCCTGCCGGTCGAAGGTTATGACCGCGAGTTCCCGGGCCGCGTTGCAGGCGACCAGCTGAGCGCCCCGGGTCGCATAGCCGATCTCCAGGTCGGCCCGCACGGCATCGACCGGGAGGCGATATAGAGAGCAGGCCGAGCGCGCCTCACTCGGAAGCGTCAGGACCGGGGGCGGGGCTATCGGCGCCGTCGCGACAGACGTCCGGGCCAATAGCGCACAACCGCTCATCAGACTGGCGCAGGCGATGATCGACGTCAGGCTCCAGAGGGTCCTGACTATTCGGGGCGCGGCGGGCTTCAATCTCGACAGCATGGGTGACCTCTCTCACGGTTTCGACGATGACGCGGACCTCCTGGGCGGCGGTCTCGACGTCGGCCTGGCCCAGGTTGGCCTCGGTTTGCCCCTGGAGGGCGTCCACAGCCGTTTCTTGCGCCGCCTCGGCCTTGGCGACCCGGGAGCGGAGATAGCCGCTCCACGGGTTCCACAGGGCGAACAGGACGACCGCCGCGACGATGACGAACAGGCCGAGGCCGATCCGCAGCGGGGTCAGGCTATCAGGAAGCCTCATAGCCCGATCAGTGCCTTCGCCCTGGCCGTCGCCGTGATGCGCGCTTCGAGGCCGTTCGACCCGCCGTTGACCTGTCGGGTGACGGCCCGGACGTCGTCGCGCATCGCCGGGGCGACGCAGGCGTGGGAGACGAAGAAGTCGGCCGCCGCCTTGGCGCTCGCGTTCAGGTCTTCGCGAAGCTGCGCCGGGGTGAAGCCCGAGGCCTCGGTGTTCGCCCGGCCGGTGATCTGCTTCAGGCCCGAGCCCCGGAACAGCCAGCCGTCGCCGGGGAGAATGTTGCCGAGGTTCTTCCGGCCCCACTCCCCGCCATAGACCAGGTTTGCGATGGCGCTCTGGTTCGCCGGACGGCCCGGCATCCGGCCGAACTTGCGGGCGTCCGCTTCGCTGATCCGGTGGCGGCCGAACGTCTTCAGGAGGCCCTCGACCGAGTAGTTCAGGTTCTCGGTGAGGGTCGTATAGCCGCCGCTCTCGACGTGCATCTGGCCGAGCCAGTGGGCCAGCACCAGGCCCTTGAACTCATACGCCTGCGCCGCCCCTTCGAGAGCGGCATAGATGCCCGGCAGGGCCTTCGGAGCGAAGCCGGAGAAACCGGCGGCGGGGATCAGGGTCATGGCTTAACCTCAATATGAAGGGGGGGCCTCGGCGGTGCCGCCGGGAGGGGGTTCAGCGCCTCGCGCCGAGGCGTCCAGCACCCTGTCGGTCCTCGCGTTGGCCTCGGCCGTCCCCTTTGACGACCCGAAGAAGAACGAGGCGATCAGGAGCAGGCCACCGGCGCCGGAGATAGGCCCGATGAACTGCATGAAGGAGGCGTTCGCCAGCAGCGCGGGGTTCTCCTGGATGATCTCTAGGATGCGCAAGGTCAGACCGAAGAAGCCAAGGATGATCCAGCCCCTCTGATCCGGCGGGGCCAGCCAGCGTGAAAAAGAATGCTTCAGGGACATCGGCGGCGGCCTCCGGTTTCCTCGCCATAGCACAGACCGAGGCCGGGGTGAAACCGGGCCGCCGACCTACTCTGTCAGGGCCTTGTGAACCCCGAGGCCGCAGACGTAGGAATCGCGGCCGAGGGCGAACGACCACTTCACCCCGACGAAGTGGCCCCGGACGCCCGTAAGCGGCGAATACACCGGCTCGTCAATCTCCATGATGCCGCCCGAAACGAAGGCCTGTTCGTCATTCACGGCGAACGCCTGCGCGATCTCAGGGGGCCAGATTTCAGCGTCGCTCTTGCCCGCATAGGCCCCCGCGTCGCCGCCCAGATACCTGTCGGCATAGACCTGGCTGACCTGAAGCATCCGAAAATCACCCGGGCCGACCCGCCGCTTGATGCACATGAGGCGCGGCATCGTCAGGATGAAGGTTTCGAGTTCCTGAATCGTCACCGACTTTCGGGAAACCATGTCCCGGACCATGTCCAGGGTGATCTGCTCAAACTTCATCCCGGTCGCCGCCGACAGGACCGCCCTGATCTGGGCAATCTCTAACTCGGTCTGGTGGGCCTTGTCGCGAAGGGCCTCGATCAGGGTGACCGTCTTCGCCTCGGCCGCCTTCTTCGCGCGCCAGCCCGCCGTGAACCAGGCCGCTCCGGCGGCGAAGATAGTCGACGCCATAGGCCAGGCGTCGGCCACCTGATCCATGAATGTGGCTTCAGGCTCAGACATCGCACGCTTTCGATAGGGAAATGATCAGGTTCGAAGGATTTGCATAATGGATCAACGCGCCCCCGTCACCGGCGATCAACCTGGGGCAGCCGCTTAGCCCCGGTTGAAGTTGAGGAGGACGAGAACGAGGGCCAGCAAACGCAGGGCGGGAGGGACTTTGTCGACCCCCATCGCCTCCCAGAAAATCATGTCGCCCAGCAGCTTCGGGATGCGTCGATCAGACCGGCAAAGGTCGTGGGCGACGGCGGACCGGGCCAGGCGGTCGGCGACCGAATCACGCAGGCGGCGGACCCGGGCCGGAACCCAGGGCGGCAGGAGCGGGATGCTGGCGAAGTCGGTCTCGAAGCCCGCCCGGGCCGTCAGGAGCCAGCCGGAGCCGAGATAACCGATCTCATAGACCATCGGGGAGGTGAGGCGGACGACAACCCGGCCGCGTCGCCGGGCCGTCGTCACCTCAAAGGTCGACTCGGTGAAGCGAGACACGGCTTAGGCCAGCGGCCGGTTCACCACGATCTCGGCGATCCGCTCGGGCTCGATGACGTCCAGATAGGCGAGAAGGCTGAGGCCCTGCGCCGTATCGGGGTGGTCCAGTTCGATGAACTCCAGCGGCTGCTCGAAGGCGAATATGACGTCCTCGGCCGCGACCAGGAGGGCGTTCGCCGGGTCGCCGTATTCCTCGGGCGGGAGCGCGGCGATCTGTTTCCGCAGGGCGTTCAGGGCGTACCGCTCGGTCGCCGTCAGGAGGCGTTGAAAGTCGGCTTTGCTGACCCGGACCGGCTCTGATGGGGCGGGCTCAGGCTCGATGAAGTTTTGTCCGTCATAGCCCCAGCCGATCTGGACCTCAGGCGGACACTCGACAGCCTCCAGCCCGAGACCTGGAGTCCAGTCACTGTCTGGATCAAGAAGCGTGATGTTCTCGACTGTCTGACCTCTGATTATGGCAGTCCGGATCATCCCCACACCTCAATAACTGCTACGCCGGGAGCGCCAGCACCGCCGCCGCCGGAAGTCGCCGCACCGCCGCTAACGGTTGTTTGAGCACCGCCCGCGCCGCCGCCGCCTCCATAAGACCCGCCCGCGCCGCCAACGCCGCCGGGATTTGTCCCGGCCGTTGTTGAACCGCCCGCCCCGCCGCCACCGCCCGCGCCGTCAACGTCGCTCGCGCCACCCGGTGAGCCAGCCGTAGCAGCCGACGCGCTGTTGACGCCGGGAGCACCGCCAGCAGCACCGCCAAAGGGGCCGACCGCTGAGCCGCCAGCGCTAGGCGTTGTGTTGCCGCCTTGATTAGTGCCACCACCCCCCGCGCCTTTGCCAGAGCGAATAAAGTCGGTAGCGCCGCCGCCTTGCCCTCCATCATACTCGCCAGCGCCACCGGCAACCGCCGCGCCTGAGCCGCCAAGACCGCCCGTGGCTCTTGCGTATTGGCCGAAAGACGTTGTGCCGCCCGCCTGACCGCCTACAGCAGTGTTGGTGCTGTTAGTCGTAGCGCCGCCCGCACCGCCTGCGCCAATAGTCACCGTAACAGTAGGATCAACCAAGCTCGCTGCAAACTCAGCGGTAGTGACACCGCCACCGCCTCCGCCACCGCGTATGAGTTGGTCAGAGCCAGAGCCGCCACCGCCGCCGCCTACGACCTTGGCGATGATCAGCTTGGCGATGCCCGCCGAGACGTTCCCGCTGCCGTCTGCGGGCTTCGTCCACGTTCCTGAGGTCGTGAAGACTTGCCGGTCGAGCAGCTTCATGCCCCCGGCTTGAATAGCAGATGATGCTCTCACAGCAGGCATATCAGTTCCCCAGCTCCCAGCCGCCCGCTATCGGGACCAGCTTGATTATTTCACCTTGGGCTGCGTCGAAGTAGAGAGGTGAGCCCGCTACTCCTGCCACGGTTACCGTCTCGGCCCCGTCCGGCGTGAAGGTGTGATAGTTCGTGCTCGCGTCCGTCGAGGTCATGATCTCGATAGGGTCGCCGCCGACCCCGGGAGAGGCCGGGAGGGTTCCGGCCGTGATCCGGGCGATCAGCCTGTAGCGGTTGCCCGGAGCCAGGGCGATGTTGACCGTGTTGGTGTCGAGATAGGCCTGGAGAACGGCCGGGCCGGTTGCCCCCCGGGTTCCCGAGAGAGAGACGGTCCAGGCCGCGAAGGTCCCGGCGCCCAAGGTATCCGAGACCGCGACCGAAAGAACGCCCGTCCCGATGTCGTAGGCGGTCACGACGCCGTTCATGTAGTTCGCCGAGGGCGAGGCCGTCACCGAGACCTTGACCGGCGACCCCACCACGAAGGAGCGGTTCGTTTGAATCGTGAAAGTCTTCGCCCCGATCCCGATAGTGTTGCTGCTGATCGAGGTCCCGCTAAAACCGGCGGACGCGAGCAGGGCCAGTTGAGCCGCGAGGTTGGCCGAGGTCGTCGCGACCGCCGCCGCGATCCAGGTCACGATGGCGTTCACTTCGGTCCGGAAGAGCGCGAGTGCGGCCACGAAGGCATCGGCCCGCGAGACGAACAGCGACGGCGCGTCGGCTCGGCTCGGTGCCGTCGGCAGGGCGGAAATAGTCGGATCAGGCATCAGGTCAGTCCTACAATCTCAAGCGCGCAGACGGAATGGGTCGGGTAGTCAATCGAGATCGAGAAGTCCCGATAGAAGCCGAAGACGACCGTCGCCCCGAACTCATCAGAGCCTACATACACGATGGGGACGGCCCTGTAACTGGCGAGCAGGCGCTGGACTTCGTCGGTCGTACCTCGCGGAATCCAGACCGTGAAGGTCGCCTTCTTCGAGAAGGCCCGTTCGACCAGGATGAAGTCGCCGAACTGGTTCTGCTCTTTCCGGCTGTAGTCCTGGATGCCGACGCTCGCCCCCATAGCGGTGTCGCCGAGTTCCTTCCCGAGCCCGATCACCAGCGAGGCGATGCTGACGGTTGATCCGTTGTCGGTCAGGGTGACGGTGATCGCGGCCGAGGCGTATGGCGGGAGCCCGGTCACGACCAGGTCGGTCTTCCGGCCGATGGGCTCGAAGAAGTAGGACCACCAGTCGATGATCCCGGAGTCCGACACGAGGTTGAAGGTCTGATCAAACACGACGCCCTCGCCGGGGACCGTCATCTGGACCCGAGCCGACGCGGCCGAGATATTCAGCAGGGCGACCGAATCGACCCGGGAGGTCGTGTTCAGCACCACTTCGATACTGTCGGCCTTGGTGGTGTCGGTCGAGTTCGATCCGTCGAACATGGCCCAGCGATTGCTCGGCCCCTTCTCAACCCACCAGAGCGGATCGGTTACGGCGTGGCCCATGTTACCGGCCTGGAGGCTCAAATACAGCTTGTGAGTTGTCCCGGCGATATCGCCCCGAACCACCGCATCGAGGGCGTAGGTCGTGGCGTTGACCCGCTGGGCTTCACTCTCCGACACCGTACTGGAGCCGAAGACCGCGTCTGTGACCTCGACCGGGCGGATGATCTTCATGACTTAGGCCGCCCGTTCTTCGGGGAGACCATTTTCGTCCCACCCATCCAGTGTTCTCGCGGTCTTGCCGGTGTTGGTCGCAATGGCGCTGTGGCCCGCCATCTGCTCGGCCCGGAGACCCGCTAACTCTTGCCGGAGACCCCGGACTTCCGCAACCAGATCGACCGGGTCCGTCAGACCGAGCGCCGAGGTGCTGGAGGTCGTCAGCGCGACCGGCGTGAAGTCTGGGGCGTAAGTTGCCGCCGACGGCGACGGGATCGAAACCCCGACCGGCGCCTGGCCGCCCATGACCAGCATGAGGTCCCGGATCGCATCCCGAACCGACAGGACACTTTCATTCACCTCGACCAGGCCCGAGACCGAACCCTGGAGGGCCTCCAGTTGGCGCTCGGCGTTCGTCTTGCCCCGGTCCGCCGTGCCGATAGCCGCATCCACCGCTGCCCGGACGGCCGCGATGTCGCGCTGATAGGCGAGGTTGGACGAAGCGTTCTCCAGCGACGACGCCAGGAAAGCCTGGGAGACGCCCTGGAGAGCCCCAAGGGCCGCTTCGTCGCCCAGGCGGGCAAGGTTGGCGGTCCGGAGGAACTCGGCACGGCGCGAGGCATAGGAGGCCGTCGCGTCATCGGCTTGGCCCAGCGTATCTCGGAACGCCCGGAGGCTGTCGCCGAAGGAGCCGAACTTGTCGATGACGCCCTGAAGCGTCGCGGCCTCCCGCTGGTAGGCTTGCGAGAGCGCCCCGCGCGCCGTTTCGACCCGCTGCTGATACTCCTGCTCCGCCTGAGCGGCAGCGGCGGCGGCGGCCTGTTGGGCCTGGGCGGCGGCCTCCTGGGCGGCGGCGTAGTCCTGGGCGGCATAGATCGCCATCTGGATAGCCCGGAGGCTTTCGTCCAGTGCCGCGAGTTCGTCCTCCCGCGTCGCCGCGACGGCTCCGGCCGTGTTGCCGGTCGCCCTCATCAACTCGATCTCAAGTTGGCGACGCTGGAGTGCGATAGACCGCGCCGCGTCCGCCGCCTGCTGTTGGGCGCTTGCCGCCTCAAGAGACGCTGCGGCCAACTCCTGGGCGGCCCAGATTTGTTGCTGGAGAGCCCGAAGGGTCGGGTCGAGGGCTGCGAGTTCCAACTGACGGCGGGCCGCGAGCGCGCCAGCCGCATCTCCCTGGGCTTCGAGCAGTTGGATTTCCAGGTCTTGACGCTGGGCCGAGATCGCCGCCGCTATGCGGGCCGCCTCTTCAGCCGCCGCCGCCGCATCTCGCTGGGCCTGGGCCGAGGCTTCGTTCGCCGCCGCGAGGTCCAGGGTTGCCCAGATGACCTCCTGGAGTGGCCGGAGGCTTTCGTCCAGGGCCGCCAACTCCAGGGCGCGGCGGGCCGCCAAGGCGCCGACCGAGTTCCCCTGGGCGTCCATCAACTCGATTTCGAGATCAGTCCGTTGTCGGGCGATCTGGGCCGCACGGTCGGCCGCTTCCTGTGCGATCCGGGCCGCCTCGGCCTGGGCCGCTGCCAACTCGGCCGCCGCCGCCGCGAGGTCTTGCGCGGCGTAGATCGCAAGCTGGAGCGGTCGAAGGGTTTCATCCAGTGCGGCAAGTTCCAGAGCCCGGCGAGCGGCTACCGCTTCCGCCGCGCGACCCTGTGCCTCCAGGAGTTCGATCTCCATATTGGCGCGCGTCTGGGCAATCTGGGCGACCCGCTGGGCTTCGCGTTCGGCCGCCTCGGCTGCTTCCCTCTGGGCCGTCGCCAGTTCCTCCTGGGCGCGGGCGAGGTCTTGAGCCGCCCAGATTGCCAACTGCAAGGGCCGAAGGGTCGCGTCCATCGCGGCGAGTTCGTCAGCCCGGCGAGCCGCGAGAGCTTCCGAGATGCGGCCCTGGGCTTCGAGCAGGCGCAGTTCCAGTTCGCGGCGCTCCCGGGCGAGGTCGGTCGCGTTGCCGATCACCCCGGTCGTCTCCTCGGTGTAGTCCATGACCTGATCGAGGGCGGGGGCCAGGCGCATCAAGGCGGCATACATCGTGGCCCCGGCCTCGGTCGAAACGTCGAGGCCCATGACGAGGTCGGCGAAGGCCGTGCGGGAGATGTCGGACGCGATGCCGAGCCGGGCGAGTTCGGCCGCGACCGCCGCCTGGATCGGGGCGATTCGCTGCGCCTCGGTCAGGAAGTTCTCGGCGAAGAAGTCGGCGCTTTCGCTGAACGCTTCGAGGCCGCCCGCCAGTTCGACCAGCCGGTTCCGGGCCTCAATGCTGCCAAGACCGACCGGGCCGAAGGAGCGGCCGAGCAGGGTCATGACCTGATCGACGACCTGATACTCGGTCGCGAGGCGGGTCAGGGTTTCGAACAGGCCTTCCCCGGCCTGCTGGAAGGCGTCCAGGCCCGGTAGGATCGCGCGGGCCATGTCGTCGCCCACGGCGCTGAAAACAGCGTTCAGGGCGGCCGTGACCTCGCTTGACGACATGCCGTCGAAGGAGATGCGCCCGAGGTTGACCTGGAAGGTGTCCAGCACCGCCCGGGCACCGTCGACGCCGAGTTGACCGGCGGCGGTCAGGACCCCGTCCCGGAGGCTTGCGAGGACGCGCGACAGTTCCTGCGATAGGCCTTGGTCGATGCCGCTCGTGACCTCGCTGTTGGTCGTCCGGGTTCCGCCGCCGATGCCGAAGAACCCGCTGGAGGTCCGGGTCGTCTGGACGATTTGATACAGCGCGCCCGAGACGCCCTGCGAGATCAGGTCGGCAAGCTGGCCGCCCGAGAGGTTGATGCCGGACCCGACGACGCTGCTGGAGCGGGTCGTGGCGAACAGGCCCAGGAACCCGCCCGAGGTCGTCGGGCCTTGGTTCAGGCCGGTCGGATCGAGGCCGCCGCCCACGTTCATTTCCCGGGCGATGGCGGTCGTCAGGTTGCCGATGTTCGTCTGGATCGCCCGGAGGCTGGTGACCATCTTGCTCGAATAGTCGAGGTCGCGGTTCCAGTAGCGTTCGGACATTTCCAGCGACTTCGACAGGCTCTCGCTCTGTTCGCCGCTGTTCCCCAGCACGGTGCCGGTGCCGGTGTTGGTCGTCGGCATGACCGGGGCCGACCCGCTACCGCCACCGCCAAGGGCTCCGCCCGCGACCGACGCGACAACGCCGAGCAGGGCCGCCGCGACAGGGAAACCCCAGACGCCCATCTGTTCGAAGACCTTCGCGACACCGGCCGCGACGGAAGCGGCGCCCCGGGCCAGCGAGTTCGCGATGCCGGACCCGGTCTCCGCCGTATCCATCGCCATCGCCCGGACCGCGCTCGCGAACTGGAACGCCCGATAGGCCATTTCGACGGCCTGAAGGGCTTTATAGGCGGCCGTCTTCTCGCCGAAGAATGACTTCGCCGCCCCGGCCATGTCGCCGTAGGTTTGGAGCTCGACCCGGCCCCGCTCTCGCACCGCCTCTGTTTCAAACAGCTTGTCGTCACGCACAGCCTGCGCGATCTCCGCCATCTGGAGCCGGTAGCTGGACAGGCCCTCGACGAGACCCGAGAGCGCCTTACCCGCCCGGCCGAAGCTGTTTTCCATGCCCGCCCCGGCGCTGCGGATCAGGTCGTCGACCTGGGACAGGTTGCGAATCGCCTGATCCAGAGGGCCGAGGACTTTCGGGACGTTGATGTTCAGTTCCCGGACCTCCTGGTTCACGCCCGCCCACATGCGCTGGATTTCCTCGACCTCGCGGGCCTGGCGCTGGCGACCGGCCGACCCGGCCGAATCATTTCCGCCGCTATCATCCCCGGCCTCCCGAAGGATGCGGCGGCGCTGGGCCGCCTCGGTTTCGCTTGCGAAGCGGGCCAGCACGCTATCGAAGCCCCTCGTGCTGTTTTCGTAACCCCTCACAAGAGCGGCTCCGCCCTCGGAGCCGACGTGCGCCATAGCCCCGGCGAACGGGTTCGCAAGAGCCAGAACCGCGACCGGGCTTAGCTGGGGAATCAGCACGTCGAGGCCGGGAATGGCGCTGGCTACGGCGTTGGCCTTGGCGATCAGCCCGTTCAGCAGGCCGACGCCGCCGTTAATCATCGCCGAGATGCTGCGCAGGACGAGGTTCGCGGCGCTGTAAGCGGCATCCCCAAGGGCGGAGGGCAGGAGCGACCACGTCGCCTTGACCGCCGCGAAGGCACCGCCAAAGCCACCGACAACAGCCCGGTTCGCCGCCACGGTGCCGTCGACGATGCCCTGATACAGGTCGCCGAACCATTTCGACACGGCCTCAATCTCGGGGCCGAACGCCTCGGTCAGCATCTTCGAGGTCGCGACCCAGACGCCGGTCAGGACGTCGCCCATCGTGACGCCGGTATCCTTGACCTTCGCGATCTGCTTCTCGGTCAGGCCGAGTTCGTTCACGAGGTTTTTGTTCTCGGCGCCGATCTGCTGGGCCGCGACCGCGAAGGGCAGGGCAATGGCCGCAGCCGCCGCAGCGACGGCGAGAAGGATGATGAGGACCGGACCCATCGCAAAGGTCGTGGCCGCCCCTACAGCGGTCGCGCTGGTCGCAAGACCCGCGTTCGCAGCGGTCAGTTGAGCCGCCGCAGCCGTCGCCGCTTCTTTCGCCAGGGTGTCGCGCGCCGTCGCGATGGCGAGCGCCGTCTGGGCCTCGACGCCGACACCGGCCGCCCCGGCCGCCACGAGTTCCGACGCCGCGAGTTTCGCCGCCGAGATTGCTGCCGCGTTCTTTGCGACCGCGTCCGCGACCGCCGCCTCGGCCGCCGCGAACTGCGAGGCCGCGACCGCGCCGCCCGCGACAGTCACCAGACCAAGCTGGGTCACAAGGCCCGCCATGACAGCCTTGAACCCGAGACCGGCCTGACCGGCAACCTGGAAGCTGTCGGCGATCTGCGGGCCTTGCTGAATCAGGATCATCAGGGGGTTCATCCCCATAGCGGCCGTGACCCCGACGTCGGCGAACTGCCGGGTCATGTTCAGCGTCGACTGCTGAAGGGCCTTCGTCGATGCCGTCGCCCGGCCGTGGATCGCAGGCATGGCCGCCAGGTTGTCGTTCGCATTCCGGGCCGCCGCGTCGACCGCGAGCAGGCTCTGGCGGTAGGCGTCGACATGGGAATCAAGCTGGCCGACAGCCGCGCCTGCGGCCCGGGCCTGCGCCGAGAGGCGGTCGGTCGAGGCGGCCATAGCGTTCGTCGCCCCGGCGGCCTGCTGGGAATGCTGGGCGAGGATCAGTTGCGCCTGACCCATCGCGACGAGGTCCCGGACCCCGCGTTCGATAGAGGCGACCATCTTGCCGATGGCGCTGTCGGCGCTGATCGATCCGGTCGCGAGGGCGTCGGTCGCGCGGTTGGCCTTGGCCGCCGATGCCGCCAGGCCGTCAAGCCGCTTTTCAGCGACGTCGGCCTCGGTGCTTTCAATGCGAAGGCCGAGAGTTGCGAGGTCGGACATTGGGGGCTCCGGGCGGGATCAACGGCCCTCGATAGCACGAACGGCCGTCGATGCCTCCCCCGCCCGGGTCGCCTATTGCCTGCGGCCCCTGAACCGCTCGCCGATGCCGCTAAGGAGGCTTCGGACCCCTGCCGAGTCGTTCACCGAGACCTCGGTGTCTGCCTCGCTCTTGTCGTTCTTCTCCTCGGCCGCGAGGGTCGCGCGAACCGTTCGGTCGAGCCGCATAATCAGGGCGGTCTCCCAGGAGGGGAGCGGGTTTAGTGCCTTCCGCTCATAGGCCTCCAGTTCCAGATAGGTCAGGGGGTTAATCCCCATGCCTGTCTGCCGCGTCGCCGCCACTTGGTTGAAGGCGAGCCAGACGTAATCCAGTTCGAAGGGGAAGGGCGGAAGATCGCCCTCCCACTTCTTGCTGGCGGTCGCGCCCGCGTATTCGATCAGGCGGTCGGCTATTTCTTCAAAAAATGGGCGCGGTCGGCGATGAACTTGTCGGCCTGCTCCCGGATGAAGGACAGCTTCGGGTTCGAATACAGGGCGAAGGCCGCGTCATACGTCAGCGGGGGCTTGGTCCCGCCGAGGGTGATGTTCCAGGCCGTCGTCGCCTTCGCGAGTAGGGCCGTGCCGTCGCCCTGAAGGCCCTCGCTGGTCAGCTTCAGGCGCGCACCGGCCGACAGGCGGCGGTTCGAAACCTGGTTATTGTGCTTCGTCACGACGTCCGAATCCGAGCCCAGCAGGGTCAGGGTCATCCGGGTTCCGTCGTCGTTCATCAACGGCGCATCGTTGATGTCGTTCAGTTCCAGAACCGCGCCCTGATCGGGGGCGTAGGTGTCGGTCATGTTCGAAAGGTCGGCCATCGCGTCTGTTCTCTCTCAATGAAAAGGGCCGCCCGGCGGCTAACCGGGCGACCCCTCTCTAACACGAAACGGCGAAGCCGCTAGTTAGGCGACAGCGACCGATTCGAGTTCGCTGTAGAAGTTCAGGCCGACCATGAAGGTCCGCTTGGTGACATCGTTGGCGCCGCCGAGGGTCTTCCGGCCGCCCATGACCGGACCCCGGGCATAGGTGATCGAGTTCGTATCGTTGCCGTCAGCCGCATCCGCCTCGGTGATCTTGAAGGCGTATTCCAGCTTCGTCGCAGCGGCGGCGAGCAGGCCGATCTGGCCCGCGTCGAGGGGGTTCTTGGCGCAGACGATGGTGATTGCGCCGTTGTCGGTCGCGCCCTTCAGGTGCTGGACCGGGTCACCGTTGATGTTGGTGAAGGTCACGTCCTGCGACTGCGGGCCGATCTCGCCGAGGCTCTCGACGCTGCCGATGTTGACATAGGACAGGGCGGCGAGGGCCGTGCGGTCGGCGGCGGCGGTTGCGGTGGTGCACATGGTGATGGTGACGCCGCTGGTCGTTTTGATCGGCATGGGGTCGGCTCCTTAAAGGAGGGGACGCCAGGTCAGCCATCCCCGGGGGTTTCGGTCGTTAGCTGACCGCCCCGCTCGCATACCACGCCGAAACGCCTCCGCACAGACCTAGACCGACGACGCGACCCAGGGGACCGTGACGGGAATCATCGTCTGGCTTTCCTCGACGAGGGCGGACGCGGCCCAGGGCTCGCCGGACACCTTCACGCACGCCGTGCCTTGGCGCATCAGGAGGGCCTTCGGGAAGTGATCCAGCACCGCCTGAACCGCCGTCCTGATCTCGATAGGGCCGTTATTCCGGGGCCAGACCACGCTGATCTGCATGAGGCCCTGATCCAGCTTTCCGGGGCCGATTGCCTCCCAGGCCGGTCGGTTGTCGAACAGGCTGATCGACAGATAGCGGTCAGGTGCGTCCCCGGCGCCCCACGGCGGGATGACGTCCGGCATGGTGATTGCGAGGTTGCCGCCCGCGACCGGGTCCGCGACCGCGAGTTCTGCGGCCCGTTTCAGCAGGGCCAGGGTGATGTCGGCATGGGTCTGCATCGGCTTAGGCTCCTGATCGGCTTCCGACCTCGGATACCACGTCCGCGACGATCCGGGGCCATTGCTGCGCGGCCAGGGCGACGAACCGGCGGGCGACGCGGTTCGGCCCGCCATACTCGGCGACCCGGGCATAGACGGCCGTATATCGGGCCTCGATAGGGCTCTGGAGGTCGGCCCCCTCGATCACAAGGTTCGCCCCGGCCTCATCCCAGGAGAAGGCCCCGCCGTCAGCCGGGGGCGAGGTCGTCGGGGTGTTGACGGTCCCGATGCCGACGACGAGGGAGGCGCGCAGGAAGCCGGTGTCGACCGGCATGTTCCCGGACCCGCCCGGGTTCGCGATGGGGCCGAATCGCTTCCGGCTGTTACCGCCGCCCCGGCCGGTCCCGAACCCGACCTCGATTGCCTTCTTCGTGGTCGCCATCGACCCGCCGGGCTCTTGCATAACGGCGATGACCCGCTGCGCTGCCTCGTTCCTGACGACCCCCATCGCCGCCTTACTCTCGCGGACCCAATCGGCAACCGAGGCGCTGAAGTTCTGCGCCATCAGCCGACCGTGTCCCCTTGCCAGGCCATAGCCATGACGTCGCCCTCGATCAGGGGTTTATCCGCCTCGGCGTATTCCTTCAGGAGGCGCTCGGCGGTTGCCGTCTTCTCCCCGACAGGGGCGGTGTCGACGGCGGTGAACAGGTCATCCAGGGTCACGGTCATACTTCCTGAAGATCGCCAGCAGGGCGGGGTGGATGCGCGACCGCTCAAGCGGGGCGCTCATGTAGATGGCGAAGGCCTCGGCCACATACTCCTTGTCGTTCGCCCCGCTGTATTTCGACAGGGCGAGGTTCCAGCCGCCCTGACGGGGGTTGTGGGTCCGCAGGAAGGCGTTGATCTCGTCGCCGATCCGCTTGTCGACCAGGTGCAGGACGTGGCCGAACTCGTGATAGGTCGTGACCTCCCGGGTCCACTCCCCGGCAAGCGAGGAGACCGACCAGCCGAACCGGCCCTCGGGGACAGACCGGGCGGCCGTGACGGCGCCGACGTCGGGGCGGAGGGTCGTCGACCGTTCCCGCTGCGCCAGGATCGAATCACGCTCGGCCGTGTATTGCGGCGACACCCGGCGGCCCAGGGTCGTCGCGCTGTTAGCCTCGGCCCTGCTGGCGAACTTCAGGGGGGTGTGGAAGGCGGCGATTCGCTGCCCCCGGACCGTCCCGGTGAAGACCGCCGCGTTCGCGTTCTTCGGCGCGCTGATCGACCGGCCGCCCGCGACAGGCATCCGACCAATCGGCCCCATGTAGGTCAGGGGCTCCAGCCTGAACCGCTCGACGACCTCCCTCGCAGCCCGAAGGGCCGGGGCGATGTTCGGGATCGACATTCCGTTGAAGTCGGACGCGGCCGCAATCCCGCTGTTTCGGACATAGGCCGACGCCTCGGCGACGGTGCGGGGCAGGGGCGCGGTCCGGTAGTCGGCCGGGGGAGGAGGCGGTGGCGGTGGTGGCGGAGGTGGAGGGGGAGTGGCCCGGCGAACAGGGGCGGCCGAGGCGGCAGGCGGGACC
>Ga0247831_1005113_pt1 | contig 16754 bp, 16 predicted proteins | sample LaCruzMarch2015__9_FD_192406 | JGI IMG/M metagenome (GOLD analysis project Ga0247831, IMG submission 192406) | Freshwater microbial communities from meromictic Lake La Cruz, Castile-La Mancha, Spain - LaCruzMarch2015_1m | ecosystem: Environmental > Aquatic > Freshwater > Lake | place: Spain... | reverse complement strand
GTCGGAAAATAGCCCTAAAATGCGGTGTTGTATTGAAATCCAGTGAAACTCCCACACAAAAAAAAACCCTAGTGAAATTTAAAATTGGGCAGTGCGCTTCAAAAAGTCGATGCCCGCATGAAATTGGGGGAATTTAAGCTCTCAAGATAAGCTCAAACGTTCCAAAATAGGCTAAATAAATATGCCCAAAAATCGCAGAAAATGGCCTTGGCCTTCAAGGTATGTCCGTGGCCTTAAAATGAGTCATTCCTTAAAATGATCACTCCTCTACACTCTTCTCCTCTCAAGATGGCGATGGTAATCCTGATCCTCGCAGCGTATGCCGTCATTAACACCCTTGCTTTCGCACCATCAAGGCATCATTCGCGTGTGGCATCATGTCACCTTTTTATGCGAGCATCAACAAAGGAAGTTTCCTCCTTGCTACTGCGACGACTAAGCGCAACGCCCGAGGCGGAGCAGATCAACGATGATAGTAATAGTGACGCCGAACAACAGCAAGCAGCATACGAGGTGGAACAGAAACGTGTAGGCAATCTTATTGCCGATGAGGAATGGGCGGGTATAACAATGGAACTTGCTGAGATAATTAAAACAGCCGTGGTTGAAGATTTGAAGAAGAACTCACGTGACTTTTTAGGCAAGGATGAGTACGCAGTTGGAGATTTTTCGAAAGAAGTTGATAAACGTGTCAAGGCAGAGGTAGCCAAGATACGTGAGAAGGATAACTACGAGGTATGATAAGTGTGCTATCTTGAGGATGTATTAAATTCTATACATGTTTGACTAACGATAATATTCACCTCAATGTCGTTCCCTTTTCCTATAGTTGGGTGATCTGTCGGTTGTATTAGATGACAAGGTAAAAGAACTTGTTTGTCAATTATCAGGGAAGGATGAGTATGAATTTGGTGATTTAAGTGTTCAAATTGACATCAGATCGAAGGAGATGGTGGCCAAGTTTTGTGGCAAAGATAAGTATGAATTTGGTGATTTAAGCAAGGAGGTGGCAAAAAGAACAAAAGAGGGTGTGTTGAACATTACTGGTAAATCTGATTACAAGTTTGGGGATCTAACAATGTCAGCACTTAAGAATTTAAGTGGGAAGGATGATTATCAGGTGAGTGTGCACAAAGTATTTGAATGATGAACCTTATTTTTCGTCGCGCTCTAATGATCTTTTTCCACTCTCCCCTCAGTTTGGCGATGTGACAAAAAAGTTGATGGGCAATTTGTTCAAGAAGGATAAGAAATAGGTCCAATTGTGATATGTACTCCAAATAAAGTCAGAGAGAGAACAAGTCAGATGAACATTGATCGTGTATCGGTGCACTAACTTAAAGGAGACTTCTTTACCAACTTGTGATTTACAAAATACGTCACTCGCCATCGCTAATCCCATCAGCAGGAATCTCTTCTATATCTTCACCACCTTCAAATGCATTTTTTCGAATCTTGACCAAGTTGAGAAGTCCCACTTCACTGACATAGGTTGCTTTGATGATATCTCCTGGTCTTAATGATTGATAGACATCTGACCCTGACACAATGTATCCAAATGGTGCATACTGTCCGTCCAGGAGCTTTGCTCGTTTGCTAGAATCTTGTCCAGGCAACGCAAAGAATTCAGAAGACGCTCCATTGGACAGCCTGTCAGGATGGTTCAACGCGACAAGGTTAGGTATGTTAAAAGAGAGAACAGGCTCTAGCTTGGAATATGTAGCAGTAGTAGAATTGGAAGATTGTAATGATGTTGCAGTTGAAAATGCTCGTTGTGCAGAAGATGACGACGCGAGACCACTGTACTTTGTCGTTCCTGATGTAGTCATAGCATCGTCAAGTGAAGCATACGCTGACGAGTAAGTCAGTGTTGTCTTTGATGGGCTTGTCCCATCTAATGTTACGACCTCCAATGGTATCCTCCTGGGCTTCGCACTGTCACAATAGAGAGGTTAGCATGCAGTTAAAGATTGAACAACATATGTCAACAAGAAATGTACTCACGTCAGCGGATCATAGAATCCTTCTTGATACGATCCCAGGATTGGAAGCACGACATCCATCGTCATTTGACCAGCATCGTACACTGGTTCACGAAGAGAATCGTCATTAACACTTGGAATAGTACTGACTTTAACGCCACCGCCTTTTTTCAAAGTGAATGACTCAGGGAATTCTAATGCAGAGTCTTTCAACTCATCAAAATTATCCTTGAGCTCCGTCAAATCATTCATTATTACGTTGTCACTGTAAGTTGGCACAACTCCCAGTCTCTTCCTCATCGCTCTCACAGTTAAACCGGTATAAAAGTTCCGAACACTCAAATCGACAAAATTACCCGAGGTTATCGGTGCTGCGTAGCCATCAGCGATGATTGTTACATTTCCCAAAAACTTTTTCTCGCCTATATTTACCCCAAATGCTGAAGCAGCAGACGATGGACGCTCAAACGACATTGTTACCGTGCATCTACCAAGCAATCGAGGTAGGTAGCTAAATTTGCCCCGGGAGGGAACTGCCCATGGGAAGGCGGGGACAAGAAGTTCACCCAATTCAGACAATGCAAGCAGCGTCTGCCGTTTAGCTTCCGTGAATGATTCGGTGTCAATATCTCCAGCTTCGGCCATGTTAATTTTGTCAACATTGCTTTCGATCTGGGCTCTGGCTCGTCGTCTATCCACTGGACTACCTGTCCCACTCCCACTACTACTGATACCGATATCGACATCACCCGAAGCTATTGCAATTAGATTTTCTAACTTGGATCGTAAAACTTCTATATTATTCTCCCCCAACGAGGCTTTGGCAATGTACAATTCAGTAGGGTCATCCTGATTAAACAAAGGCTCAAGTGAGCCACGCTTCGCATCAAGGACTGCAAGGATGGCCACTGAATCCAACAAAGTTTGTTTCCATCCCTCTGTATCACTTGGGGGATAAATCTCCAAGTCTTCAATCAATTCTTGCAATTGTCTAAATATTGGATTCTTCACCGGTAACATCTCTAACAAACAAGTTTCGACGCTATTCCAACGTTTTACATTCACAAATTGTGTCCATTTCTTCATTTTTAATGGCGATGCCGCCCTCGTACGTTTGTCTACCCGTTCCTGTTGTTCACGCTTTTGTTGGGAAAGTAATTGCTGTCGTTGAGCGAATGGGATGTTGTTGTTATTTCTGAGAGAAAAGTAACCATTGTCCATTGTACTAGTCAGATCCATAACTGCATATGCATTTGTTGGAATGACAAAAGATGAGATGATTTGTTGTAGGAAAAATTGACGGCGTGTTTTGACTGCTGGTAAAAATGATGAGTGATAATCATTTGATGATTCAACATCATTGTCGCATTCGTCATCGTCGTCTCTGTTGTGTCTGTTTGATGCAAGGAGATGATGTCCATACTTCGTTCTGTCTAAATTCACTATTGCTGAAGGCGACAGTCCACGCACAAAAGCCACAGCGCTAGCCGAACAAATAGAAGGTAAAGTTATGATTGCCCATATCAGTATGATGAGCAGTGTTGGTGACATTTATCCCACCGAAGTGCTGTGAGAGTGTACCTAATAGTAACTAGTTTAGGTAAAACGTAATTGCCATAAACATGATGTCTAGCAATGCTAACGATGCCGAGGTCTTCGTCTACACTGGTACTGGAGGAGCTGAAGTTCCGGACGATGTGGTCCGTGTTCGGGTCGATCCCTCCGTCTCGTCGATCCCTGCTGATGCATTTGAGGATTGCAAGAAGTTGACCGAGGTGGAGCTGTGTGAAGGCCTCGTTGAAATTGGGAATAGTTCCTTCGCAGTTTGCCACCAGTCAATTACGAAAATCAACATCCCCAACTCACTCAGGAGGATCCGCGACAGAGCCTTCTATTGCTCTCTCCGATGTCCTATTCGTCTTCACGATGGCATTGAAAGCATTGGAGAATTCGCATTTGCTTCCTGCATCTTCACCAACTTCAGAGTCCCACCCCTCATCACCGTAATCCCTGATGCCATGTTATTCAACTGTAAATCCATATTTTCCATCGAATTACCATACCATTTAACGGAGATTGGGCATAATGCATTCTACTATTGTTATTGTCTACGAAATGTGGCCTTTCCGCCCAATGCTGTCTATGGTGATGATATCTTTTTTGATGATGATATGAACATCTTCACGGATCTTTATCAGCTGTTTGGTTCAATAGCAGAAATAATTCGTGAGCTAATGCATCGATTTGATGCACTTCCAATCCACAAACTAGTCTACTACCAATCATTTAATCAGGGCGTGCTACAGAACCTCATTGCTGCAATAAACATGAGATCGGGTCAACGTCGGACATTACGCAGTAAGTTGGATCCAACGGGCAATCAACAAGATTGTCTTGGTATGACTCCCCTTCATATTCTGACATGCTCATCAGTCCATGATATAGAGGTGTACCGCCTCATTGTTGAGAAGTATCCTGCAAATCTAATCACAGAAGATAGGTGGGGAGCACTGCCTCTATTGTATGCATTCTGGGGAGCTGCACCAGCTGAGATCATCCAGTTCTTGCTAGATAGCTATCAGTCACTTTACCCTAATCATGTATTCAACTGGACAATGATGGTGGAGACAATGGGGAGGTGTGACACTCCAAATGAAAGAATTGAGAATCTACTTTGTGTGAAACAAATACATTTCCCTGAGCAGCCAATTGATTGGGAGTACTTGCTTGAAATGTTTGCACAGCCTTCTCATGTCTCATTCCATTCAACTTTTAGAGAAAGAATGCAGTTTCTGGTCATGTGTGGTATGACAGACCTTGTGGAGGCTCTTGCATTTAGAGTTTGGCGTGACCATCAAAAACATGATTCACACTGCCAACTTTGAATACAATGGGGACAACTTTGGTATTTTGCGTTGTATTCGTGCAAGGATTGCCCATTTTGAGGACGAATACCTCAAGCTGAAGGAAATCACGACGATATTGGAGTTTGCATTGTGGAAGTTGAGGATGAATGAGAATATTCCCCAGGAAGAAGTATCTCATTCCCATAAGAAAATGAGGATTGATGAATTAGAATTTCGACGACAATGCCGTGTCACTGGTGGAGCTGATGTTATCATCGGGCATGTGTTGCCGTTTCTAATCAATACCGGATGTGAGGCTAGGTAGTCATAGTTTATGGTCATAACATGTTGAAAATTGTGTCAGATTTTGGTTATTTAGTCCCACTAAAAAATCATAATGATAAATGCTAGGTTCACTTATTATATCATGTTAGAGATAATACTTTATTCATCATCATCTGCCTCAAGCTCAGCATTCTTGACATCCTTCTTCGCCTGTACATCAGCCTTGAACTCGGCCAATGTCTTCTTCGCCTTGCGCTTGTAGCTCTTGTCCGGCGTAAAGCTCTTCTTCTCACTGGGACTTGGGTCCTCACGGATCTTCTCATGTACACCCTCATACAACTCTTCTAACCCATCCGCATCAATATCCTCGGCAAGATATCCCGCAAACTGCTGTTGATACTTGGTATTATCCTCCTCTTCAAGGTATTGCATAAATTCACCCACATGTCCCCCGAAGATACGTTCACGGTGTTGATCGGCATCGTACTCTTTAGAGTCACGATCATAGCCTGGAAAACGCTTCTCACTGTGGGGGATGTCAAGTCCGCCATCGGCTGCACCCTTGAGCGCACCAAAGATACGACATCCGGTAGATGTAGTCTTACACCCGACGTCAAGTAGAGCACGGAATGGACGTTTGTCTTCATCGACTTGGTCAACGTAGTAGGTCGTCTTCCCCACAGTCGTAGATACAATATTACCATCGACCTCATCATTCCCCTCGTAGACATCATCAAGACCAACCTTCTGTAACAGACGACGTGCACACAGTAATCCGGTGCAGTAGGCGGCAGCATAGTTCTTAAGACCCACCTTGAGTCCATAACGAGGCAATTCGTTCGAACTTGCAGCCGTCAAGATACGATCACCATCGATGAGGCTGTATGCAATTTGACAAATGACTTGCTTATTCGTAAATCGCACGACAAGGCGGTACTTGGGACTTTGATACTTATTCTTCGCCTGACAGCATAGACGCTTACGTTGACGGTAGTCAGTTTTACCCTCCCGACGACGTCGGTACTTGACCTGAAAGCGCTTGTAGTACGCCTTGGACTTTTGAATCTTGACAAACGCCATGGTACGGAAGAGGTGTGAGATGGAAATGAGACTTGCGGGAGACTTTTTTGGTACAAATTCTACATAGGAACGGCAAAAGCTAGTAATCGGTATCTATGTCACCACGACGAGTTCATTATTTTTGACGAGAGGTAAGGACTTGCGTGGCGTCTCGGTGGAAAATAAGAGCGACTTGATGTTATATGCCTTATTGCTACTACCATGATGTGATAGATGATATGAGTTTGTCTAGTCGTTGTGTAATATTTATTCCCTCCTCATACATTCCAACATCTCAATACTATGTTAATCTTTCACACTCTCTCTATCCCCTCAGAATCAACCAAATAAACATGAAGTACTCACCGACCGTATCATCCTCGCGGCGCAAGTCTCGCAAGGCTCACTTCACAGCCCATTCTGAGGCACGACGGACATTAATGTCTGCCAACCTCTCGAAGGAGCTCCAAGCGCGTCATGGTGTCCGATCCATGCCCATCCGCAAAGATGATGAGGTTATTATTACTCGTGGCATGTACAAGACACGTGAGGGCAAGGTTACCGCATGCTTTCGTAAAAAGTTTGTAGTACATGTCGAACGTATTACACGCGAGAAGGCCAATGGTGCGACCGTGCAAGTAGGCATCCCGGCAAGTTCTTTGACGATTACGAAATTGAAGATGGATAAGGATAGGAAGGCAGCACTTGATAGGAAGAATCGTAATAAGAAGGGAAGTGATGTTGAGATGACGAATGTCGACTAATTGATGAGTAGCTCATTCTTTCCAATTAAGTAATGAAAATTAATACAATTGTATCCCACAATACCTCTTCACTTTCTGTCGTTCTTTATGGACGTACACGAAATAGCATGAACCTCAAACTTTTGAGTAATGCGGAGGCAAGGAGCATTGTGAAAACCCTGAGTCAAGTATCAGTCTTGTCTGTGTGCCCTGCTATGTGGCTTTCGCATGGCATTATGACTATACTTGATCACGGTGATCCAACCATCCTTGCCGTCCTGCAATGTAGAAATATGAGGCCCCAAATGGTATTAATCGTCCGACCGAGTGAACGCTTCGACAGGACTGCGACAAGCTTGTTCTAACTTTCACATTTGCTTCAAAGACTAACAAATCCATATCTTCAGCAGGAATCGCAGGGAACAAGTAGACAAAAATTACACCTTATATTAACTATCTTAGCTTTGTTAATGCAGTGATTGATAAAAAATTAGCACTAGCTGTGGGTCAACAAGCTCAAAATCCATTCTGCAATTAAATACTATGGCGATTCTCCACACTTACTGCTCTATCAAGATAATATTCCAATTATATTGTATCCCACTCACTTCAGCTTTATTCCTTCTTGTGCCACACCAAACATACCCTTGACTGAATCAAGGACAATCGGAGCAGTCATCCAATGGGGCAAACTACCGCCAAAATCAAGCTGTAATGAGTACTCAACATCGAACGTGTCATTACCCGTGGGAACAAGTGCAATAGAGAATAAATGTGACCGAGCACGTGTTAATCGTTCACCAGCGGGTAAGAGATGATTATGCCACTCTGCCAACTCGGTACCCCAGATTACGGATGATCCGTCCATAAAGTTTTGTATCCCACAAAGTGTCAGTTGTTCTCGGGGACTAATACCAATGGGATGTGATTTGGTAAGGGTATATCCGGCACCCAGCTTCAAGCAATCACCAAATTTATTTCCCATGGCAATATTGGCAGTCTCTAAATCAATGATTGGGTACATTTCACTAACACTTTCAATTTGTGGATCCCACCTTCGTCGCTTATCGGTATTCATGATAAAGTCGGCAAATAGCAATCCGTCACACGGACCAGTCATAGAGGCACGCCAACGTAATAGCGGTGGCCCAAGATTTTGAAAGTTATCAATCCTATCAATTTGACGTACTACCTTGTTTTTGTTCTTCTCGACGTTTTTCCATTTGTATCCACTAGGGGCTATCGGGAGGGGGGAAAAGGATAAAAAAGACGAACACGTAAGAGCAATGATGAGGCACTGTGTTGCGGAAAAATTACGAAATGATGTGTCAAGATTGCCATGTCTCTTACCGGTATCATCGACAACCGCAAAGCCACCACCTTCTCCAGTTCCCCCACCATTAATCGCAAGTCGTGCCAGTGGTGATACCACCTGTATTCTATTAAAGAATTCATCAAAGTCTGGCAATTCAATTTCAATACCTGCAGTCTTCGACGGGGCCAATTTTTGTAATGCTTTAGTCTCTTGAAAGATTGACTTTGTAAATGCCGATGAGAACGCCAACACTAAAGTGCTGGTCGATGTTATCAGTAGGAGCTGCAGACTGAGTAGCAGCTTCATGGTGTGACGACGACGACGACGACGAGACGAGGAGTGATGAGGAAGCCAAAATATTCAAGTTCGGTGCCCGCCAAAATTTCCGAGACTCTTCGGTTTTCCCGAGACTCCGTCTCTTATTCTTGGTAATAATAATAGGCTCGGCCAAAAGAAAACTGAAGCGGCTTCACCGTAAGCTTGGGCATCCTCCAGAGTCTCCCCAACATGGTCATGCGGCTAGCCATCGCACTCCTTGTGCTCCTTCCGTCGTCGTCATCGGCATGGATCATGATCCACCCACGACATCATATTACTCCGACGACAATGACCACGCGACTAAAATACAACAATGATGATGATTTTGCATCATTAAGTAATTCCGAAGCAGAGGAGGAAGGTTTACGATTGGCAAGAGAATTTTACAACGAGCTTCAAGTTCGTGGACGTGGACGCAGTGATATCCAGTCACTGTACGATTATGACACTGATGATGATGACGAAAATGGCGTCAGTAGTAAGTCAGGTGACGAAGGCGCCAATAGTGGTAATACAGGTAGTAGTTGGATGCGTCGCACATCGTCTAGTCGGACATTCGTCAACAATAATCAGTCATCGCCATCATCATCATCATCATCATCATCGTCTCCACGAGAAACTTCACTAGAGGCGTTATTTTCATTCTTTTCCTCCTTCGATTCTTCAAGACGAACTACCTCGGCGGGCTTATTCTCTGGTTCAGGTATCTCCGTTTACAGTCCAGGACGATCGTTACGTGCCGAAATTGAATTACTTGAAACAATCATGAATAAGAATGATGCAGCAACAGACATATCTAAGAACAATGACAGCAGTATTGATTATAATGATACCGTGCGGAATGGGATATATATAGGTACACTATCGTTAGTTGTACTCTCGGCCATATCCTCTGGGGTAGGGATGGATCTGATAATGACATCGGATTATTCACCGGTGGCATCCCTCGAGGATGCATTTGCGTCATTAAATCATCTACTAGCAATTATAGATGATGTCACGAGAGAGGGTATATCGAGTGTTATGATTATTGCCAATAATGGTGAAGTATTCATGAATGAAGAGGCACATTGGTTAATGAGAGAATCGTCAGAATTGGCAGCAACATTTGTTGATACAATGCACCGTTCGGTGGAAGAATTAGTTATGAAATAGGTAACTCTGCATGATGAAAAAGAGCAAGAAAGGGAGTTGCTTTTTGTTGTATAGGTAGTGTATATTGAATTTGATTCTCAAAAGTAGTGGCATGACTAAGATGCTGTATTAAACTCTTGTCTAAAAATAAATAAACATCTCATGTCTACTGGTTCGTAGGACTGTCACGATGCAACCTATGTATATCAATTCTACGACTTTTCAGGCGTACATGGACACTAGACAGGAGAGGAGCACACTCTTTTTTGACCTTTCCTTCTTCTCGTCCTTTCTCAACTACTCGAGCTCATCTTCTTTAGCAAAAATATACTACTTAAACTATCTTGTACGGCCTTGTCGGGGGTGCTTGCTCCACTCGTTACGCCCATGACAAGCTCGACATCCTTATTCTCAATATCCATTATAAACTTTTCAGTTACTATTTCCCCCTTCATGGTCCTATGTGTAATGGTATTATCTGCACTGATACATTCAGCCTTATTGATATGGAATGATCGGACTCCCTTCTTTTGAGGGATTTCAAGTAGATGGGCCGTATTGGATGAATCCCACCCACCCACAACAAGGATGAAGGCAAGATTGAGTTCATCGGCCTTCTCGACGAGATCATGTATCGCATCTTGTCGCTCCTATTACAAAGAAGAAAAGCAAATACAACAATTGAAAGAGGTGAGTCCATGTGCGACAAATCATTTTATATTGCCCCTCCCCATCCCCGATACCCTTACCTGTGTCGCATCACAGATGGTATCAAACTCCTGATAATGGTCCTTGGCATCGACTGGACCATATTTCTTCATCATTGCTTTTTGCATCATCTGTCCTATCGCACGTGTTTCCTTCTTATACATGGTAGTTTGATTCGCCAATCCCACCTTACGTAGCATGGTATCTGGATCAAACCCCTTGGATACTGCCTTCTCAAAGTATGTCAAGAATTGTGTCTTATCCCCACCATTGACAATGTAGTCGGCTACCATTTCAGCCTCTTTCATATCCTTAACACAGATGTATTCCTCACAGAATGAAACAGTAGCCACAGTCTCCTCATGTGCATACTTGCCATGTATAATCGACGTCAATCCCTCCTTCTGATGCTTATCCACTGTATTCCATACCTTAGATACCCATGGACATGTCGTATCCACAATATCAACATTCTTGGAATGCAATAGTGACATTTCCTCAAAGGATGCCCCGAATGCTGGTAAGATGACAACATCTCCATCACCGACGGTTGAAAAATCTTTTGTCGAGTCATTGACCTTTTCAATAAATTGAACATTCATATCATGAAGCCGATCATTCACTTCGGGATTATGTATCAATTCATTCGTTATATGTACCTTCTTATTAGGGAAGTGTTCCACGGCCTCATATGCCAGTGCTATACTACGTTCCACGCCCCAACAAAAACCAAAGTCCTTCGCTAAGTGGACAGTCACACCGTCTTTCGTAATAACATAGTCATTACTCTTTAATTCTTCCACAAGGCCAGATTTGAATTGCTCTCCCATCGACTTCTCGACATTGTCACGTACTTCCTTAAACCCCTGACGGTGGAAGGTGGGCGATTTGATGTACTCAAGACGCTTTTCTTTCTTCGTGGGTGGGCGACTTTCCGTGGGTACTGCCTCAGCGTTCGTTGTTGAAAATTGCTGTTGAGACGACCGAACGACGATGTGACGCCGTTGAATGTTGTGCGTGGGGGCGAATGCGTCGACCGCGGCGACGAGTAAGGCCACCGCCATAACAGTTGATTTAGAGAAGCGCATGGTGTTTGGTAAAGGTAGGAGGGGAGGTTTTGTTCCCGCCTTGAGGCAAATCTTCCTGCCGCTTTCATTCCTCAACAACATGAAGCTTCCTCTCCTCGCCGCCGTCGTTGGCTCTGCCACCGCCTTCGCTCCCAGCCCCATCGCCGGGACGACCTCAGCGCTTAATGTTGGGTACAATGTTGAGTTTGGTGGAAAAGATTTTGATCCGATGGGCTTTGGTAAAATGTATGAAATTAAGGGAGCATTCCCAAACATGTTCCCCCACCCTCAATTCCTCGAGGAGGCTGAGATTAAGCATGGTCGGATGTGCATGTTGGCATGGACGGGAGTTTGGGCGACAGAGAGTGGATTACACTTCCCAGGTGCACCGGTAGCAGATGACTGGACGAACGCATTGGGCGTTTGGGCAAAAGTGGACCCTGCTGGCTTTGGGATTATCCTAACACTTATTGCTATTGCCGAGGGGGAGGGTGTGAGTCATTCGGGTGATAATTTCCGAGGCATGGGGAAGAATATGCCCGGTGATAAGGGCTTTGATTGGATGGGCATGACAAGGAAGCTAAGTACGGATAAACTCATGAGGTATAAGACTGTTGAGAAGAAGAATGGCCGAGCTGCCATGATTGCCATGGCCAGTCTCTTTGCATTTAAGGCGATTCCCGGTTCTGTCCCAATCATGGATCTTCTTGGTGCCAACTAAAGTGTTGAAATATGTTAGTAGATGGAAAAACAGGGAGCTGCTTACCTCTGTCGTTCAACTAATATATCGCTTTTCTCGGCAAACGATTCACTTGATTACATTTCTACTCGGTGTTATCAATAAGTGGTGAAATGTTAGAAAACGCATTGGCGGTTATTTTAGTGGAGGGATCTGATAAAATAAACAATGTTGCCTACTAAATATAATTGATTATCAAGTATGAAGAGAGTTAGGTTCATCTCTTATGCCAGAGGTCTTCCTAGTAGCAACCAGTCATTGTTGTTATTATGCGTCAATCACGCAGGACTCTCAACTCGTATCCAATCTCGGACCAAACCCACGACAATTAGTCTGAAATTAGAAATGGCAACACGTGCCCAATCACAAAATCAGCTCCACAAGTTACTCGGTTTTGACTTCGACTGCTTGAATCATCAGCCTTCATTTTCTTTTGGCAATGAGTCTGATTCTTGATGTTGTGGCCATTCTCGCTCATCTTCATTTTCCACAGTGTAAGCTCAAGCATGGTTGTTGCCTCCTTCAGTTTAGATAGCTCATCTTCAAAATAGGCAATTCTTCTTTGAATTCCATAGACGATACTTTGGTTGTCTCTGTTGTATATGTAATCAGCAGTCTGGATCATATTTGCGATACAGTCACGCCAAACTTTAAAGGGAAGGGCTTCCATACGCTCTGACATGCCGCACATAAAGAGAAATTGCATTCGTTCTTGAAACGGTGCTCCATCAAAAAAGACTTGTGAAGATGATGCAAATTCATCAAGTAGATTCTCCCAATCAATTGTCTGATCAGGGAAGTGCATTTCTTTCACCCGAAGAAGATTATCAATGCTACCCTTGGGTGTATCACACCGCCCCATTGTCTCCACCATCAACGTCCAGTTGAATACATGATCAGGGTAGAACGATTGATAGCTCTTGAGTAGGAACTCAATAATCTCAGCTGGTGCAGCTCCCCAAAATGCATACAGTAGTGGTGTTGCCCCCCATCGATCTTCAGTAATTAGATTTGTGGGATAATTCTCAATGATCACACTATATAACTCCAGATCATGGACTGATGAGCATGCCAAAATATGAAGGGGGGTCATACCAAGACAATCTTGTTGATTGCCCGTTGGGTTGAGCTTACTGCGTAATGTCCGACGTTGACCCGATCTCATGTTTATCGCAGGAATGAGATTCTGTAGTACTCCCTGATTATACGATTGGTAGTAGACTATTCTGTGGATTGGTAGTCCATCGAATCGATGCTGCAGCGCACTTATAATTCTTCCATTCGAATTACCAAACAGCCGACGAAGATCCGTCATATCATCTCCATTCAAGATGTTTTTGTCAAAGACAGCATTGGGCGGAAAAGCCACATTTCGTAGGCAGTAACAATTGGAAAATGCATAGTTCTCAATCTCTATTACTGTCTCTGGTAGCTCCAAAGAAAACGTGGCTCTACACCCGTATAACATATATTCAGGTATCACAGTGATGAGGGGTGGGACTCTAAAATTGGTGAATATGCAGGCACCGAATGCGCCTTCTCCAATGACTGCAATGCCATCGTGGAGACGAATGGGACATCGCAGAGAGCCATAGAAGGCATAATCACGAATCCTCCTGAGTGAGTTGGGGATGTTTATCTTCGTTATTGAATGATCGCAAACCGTGAAGGAATATTCCCCAATTTCCACGAGGCCTTCACACAGCTCCACCTCGGCCAACTTCCTTTGTTGATAAAATGTACGAGCGGGAATTGACGTGACGGAGGGATCAACCCGAATATAGACAACATCTTCGGGAGCTCTCGCTCCGTGAGGCCCCGTGTAGATGAAGACGTCGCTATCAGCATTGCTAGACATCTCAACTCGAGCCCGCCATGTGCTCGAGGAAACCCCGCCAGAATACTATTTGTCCGAGAGGAGTGTAGTGTACATAGGTACCTAGTCATTTGATTCATGTGATATGTACCTATGTCCGACCTCATGAAGATCCATCGATGCGATTGAGTTGAGGCTTCGTGGTATGATGGTAGTAGATTATTCTCGTTTCCTGTCACCCACGTTCATTTGCACAGAATCAAGCTTTATCATTGTTGCATTAATCGCGGCATATGAGCTGTTAATTGGCGACTACGCTACCGCACAGCAAGAAGAGACACGTCAGAAAGCGGCATTACAAACGCGAGGTCGGGGCTACGACTCCTTCGAAACTAGTAGTAATAGTAGTAGTAATAATACAATTCGAATGCAACAGCATCCGTCACGTCCAAGTCATCGATCATTGTCTCCTGGTGGTCAACGCGTGCGTCATGAGTCTGGGAGGGGAGCATCACAGCAGCCGCAGAAGTTGCATCTGTCGGGCGATGTCGAATCATCGTATTTGTATCCCTCGCATCAACCCCGCTCATCGTTGCGCCCTCCCGGCAATAATGGTCCGGGCGAGAATAATGGCGAGACGCGTATGACAGAAAGTCCAGGTGATACAAGATTTGCAAGTCCTGGACGTGGAAGCGATGGAGATAGTACCCGACGAATGTTTTATAAGGCCATCCTACTAGCACTATTATCAAGGTTTATTCTACTTCCGGTTGAAACATACTGCTTGTTACTAAAGGATGATTTATCTGTACTCTCCCCGCTTAGTCAAATTCTACTTCGACTGAGTCAAACACTTCCTGATATTGCTTTTGCTTCGGCATTATCAACATTGGTCATCTTCTGTGCTAAAATTGCCTTCTCGGCTATGCCACCCTTAACACCAGAACTTAATACTAATGAGGGGAGTGTACATGGTGGGGATGACACAGAGACTATAAGTCTACTGGGAGGAGAACGAAATCCAAAGCTAATAACAAGTATTGACAGTAGTGATAGGACTGGTTCTAGTGTCAATACTGCTACTAAAAGAAAAACACAAGCTGCTCAACATACATGCTGTTCGTCCATCATGCGACTTTCGCGGACAATACTTGCATCAAAGACGACATTTGCTACATGGAATTCAATACTTGCTTTATCGTACTCATTTGTCTTCATTACTGATTTGGCAATCCCGCACGCCCCGCCGATTATATGTGAATTCTGGTTAACTATTTTGATAGCATCAGTCTACACATTACTTTTGATATCGTTAATTTATGCCGCAGTACTCCTAGGAAGGGCATTGTGTTCTGGTATTGTACGGCGAAAGATTGCTTATTCACTATCACTACGATTATGGGGATGTTGTACATTACTGGCTCTTATGTTTATTGATCGAATAGTCTCTTTTAGCATGGCTGCCGCTTATTCAATGAGTGGAATACACCAAGAAGTAGACACGAGGATTCATATAGGCCCGATATGGAATCCAATCAACTATGCAATTTCTGAGTCATTACCAGTTCTATTATTACTATTCATGATGCATCGGAAAAGGAAAGAAGTACAAAGTGACGTTTTTATTATGCACACATTACATTCATTACGGAATAATCTTTTTGGGAGTTCGGGAAGACTTGGTTCGGCAATTGTGACTTCGACGTCATCGGATGACGCTGTTGCTGCAAGAAGAGGAGACGTGAATTTAGAAAGTAGAAATTCGACATCATCGGATGATGCTGTGGCTGCTAGAAGAAAAGATGGTATAGGTGGTCGGCAATATCAATCACATGGAGGAGATTCGTTCCTACCAGACCAGCGGAATTTACGAAGTAACAACCAAATATCAACCCAAGTAGATCAAATGAGATAAATAATGTTACAAGTATGAATATAATCCTACATCATTTATTGCAATTCATACCATATGAACGTGCAGCTTCGGCAACGGGGATGTCACATCTAATTTCCAATAAACATCGACAATTGATGAGCAACCATCGAGCCAAGGAAGAAGCTTGGCCACCACTTAAAAATAACATTTGGATATCCGGCACATGCAAGGAAAATTCCTGGTCCAGGGCAAATGCCTGCCATTGCCCAACCAACACCGAACATTGCTGCACCAAAAATTAGCTTGGCATCGATGATCTTGTTCGTTGGGACGTTGAATTTACCACTTTTCTGGGTGAGAGGGCACCCAAGAGCATTGTCGTTCTTCACAACATTGAATCCTTTCACCCACTGATACGAGAGAAAACTTACAAACAAGCCTCCTCCCATGACACAAGCAAGTGTCGGATCCCATGATCCATCCATGATGCCCTTCACGTTCAGAAAACCGACGATTTTATTCGAATTTGTCATGCCGGAGGTATACAAGCCAAGGGAGAATAGTGCCCCAGACGCGATGGCGGGTACAGTCTTCAAATTCTTGCTTGTGGTGATTTCTTTATCCATAATTTCCTTTGCTTCTGACATCGGTGGAACATAGCCCAGTAATCCAGGCAATGCCAACACGACCGATAACAGAGTAACTGCCGATCCACAGCAAAAAGTGTTCTGGGTAACGAGATGTTTCTCCGCGGTAGCAGGAAACATAATTGTCGAAATAATACCGGTAGACATGAATGTTAATACTGCCATCAAAGAGCGTTTACTAAATCGTGCCAGGCCACAAATACCATGTCCGGATGTGCA
>Ga0247831_1005111_pt1 | contig 16759 bp, 5 predicted proteins | sample LaCruzMarch2015__9_FD_192406 | JGI IMG/M metagenome (GOLD analysis project Ga0247831, IMG submission 192406) | Freshwater microbial communities from meromictic Lake La Cruz, Castile-La Mancha, Spain - LaCruzMarch2015_1m | ecosystem: Environmental > Aquatic > Freshwater > Lake | place: Spain... | reverse complement strand
TTACAGCGAGTTGGAATCGATGCGGGGATGTGGTGTGATTTAGTGTGGAATTTCAAGAAGTACTTTGGCAAGAGTCGCGGCGCGGGTTCGCCCGACCGCATGCGTGAGATGGCAGCATCTGGAGGCAAGATGTTTCAGCCGGGCCAAAAGATGGCTCGGAAATGCTTTGTGTGAACGAATTGGTCCGTGGATGAGTAGGGTTCCGTTTGGTACCGAGATCGCCCCAATCAAATCAGTCTCGATTAGCGCGGTCGCGTCTTGTGGATGGCTTCCTGATGGGCAACTTCTTTGTTGCGTTAGACGCTCGTTCGTTAGTGGACGTTAGCTCTTGTACTGTTCGGCCGATGGTACGGGAACAATCTGCTGGCCTACAATAGGTTGGCGTCGCTCGACTTTTTTTACAGATGCCACGCTGGGACTCGACGGGATCGATTATCCCGTATGCCACAGGCGTGCGCCCGATGGCTACGCTATGCCGCCGCTTTCCGGCTAAGTGCTTGGCAGAAAAGTTGGTGGCACCGTTCTACGAGTCGTTTTGCGGCTAAGTACTGATCTGAAAGGTGGGAGGCTATTTAACTGGTGTTAGTACGCCTGCGGCTGACTGTTAAACACAATACCGTTCAATAAAGCAAAGTAGTAGACACATTCCATGTGCCGTAACCCTCAAAAAGCGAAGCTTTTTAAGGCACGGCGGACGGCACATGGAGTGTGCTTGCTACTTTTTGAACGGTATTGCTGTTAAACGACAATCTTGTTGTCTAACCATATCAGAGCCTGAATGGTGAACATGAATGGTGGGTGGCACCGTTTGATTTTTGTTGAGAACAATTTTTCTACATTGTTTCCAATTCGATCGTAGATCGACTAGCGGTACACGAGATTTCGGCCAGCGAGTATAATGAGAGTTAACCCCACCTAATAAACTCCCTGAGACCCATGCGATGTCACTCCTACCTCCACTGAGCCCCTTCGTTCTTTGCTTTGTTCTGATGTTTCTGCAAGACGGTCGGGCATTTTCGGATGATTCCGAATCTGCAACCTCCTATCAGCTCGATACGTTTTCTGGCACGACAATTTCAACCGAGTACTATTCGGAAGGGGCAGGGGCGGGAGACATCGATCGAGATGGACATCATGATTTTGTTTACGGACCGCATTGGTATGCTGGTCCAACTTTCGACGAGAAGTTCAATATTTATCCTGCAGTTCCTCAAAATCGAGAAGGCTACTCAGACCACTTTTTTGCATGGACTTACGATTTTGACAACGATGGCTTGAAAGACGTACTAACCGTCGGCTTCCCTGGAACCCCTGCCTACGTGTATCAAAACCCCGGTAATCCGAGAGGGAGCGATTCTTGGCCTAAAAAGCAGGTCTTCGATTGGGTTTCTAACGAATCGCCTCAATGGTTACAACTGGTTGGCGATGATCGGCCAGAATTGGTTTTAACTCGAGATGGCTTCTTTGGATATGCGGAAGTGAATTGGGACCGTCCCTTTGAGCCTTGGAAGTTTGTTGCTGTTTCGGCTCAACTTGCGGACAAGCGATTCGGACATGGCTTGGGGGTTGGCGATATCAATAGCGACGGCCGCTTGGATATCATTCATGCCAATGGTTGGTTGGAGCAACCGATCAACTTGTTAGCGAGCAAACCTTGGATCGCCCATTCAGTTCCCTTCACCAATGCCTATGGCGGGGCAGAGATGTTTGCCTATGACGTAGATGCAGATGGCGATAGCGATGTTATCACTAGTCTTGCCGCTCATGATTTCGGTTTAGCTTGGTTTGAGCAGGTACAGGAAGAGGGAGGAGCGGGTTTTGTTCGCCATGACATCATGGGTTCGAAACCATCGAACAATCCTTACGGCGTGGTCTTTAGCGAGTTGCATTCTGTACAGCTCGAAGATATCGACGGTGATGGACTGAAGGATATCGTGACTGGCAAAACTTTCTATTCGCATCACAAAGCGAGCCCCATGTGGGACTCTGGTGCTGTCGTGTATTGGTTCCGATTGGTAAGAAATGCGACGGGGGTTGATTGGGTGCCGCACCAGATTGCTGCCGACTGCGGAATAGGCCGGCAAATTGGGTTGACCGATCTCAACCAAGACGGTTTGACCGACATCATCATGGGTGGCATGAAGGGGGCGAATGTTTTATTTCATGCGCGTCGTCACTGTAGCCAACAGGAATGGCAGGCCGCACAACCGGTGAAACGCGAGCTCGAAGCGGAGACGATCACCAACGGTTTGGTCTTTGAAGGAGAGAAGCTTCGTGTCGTGCGTGTTTCCGATGGAACCGCAGCCGAGCAAAACATGAGTGGCTTTGACGCGGACCGATGGAGCGGCGAGTCCCAGCTTTGGTGGACAGGAGGTAAAGTCGGCTCGCAACTTGATCTTGAATTTAACGTGAAGCAAGCGGGCACCTACGAAGTTTTGATTGCGCTGACAAAGGCCGTTGATTACGGAATTGTGCAATTGTCTGTCGACGACACGAAGCTTGGCAACCCTATCGATTTGTTCAATGAGCCATCCGTTGTCTCGACAGGCATGCTGAAGATGGGTTCGCAGTCTTTTTCCGCCGGCAACCATACTCTATCGGTTCAGTTGACAGGGAAAAATCAGAAAGCGGCCCCCGGTTTCATGGTCGGCATCGATGTGCTTCGCCTGGGTTTACCGACGGGCATTCTTCCGAAGACGAAAGATGGCCAAACGCTCAATATGAATTTCGAGAAGGGCTCACTCGAGGATTGGACCGCAACCGGACAAGCGTTTCAGCAGCAGCCCGTAGAGGGTGATTCCGTGGCCTTACGCCGGGGGGACATGACAAGCCAGCACGAAGGTAAATACTGGGTTGGCAGCTATGAAAAGTTAGGTGACGAAGTTCAGGGCACGCTTACTTCAAAAGCGTTCGTTGTGGATCAGCCCTTTGCATCTTTTCTGATTGGGGGCGGCGGAAATAGCAACGAAGTCCGTGTTGAGTTGGTGGAAGCAAGCTCGAACAAAGTGATCCACCGAGCCACTGGGCGAGTTACTGAGAACATGCGATTGGTGGTCGTGGATCTTGCTTCGGTTCAGGGCAAAGAGTGTTTCGTGAAGCTTGTGGACGAGGCTTCCGGGGGCTGGGGGCACCTTAACTTTGATGCGTTTTTGCTGCATGATGCTGCTCCAGCGGCAGCTTCCTTATCGGAAACTCCTTTGGTGGTTGATGAATATCCGTTCGAGGGCTTAACCGCGCAGGAAGCGGCCAAAGCCATGGTTGTACCGGATGGGTTCCGCGTTATAGCAAGCGCGGCAGAACCTGATGTGTTGCAGCCGATTGCAATGGCATTGGACGATCGCGGACGAGTGTGGGTTGCCGAGGCCTATGAGTATCCTCGACGTGCAGCGGAAGGTACCGGTCGCGATCGTATTCTTATCTTCGAAGATACAGACCTGGATGGCACGCTCGATAAACGCAAAGTTTTTGCGGAAGGGCTGAATCTTGTGAGTGGGCTGGAGGTAGGGTTTGGTGGAGCTTGGGTCGGGGCAGCGCCGTATCTGATGTTCATTCCAGATCGGGACGGGGACGATAAGGCAGATGGTAAACCGGAGATTTTGTTGGATGGATGGGGGCTGCAAGACACTCATGAAACATTGAATGCGTTCCTATGGGGACCCGATGGGTGGCTTTATGGTTGCCACGGCGTCTTCACGCATTCGAACGTGGGGAAGCCTGGTGCAGCGGACCAAGATCGCAAGCCGATTAACGCTGGGGTTTGGCGTTATCATCCGACCCGGCATGTCTTCGAGGTGTTTGCTCATGGGACGAGCAATCCATGGGGAGTGGACTTTAACGATCAAGGTCAAGCTTTTATTACGGCATGTGTGATACCGCACCTTTATCACATGATCGATGGAGGACGGTATGAGCGACAGGCAGGAAACCACTTCAACCCCTTCACCTACGATGATATCAAGACCATTGCAGAACATCGGCATTATGTTGGAGCCAATCCGCACGCGGGAAACGGCAAGTCCGATTCAGCTGGTGGCGGTCATGCTCATGCGGGTGCGATGATTTATCTTGGTGACGCCTGGCCGCAAACGTATCGCAATCAGTTGTTCATGAACAACATTCATGGTCAGCGATTGAATGTCGATGTTTTGAAGGCGAAGAATTCCGGTTACACCGGTAGCTATTCTCCAGATTTTCTGCTGACGGGGGATAAAGCTTCGCAGATTTTGAATTTGCGATATGGCCCTGACGGGCAAGCCTGGATGATTGACTGGTACGACATGCAAGCCTGTCACTTGACCGATCCGGGCAAGCACGATCGCAGCAATGGCCGCATCTACAAAATCGTTTACGGCAACAACAAGTCGGAATCGGTGGATCTTGCGAAAGCCTCGGACGTCGATCTTGCAAACAAAATGTCGCACCGAAACGATTGGTTCGTAAGACACAGCCGCCGGCTTCTTCAAGAACGAGCCGCCGTACGAAAGATCGATCGCAAGGCTATCGATGTTTTGAAGTCCTATTTGAAGGCTACCAACGAAGAAACGACACGATTGAGAGCCGCTTGGGCGTTGTCGTGCACGAATGAGTTAGACGAAGCCACTTTAGAAATGCTCCTGAAGGACCCAAGCGAATATGTCCGAGCGTGGGCGATTCAGCTTGGAGGCCAAGCTAAAACACGACCGGCATGCGTCCAGCCCAAGCGATTAGCTGAACTCGCAAAGTCGGACAAGTCACCTGTTGTGCGTTTGTATCTTGCATCTGCTGCTCAGCGTCTTCCGTTGGAAGAACGATGGGATTTGGTGGAAGCACTTGCTGCTCATGCGGAAGACGCTGCAGACCATAACTTGCCGTTAATGATTTGGTATGCGGCAGAGCCTTTGGCGGAAGTCAATTCCAAGCGTGCGATGGCGTTGGTTCTTAACGCATCGGAATCTATGCCTTTGCTTCGCGGCTATATGCTAAAGCGTATTGGTTCGGCATCCGGGGATCAGGCGGTTGAATCGCTGACGGTCGGGCTGGGGCTTGCCAAATCCGAAGCGGAGCAAATCGCGTTTCTGGACGCACTTCGTTCCAGCTTGAAGGGTAAACGACAAGCATCGCCTCCGAATCAATGGCAGGATGTTTACAAAACGCTTCAGCAATCATCGCCGTCAGTAGCTCAACAAGCGGATGCCTTAGGAGTCACGTTTGGGAGTCAAGAGGCTTTCCAACGCGTTCGGGATCTACTTCAATCGAAACAACAGAATGTCGAAAGCCGGTTGGCGGCGTTAAGCTCCTTGATTGGGGCGAAAGACCCAATGTTACCGGAGACACTCTACATATTGCTCAAGGATAATGATCTTCGAACGGCTGCGCTTTCAGGATTGGCGCAATATGCTTCTGCGGACACCCCCAAGAAGGTGTTAGAGGTGTATGCAACTTTGTCTGCTAGCGACAAGCGAATTGCGCTCGACACGTTAGCGTCACGCAAAGAGTATGCGTTGGCCATGTTGAAGGAGGTAGAAAACAACGCCATTGTTTCTACCGACCTGAGTGCCGATCTTGTCCGTCAGATGGGCAATCTGAAGGACGCCGAAATCAATTCCTTGTTGCAAAAGACTTGGGGCATGGTAAGCGAAACCACTGCTGACAAAGCAAAAATGGTGGAGGACTACAAATCCCTTATTTTGGATAAGCAGGGACCAAAGCCCGATGTCTCGCTCGGTCGAGCCGTTTTCGCCAAGACTTGCCAACAGTGTCACATTTTGTTCGATGCGGGTGGCCGAATCGGTCCTGAATTGACGGGTTCGAATCGAAGCAATCTGGATTATTTGTTGAGCAATATCATTGATCCGAGTGCCGTCATGGCGAAAGAGTATCAGCCTACGCTGGTGCAAACCGAAGGTCGACTGGTCTCTGGATTGCTCAAGGAAGAGAACGCTAACTCCATCACGATTCAAACGACCAGCGGACTGGAAACGATCCCTCTAAGCGAGATCGAAGATCGCAAGTTGAGCGAAAAGTCCATGATGCCTGAAGACCAGTTGCGACCGTTTTCGGCTCATGAGATCCGTTCCTTAGTTGCGTATTTGGCGGCCGATCGCCAGTATCCTGTCTTAGCGACTGCCGACAACGTATCCGATTTTTATAACGGCAAAGACCTGTCGCAATGGTCCGGTGATGCTGGACTTTGGACTGTCCAGTCAGGAGAAATCGTCGGAAAGTCGGAAGGACTTGAGCACAATGCGTTCCTGGTAAGCAATTTTGCGGTCCAGGATTTTCAGCTATCGCTGGATGTTTTGCTGGTTAGAAATGAAGGCAACAGCGGTATTCAGTTCCGAAGCCAAAAGACCAAGGAAGGCGTTATGGGATATCAGGCCGACGTGGGGCCTGGATGGTGGGGGAAACTGTATGAGGAAGAGGGGCGTGGTTTGCTATGGGACAAGTCTTCCGAACAACTGGTAAAGGAGGGCGAGTGGAATCGCTATGAAATTCGAGCCGTTGGTTCTAAGATTCAAACTTCGATGAATGGCCAGCCTTGTGTGGAACTGGACGACCCCAAGGGGGCCAAGCGAGGGATCATTGCGCTCCAACTGCATTCCGGAGGCGCAACCGAAGTTCGGTTTCGGAATGTGATGTTAACGGTTTTACCTGAACCTCAAAAGTAGTGCCGTAGAAGGATAACAACGAGGGGTGTTTGGCCTTACAAGTCAGCCCCTTGGACCGCACAATAAGCATGTCTCGTCCATCACATCACGCGATCTATCCATTATGAGCCATACCCACAGTTCCGCCGCTGCCATCCCCGAACCTTCCCTTGTTCCGATCCAGGGACTTCATTGCGGGCATTACTTCTATCGCTGGAAGCGGGACGTACTGGCAAGCATGGGACAGGATTTTGTGCACCATGCAAAGTCGGATTTTCTTGCGGCCATCAGTCCGAATGCATCGGACCGAACAGAGCGAATTCAATCCTTCATCATCAGCGGGCACAAAGCTGATTTTGCGACCATCATGATGGATTTGAATCCGCTGAAAGTGGATCGCATTCACCAACGGATGATGGGTAGTAAACTGGGAGCAGCGATTGAGCCAGTGTATTCCTTTGTTTCGATGTCGGAGATCAGCGAATACCTACCGAATAAAGAACAGTACGCTGCCAAACTGATTCGGACGGGGGAAGACCCTGCCTCTGCTACCTTTCAGGCCAAAGTGGCTTCTTACGAAAAGCGACTTCCTTCGATGTTCGCTCAGCGGATAGCTCCAGAATTTCCAAACTGGCCAGCGATGTGCTTTTATCCGATGAATAAGGCTAGAAATGTGGGAGCAAATTGGTTCTTGCAGCCTTTTTCGGCAAGAACGGAGATGATGGCAGAGCACGCTCAAAGCGGAATGGCGTTTGCGGGCCGAGTGACCCAGTTGGTAACTGCATCAGTTGGGTTAGACGACTGGGAATGGGGAGTAACCCTTTGGGCCAAGAATCCTCAGTATCTCAAGGAGATCGTTTACACGATGCGGTACGATTCGGCGAGTGCGCACTTTGGGCAGTTTGGTTCGTTCTACACCGGATATTTGGCTTCGGGGGCAGATATCCTTGAGCACTGCGTCGTGTAAGTCGGATGCCCAAGCTTTGATTCTCAGAATGGCGACTGTTCCATCTGGCAGGTCGCGTTAGAATTTCGTCTGTAAATGGCAGCGTTTCCGCTTGCCAACTCGATCCCCTTACTTTTGGCTCCCAGCGTGGCTTAGCTGCGCGATCCTTGCAATGAAAGTTATCGCCCTATGAATGAGGAAACGATTCAGCGGATTCATGCAACCTACGGGATTGAGAACTGGTCAGCTGGCTACTTTGATGTAAATCATCAAGGAAATGTGATCGCTCGTCCTTCTGCAAACGATCCTCGATTCGTGGATTTGAAGCAGTTGGTGGATCATCTAGTTCGGGACAAAAAGGTCCAATTGCCCGTCATCCTTCGATTTCCACAGATCCTGACCAACCAGCTGCGAATTTTGACCGGGGCGTACAGCGACGCGATCCAGCAGTTTGACTACAAGGGAAAGCATTACCCAGTTTTTCCAATGAAGGTCAATCCGCGACGCGAGGTCGTGGAAGAGTTTCTCAAAGAAAGCGACCGATGCCGCGTCGGCTTGGAATGTGGATCGAAAGCAGAACTTTACGCGGCAGTTGCTCAGGATCAAACACCGGACTCGCTTCTGATATGCAACGGATTCAAGGATGAAGCCTTTTGTCGACTCGCATCGCTAGCGGTTCAAGCTGGAAAAAGAGTGGTGGTGGTTGTTGAGAAACTGAACGAGCTGAAGATGTTGCTTCGGGTGGCTTCGGACGTTGGCGTGTGCCCATTTATTGGACTGCGAGCCAAGTTGTACACGCGAGGTTCGGGGAAATGGGCGAGCTCCGGTGGTGATTCGGCAAAGTTCGGACTGACAACTTCGGAGATCATCCAATGCGTTCGCTTGCTGCGTGAACACAAAATGGAAGAGAAGCTGAAACTGTTGCACTTTCATATCGGGTCTCAGATCACGGATATCAAACGTGTAAAAAACGCCATGAAAGAAGCCGCCCGAGTCTACTCAAAAATCCATCAGCTGGGCTTGCCTGTAGATTTCTTGGATATCGGTGGGGGATTAGGAGTCGATTATGACGGTTCGAAGACACGTTTTGAATCGTCGATGAATTACACCGTCCAAGAGTTTGCGAATGATGTGGTTTACACTGTCCAAACGGTTTGCGATGAGGAAAACGTTCCGCATCCGAATCTGGTTACAGAAAGCGGTCGCATGATGACCGCCTACCACACTGTTCTCGTTGTTTCCATTCGGGAAGAAATCGAAACCTTTGCGGACGATCAGCCAGTCGTGGAGATAGACGCAGACGATCCGCAGGTTATCACGGAGTTAAAAGGGCTTTGCGATGACATTAATGGAAAGAACTATTTCGAGTACTATCACGATGCGGTCGAGCTAAAAGATGAACTGCACACCCAGTTCAATCTTGGATTGATTTCCTTGGAAGATCGGGCGAAAGGAGAAGTGCTGTACTGGGAAGTATGCGCTTTGGCGTTGAAGGAGTCTGAATTGTCACGGACTCCCAACGAAGAATTCGAAGATGTTAAGCGTGTTTTAGCGGCTAAGTATCTTTGTAACTTTTCACTTTTCCGTTCCGCGCCCGACTCGTGGGCCATTGGCCAGTTGTTCCCCATTGTTCCGCTTCATCGTCTCCAAGAATCCAAGGTAGATTTCGCAACCTTGGTCGACGTAACTTGTGATTCTGACGGGAAGATCGATAAGTTTGTGGACCTGAAGGACGTAAAAGAAACGCTCGAGCTGCCTGAGTGGAAAGAGAATGAAGAATACTACATCGGCTTGTTCTTGGTAGGGGCTTACCAAGAGGTGATGGGGTCCTTCCACAACTTGTTTGGTCTACCGAATGAAGCTCAGATTTTCATGGAATCCGATGGGCAGTTTCATGTGTCCAAATTAGTCCAAGGAAGCCGCATCCATAACATGGTTGCGTTCGCAAGATACGAAACGACTCAGTTGCAATCTGCATTTGCAAAACGCATTCAGCAGTTGGTCGCAGCCGGTACCTGCACGGAAGCCAAGGCAAAGGATCTCACCGACCAATACAACGCTGCAGCCCAATGGACTACCTACCTGGAATAGCGAGGTGGGCTGCACCTTGAGCGGTTAGTTTTTTACCACCCCAGTACAACACCCACCTTCGCTTGGAAATTACTGGCCCAACTTAGGAATTGCGGAACACATCTGATGCAATTCCGTCCAAGTAATCCATGTCAGAATCTTCGGAGTCCGCTGAACTCAAGTAATCCGCCAACGATTGGAATTCATCGGACTTTTCGGTCGACAGCCGTGGGCCGACGGTCGCAAAATCAAAGCTTCCATTCGTTCGTTTCTTGAGAAACGGCGTTTCGATCACCAAGTAGGAAGAGCTTTCCGAATCCTTGTCAGCACCAGGGGAAGCAATCGATACTCCTTCGCCTTCGCCGCTACCACCTCGGTTGTTGAGATGGTTGATAACCAAAAGTGCGTCTAATGGCGACAGGTAGGAATCTCCGTTGACGTCCAGATAGTAACCGTTGGCACCGGATTCACCGCTCGCACCACCGCTAGAACCGCCGCCCAAAAACCCTGAGCTTCCCGTGTTCATCGAGTTGACAAGGATCAACACGTCGATCGGGGAGACAAAGCCGTCATTGTTGACGTCATAAGGATTCGAGAAGTTCATGAATCCGCTACCACCACCAGTGCCACCAGTGCCACCAGTGCCACCAGTGCCACCAGTGCCACCAGTTCCGCCGGTGCCACCTGCAGCGGCCGTGATCACGATCGAATCACTTAGGTAACGAATTTGATTCGGTGTTAAAGGAGTCGTTGGGTCGAAGACCAAGCTGTCATGAAATGGCTTGACGTCAGCAGGGTCGCCCAGGAAAGAGGCAGTACCAACAGCTTTTGCGGTCAACGTGACAACCCACTGAAGCTTCTCGCCTCGTCCAACCGGAGTGCTTTGGTCCGCTTGGATGGACCCTAGTTCGTTAATCAGGCCAGGGATTCGAATATCACCTGAAATGATGGCTTGCCCAGTAACGGGATCAACGGGATTGTAAAGAGGGGCGAAAGCTACATCAAAGCCCAGCTGGTTCGCCGGGTCTGTGTTGACCGACACCAATTGGCTGTTGTACAGGATGTCCTGGAAGGCAGCGAACACGCCAAACCGAGCTGCGACGGTACGAACATCTTCGACGTAACCTCGCAGTTGGAAGGTGTCCCCAACTCGCACTTGTTCAATGGGTGCACCAAGCGTGTCCGTCACGTTTAGACGGAGCTGAATGATATCATCGGCGGTGCCGTTACCAACGTGCACGGTGACCGTAGCGGTCGATCGGAATCCACGATCATCGATAATCGTGTACGTGAACTGGTCCACTCCCACAAAACCCGTATTCGATGCGTACGTTACCGTGTCATCCGCAAAGTTGTTAGGTGTGTTGTTTGTGTTGATGTTGACTTGGCCGCTGATCGGCTGTGTCACGGAAGTTAGACGAATTGGCGGCTGAGTGCCGGTGATGTCGTTGGTCAACACATCGATGTTGAACGAAGTCGCTGCAACGAGATTGAAGCGAGTATCGTCGACGGCAAATGGGAAGTTCACTCCGTTTGGAACGATTTCCAAGGTCGAGCGGCCATATCGCACTTGTTCCAGTGGAACTCGGGTAGTTGGCGTGTTGTAGAAAGTGATCTCGGAGTTCGGCAAGTCGTCTGCGGGGTCACCGACAAACTCTGCAATACCGGCGGATGAAGCTGTGAATCGCATCTTCGCGACTGCAACTGCGTTCGGGCGGTTGAAGGACTGCACATTTCCGATAAATCCGCCGAGCTCATTAATCAAACCGGGAACACCAGCAGCGCCAGTGGTTCCAGCTAGGTACGGGTCGAGGAAGGTTACATCGAAATCAAATTCTCCACCGGATGGTGCGTTCGGAGTAACCAGTCCTGAGCTGTAAAGAACATCCAAATAGGCGGAATAAACTCCCGGGCTAGTCACGATTCGAGGCGGGGTTTCTGCAACTCCCTTTTCAGGTCGCAAGTCATCTACAAAAGTGATAACCTCGAATACCTCACCTTGCTTGATTTCGGTGATACGGTCGCCTGCAAGATTACGGAACTCAAAGGTGAACGCTACGTCGTCATCCAAGCGGTCTGCTTGCAGAGTGTGAACCGTAATGTTGGCAGTGGTTGTCTTACCCGTTGCATCGGTGGCTGTGTACCGGAACGTTTCGGTACCGCCAAAACCTCTTCGAGGCGTGTAACGAATACTTTGACCGCCCGAACCAATCGTAACGGCTCCACCCTTGTCTGGATTCGTGACGCTAGAAATGACCAACGCTCCGCCACGACCTTCAACGTCGTTCACGAGAACATTAAGCGGAAAGCCGGTCGAATTGGTTGGTAGGTCAAACGAATCGTCGACCGCAACTGGATCCACGAACTGCAAAATAACATTGGTTGAGACCGTTGTCGTTTCACGCCGCCCGGAGGCACTTGTCGCGGTGTAGGTGAAGGTTTCGCGACCTACAAAGCTCAATGCTGGCGAATAGAGAAGGCCGCGGCCCGTCGAATCAATCAAGATTCTGCCACCGTTGCTCCCCACGCTTACAGCAGTGATACGCCATGGGTCATTAGGCAGTTGGAAATCGTTTGCCAGAACATCCAAAGGATTCAACAAGCTATTTCGAGCGACCGTGAAGGAATCTGGTTGGAGAAGCGTGCGAGGACCATCCACGATCGTGAACGCATAATCTTCGACTTCACCGGTAGTAGAACGCCCCGTAGGTTGCAATCCACGGTCTTGCGACAGCCGGAATCGAGCGAAAGCGGTGGAAACTGCGTTCGCAGGTGTAGTAAACGTGATGTTCATTGGGCCGTTGAAAGCCGGAACATCCGTTGCGATCTGTTCGCCGGATTCCCAAGTTCCGTTGCCATTAAAGTCAATCCAGCCCTGCAAAAAGGCAGACGATCCATCACTGTTCGTGATGTTGACTTGGATCAAATTCGAGCGATCGCCGCGTACGATCGGCGCCAAAACTAGAATCCCATCTTCATCGTCTAGGACAAGTCCGTTGATTCCCAAAGGCCCGTTGGTGTCGTCACCCGTTGCACTTGCAGACGGCCGACCATCTTGCTCAGAATCCCAATTGGCTCCCAGTCGCAGATTCGGCGACTGACCATGGTAAGCACCGTTAGCGGCTCGTGTGGTTGGATAGGGAGCTGGAGCATCGCCCCAGTCCGACGATTCAAAGTTACCGAAGTTGTAACCCGCGAGTGGATTGACACCGTCATAGGTGACAATGAATTCGAAATTACTAGCAGGCCCAGGATAAGTCTGAACAAAGCCGGGTTCGACGACCTCTCGGATAGCATACACACCAGCCGAAGGAGGCGTCAGTCTGTAAGCTCCGTCGGTGCCCGTGATACTGGATGGCTCGCCAAGGTCCGGCCGATCGTCGCCGTCCAAGTCAAGGTAAATGTAAACACCTGCCAATGTTGGTTCACCGGCATCGCGTATTCCGTCACCATTCAAGTCGTTCCACTTGAATCCCGTTGATGTATTGGTCGGTCTGTTCGCACCGAAGTTTACCGAGGTGGTTTGGCCGTTTGCAACCGTAACTCTTGTGAATCCGTTGACCGGAGCTGTAGAAACCCATCCAGTTTGCAGAACGCTTCGAATATTAAAGGTTCCAGCTGGTACCCGAAGGCTGTAACTTCCGTTTGCCCCTGTTACCGTCGAGGTATCGCCGGAGTCGAGAACTGCGTTGCCGTTGATGTCAGCATAGATCGTCCAGCCCGCCAAACCGACATCATTGCTATCTTGACGTCCATTTCGATTAACGTCGTTAAAATTGATACCGTTTACTGTCGCTCCAACCGTTCCCGTAGCAAGGTTGAACGCCATGGTTCCAGCATGATTCACGGTTCCCGTGTAGGGTTCTGCTCGCGAATATCGGTCTCGACCGAAATCGATATCAACGTCATCTGGTGTGCCGAAAATGCCGTCTGGCCCAACGCTGTACAGTGTTTGAGAAAACGGACCCGAACCCGAATCCATCGTCTGACGATTCAAATTGCTAGAATCTTGATGCTTCCCACCAAAAAAGTGACCAGCTTCGTGCGAAATGATCAGCGCCAAAGCCGTGGAAACCATATCGCTCAAGGTAGATGTCGCGGATCGCGGAATAAACCGTGCGTCGTTTGCAGCTAAGATGGCAGCGTCAGTGTCCAATGGGAAGAAAATCTCCGCAGGCATGACCACCGCTGTTTCGCGGCGGTCAAAGTTCCCTACGTCGACGCTCTGAGCAATCCCAATTGTCGCGATAGGAAACTCTGCAACCGATCCACCTACCAGCACTCGCGAAACATTAGGCTGCCCCCAAGGGTCGGCATGGTCACGACTGTTGCGAATATCGATATCAAAAGCGCCAGCTCGACCGTCTTGACCAAAGTAGCCATTACCACCAGTTGCAGGAAGCGAGCCCATGAAATCTTCCCTGACCTTCGCGATGATCTTATTGATCAGATCGTTCTCGTCCGCTTGCGAAAACCCAAAGGGTTCCAAGGTTTCAATCAACGAAGGAATTCGTGAAGTCAGAGCAGGACCACCGAAAACCGCCGGATTCACGATCGATCCGTCGAAATCTAGATACAAAATCTGCTTCGTTCCAATCGGCTCGCTTTCGATGGAATTTCTTTGCGCTCTCAATCGCATTGAATAAGCATTGTTGCCGTCAGAAACTCGGATGAAATAACGTCCGGTTGCCGTGATCGTTAACGCCAAAGCGGCTTCCGATGTGGTATCAATCAGGGGGGAAGTTGGGGGATAATACAATGTAGATGCATTGATTGTGGATCCCATCACTTCACTACCGGATGCATCCAACAATGCCACATCCCAAGTACCAGATACGCCCGAATTCAATCCGATGTCAAGAATGTCACCCGCACGAAGATCGACTGCGAAATAGTCTTCGTCATAAATGTTATTGGCGATGTTGTTGAACGTTTGGCCAGAAACGATTACGACGTTGTTTTGAGTTGGCAGTGTACCCAACGGCAAAACCTGTGCTTGGTTTCGAACGTTGTTTGGCTCGATTTCGCTTGTAGAGAAAGGAGCATTGTTTTCACCGCTCGGACTGTTTCGGCCACCGCCACTGTTCAGGGGGTCACCATATTGCTGAATCGATCGCTGTGCATATTGTGCAGACGTGATCGTTGGAGGAAGGTAGGCGGTTGCCCGGCCGATTGGGGGGTAGTACAGCCCATTAATGTCGGTTGCCATCAACCGACGATCTTCGAGCGACTCCAGAACTAACCTTCGTTTGGCTGCAACGCCTTTAGCAGTTGGCTTGATTTTCTTTGACCTAGCGCCGAACGTGCGAACCTTTGTCATGACTTACCCAGCAATTGAAGAAAGGTGATTAAATGAGGCTTTCGAAATCCATTCATTCCTGCAAAGACAACGGTAGTATATTTTTTGCAGGGACTCACAAAGCCGTTTCCATCGTAATTCGACCGCGATGCGTGTCAACAAAACGTCCCTTTGGGATGCGATTGTAACTCCAATAGTTCCGCTACTTTACACAGCATTCTCGTTAAACTCGTCAGGAACGGTCACTTCCAAGGATAGGCAGTTTCGAAACGCAACCATGCATTGTGATGAAAAATCGTGATAGACGGCAAATCCGTCACCCTGAAGACGATTTTTTGGACGGGTTGCGAGGATATCTCTGGATTTCAAACAAATTCGAAAAAGTGGTCGAATATTCTATTTTCGATTTTGGATGGGAGCGTATCGATCGCATTTTCACGCCGGTACCGCAAAGTACCTCAAGGGACACTACCTCAAGGGACACTGCACTTCTTCGGGGGGGGGCAGCGTCGAGCAAAACAAAAAACAAAAAAAGGACAGGCACAGCAATTGACGGACATGGTAGTTTCGGTAAAATTTGTCGATTATTCCGGTTCTTTGTCTTGGAGTTTTACTGTGACCATCTCCCGTTCTCGACTTGTTGATGCTGCCGTAAGTCGTTGGTATCACTGCATTTCTCGCTGCGTTCGTCGGGCTCATCTCATGGGCGATGAGGCGGCTCCAGGTCGTAAGGATTGGATCGAGAATCGGCTTAAGGAACTTGACCAGATCTTTGCCGTTTCCGTCGGTGGTTTTAGTCTCATGGACAACCACCTTCACTTGCTGCTTCGAATTGATCCTGAAGTTGCCAGCAGCTGGTCGGATTCGGAAGTGGTTGAGCGTTGGTTTCGGCTGTTTCCGCCTCGTGGGTCGGACCGCAAGCCGATGAAGGTTTCCAAGGAAATGGTGGCCGCTCGTGTGGGCAACATGGAGTGGGTGGCGAGTGCTCGCAAGCGATTGTCGTCGCTGGGTTGGTTTATGAAGTGTCTCAAGGAACCGTTGGCTCGTCTTGCGAATAAGCAAGATAAATGCACTGGGGCTTTTTTTGAGGGGCGGTTCAAATCGATTGCGATTCTGGATGAAGAGTCGCTTGTTTCAGTGTGTGCTTACATTGATCTAAATCCGGTTGCGGCTGGGGTTGCTGCGACTCCGGAAACGAGCGAGCACACTTCGATTAAGGCTCGGGTGGATCATGTCGTTTCGAACGGTCGGGCCGAGGATTTGCAGGCGGCGGAGCTTGGTAGTGTGGCGGCGGTTCGGGTTAGTGGTGGGCTTGAAGATGAGCTATGGCTGGTTCCGGTTGAGGATCGCAGAGGGCTTGGTGCGGTGCGTGAAGGGATGCGGAGTGGGTTTACGTTGGGGCAGTATGTGATGTTGGTGGAGTACACAGGCCGGATGCTGCGTGATGGCAAGGCTGCGATTTCGGCGGAGGTTGCAGATGTATTTGCACGGCTTGGTTGCACGCCAGAGACCTGGGGAGTTCGGATGTCGAAGCTTGCAGGAGGCCGGTTGCTGGGTCGATTTCTTGCGGCGACTCGGGACAAGTTGCGAGAGTTGGCAGGGAAGTTACAAGTTCGGCATCTTGCCAATGTAGGCTGATCCGCTGAGGTCCGATTTCAATTGAGCTCTGCGGGGGCGAGTCTGCGGGGGCGAGTCTGCGGGGGCGAGTGTGTCGCGTCGAAGCTGCCTATCTCATTCGGGCAGCCATGGTTCCGCTGCTCAATCGCCATTTTTCTTAGTGAACCGTGCATCTCCCAATGGAGAGTCATTCGCAACTTC
>Ga0247831_1005108_pt1 | contig 16766 bp, 12 predicted proteins | sample LaCruzMarch2015__9_FD_192406 | JGI IMG/M metagenome (GOLD analysis project Ga0247831, IMG submission 192406) | Freshwater microbial communities from meromictic Lake La Cruz, Castile-La Mancha, Spain - LaCruzMarch2015_1m | ecosystem: Environmental > Aquatic > Freshwater > Lake | place: Spain... | reverse complement strand
AGAACCTGTGTCGCGTCGCAAGCGTCTTGCATCAGCACGAAACCAAACGAAAATCATCCCACCATCCGCATGATGGTTTTAACGAATCAGCGGACATCCCCTGTTTCTTGTGCGTCACTATTTCCAATCCCGCCTCCTCGTAGACTAATGAAAGCGCTATTCATTTTCCTTTTTTTCTATGCTCGCTTCGGAGCTGCGGCTGATTTTCCTTCGATCAAAATCAGGGCTAGCCAACTTGGGGATGCCTCAGCGATGAAAAATGGAGTCGCATTCGTTATCCAAAGCTATGAGGAGAGCATTCGAACGATTCGAGGTGGATTGAGAACCGCAGTTGCAGGAGAAAATCGCGATCTCGAAATAATCATCCCTCCAACTCTGCGTGCGTTAGATGCAGTGCTTGAACAAAGAGACGGTTCTAAAGCACAGGACATCCTTCCTTTTGTCGACTGGCTCAACGATAATCAGGGGCATCCAATCGCTGGAATACTCGGAGACACAGCGGCTCAAGGCACACTGAACTACTTGGTTGACGGTATCTTCAGGGGCAGAATGTTGGGTGCTGCCGACGCTGTTGGCGAGCAAGAGATGGAGTCAATGCTTCGGTTCTACGCTGGCAACCCTGCGCAAACCTCGGAGGGCAGTTGGCAGACCACCAACACCATGCTTTTCGTTTTTGGAGATCGTGTGCTTAACACCCTGGCAACGAAAGTCCCCGACCGCATTGATGCGTTTTACAAAGCGGTTCAGGATGCCCGCAAGAGTGCCCAGAGTGGTCCAGGTCCTGACGAGGAAGTGATCCCAGATGCTGAACGACCGACCGCCGAGCAACTGCGAGCTTATGAAGCGTCATTTGGCAAGCTCGAAGAACTCGTAACCAAGGGCGCATTACCGAAGTCCGACCCCAAAAGGCAGCCAACTCCGACGCAGGCATCAGTTATCCCGCCAACTGTTCCAGCGGTGCCGACAGCTCCGAAGAAAGCCCCCTCAACCGCGCCAGCACCATCAACGCCAAGCGAGGAACCAACCTCATCAACACCGTGGAGCGTCATCATTGTGTTGATCGTGGCGGCAACTGGCCTGTTGTGGTTGCTGGTGAAGAAGCGGAAGTGATCGGCCTGCCACGTCATGGGAGCCAACTCCAGCGCTTCGCAAAGCTCGCGGCTCCGCCCATTGCCCACCACCGACAAGCTCCGCCCTCTCCAAGCCCTGCCGCAGGGAACAGTGCGGCTTTCCGTAACGCCGCCGCTCCGCACCGGCGATTAACCAACCGCTGTTCAGTGTGGCTCGCACAACTCGCCAGCTCCGCACCCAAAGCGGTAACTACGACACAATGCGGAGTAGTGTGCAGTAGACCGCCACCCGCTCCGAGCAGCGGGACCCGGCGGCCTACTGTGCGCTCGCAAAGCCTCGCCACACTACAGCGCATTGTGTGTAGTTACCTCCTTCCCGGTTCGTGTCGGCTACGTTCGGCCCCCGCCTCACTCTGCCGCGTCATGGCTCAGGCCGCATGACCGTCACCATGAGGTGTGACCCGAAAAAAGTCCCCACTTGAAACCAGCCCGCCACCGCGCCAGCACTCATGTCCCATGCCGCGCTCCGATCACGATCTTGCCCTTAGCACTCTTTGCCTTGTTCTGGCCACTCAGCCGGAGATCACGGCGGAGGCGCAGAGCATCGCCTTTCTGCGGGCCTGCCCGCATGAGGGGCTGGCGGAGTGGTATCCGCAGATCGTCGGCGAGCAGCCCTACAAACCCCGGGCGGTGCTGTGCGAGCAGGCAGGGGTGAAGCTGGTCGATCATCTGGAAGGCGAGCATGACGTGGTGCTCCTTATGCCGGAGCGGCAGAAGGACCAGACGCTGTCCGATCTGGCGCGTGGGTTTGATTTGCTGAAGCCGGGCGGCATTCTGGTCGTGTCGCTGCACAATGACTGGGGGGCGAAGCGCTTCGAGAAGAATGTGCTGACGGCGGCGGGTGCGCTGGATGTGGTGTGCAAGAGCCACTGCCGGGTCTTCTGGGCGCGCAAGACGGACAAGCTGAAGACGGCGCTGCTGGATGAGTGGCGCGGGGCGGCGGACCTGCGGCGTGGGATCAATGGCGAGTTCTGGACGAAGCCGGGCCTGTTCGCCTGGAACCGTGTCGATGATGGTTCGACCTTGCTGATGAATCACCTGCCGGAGGACATGCACGGTGTGGTGGCCGATCTGGGCGCGGGCTGGGGCTACCTGTCGCACCAGGTGCTGAGCCGCTTCCCCGAGGTGACGGCGCTGGATGCGTATGAGGCGGATCGCGATGCGGTGGAGGCTGCGCGGCGCAATGTGGGCAATGTGAAGGTGCGCGCCCGGGCTCGCGTGCACTGGCACGATGTGACGCAGGGCGTGGAGTCGCGCCGCTATGACTATATTGTGATGAATCCGCCCTTCCACGAGGGGCGCGAGCCGGACCCAGAGATCGGCATGAAGTTCATCGCGGCGGCGTCACGGGGGCTGAAGGCCTTTGGTTACCTATGGCTGGTGGCCAATCGCCACCTGCCGTATGAGAAGCTGCTGGAGGAGGCCTTTGATTCGGTGACCAAGGTGGTGGAATCCGGCGGCTACAAGGTGATCCAGGCCAGCGCGCCCCGACACGATCTGTTCTTCCAGAAGCCGAAGCGCGGGCGGCGGTAGTGGCACCGGTAGGGCGCTCTGTCCCCAGAGCGCCGCGCTGGGCCTCAGCGTTTGGAGGGTGGGTGCGTGGAACGAAGCGCTTCGGCCTGCCACAACGGCGCGTTAGGGACAACGCGCCCTAACCTTGACCACCGGGTTCGGCACCCTCACTCCGCCATGAGCATCTCGCGGGCTTTAGCCAGTTCGGCTAGCTGTTCCTTGGGCAGCTTGGGCCAGTGCAGGTGCAGCTTTTTCATCTCGCTGAGGATCGCGAGGGAGACGATGAGGCGCATGTTCTTCTTGTCATCGGCAGGCACCACATACCATGGCGACTCCGGGCTGGCGGTGGCGTTGATGGCTTGCTCGTAAGCCTTCATGTAGTCGTCCCACTTCTCACGCGCCTGCACGTCGGCGGCATTGAATTTCCAGTTCTTCGCAGGGGTGTCGATGCGCTCCAGGAAGCGCTTCTTCTGCTCGTCCTTGGACACGTGGAGCATGAACTTGATGATGCGGATGCCGTTGCGCTGGGCGTAGGCTTCGAACTGCGCGATGTCGCTGCGGCGCTTATTGAAGAGCTTCTTCATGTCCTGTAGCTGCTCTTGCGGCAGGCGCTGAATGTTCTGCACGATCTCGGGTTGCACCTGGCAGACGAGCACCTCTTCATAGTAGCTGCGGTTGAAGATGCCGATGCGGCCGCGCGGTGGCATGACGGTGCTGGTGCGCCAGAGGTAGTCGTGATCCAGCTCATCCTGCGTGGGCTTCTTGAAGGCGTGGACCTCGACGCCCTGCGGATCAATGCCGGACATGACGTGCTTGATGGTGCCGTCTTTGCCAGCCGCGTCCATGGCCTGGAAGATGAGCAGCAGGCCGTAGCGGTCGTGGGCATACATTTGCTCCTGAAGCTCGGAAATCTCGCTGCGATACTGGGCGAGCAACTCCTGGTAATGGGCCTCGTCTCGGTAAAGTCGCTTGACGGTGGTCTTCGCTTTCTTGATGCGCAAGTTGTCCTTGGTGACGCGGTAGTCGTCGAGCGGGAGCGTGAGTCTCATGTGCGGCCAGTGGTAGCGAGCGGCAGAGCTTTCGACAAGTCGGATCGCACAATCCGAGACAGAGACCGCCATTGCATTTCCCCCGCCCTATCCGAGTATTAGGGGTGCAAATTCTTCTCGCTACCCTCTGTGACTTCGCCGCTGATTACCAGGGCAAGCTATGCATTCTGGGGGCCTTCGACACCCTGTGCACGCGGGAGTTTCCCGTGGCGCATCCGCAGTGCTCGTTCGCCCTGCGCATGTTCTTTGATCCTGAGGACCACGGGCTCTACAAGCTGATGATCAAGGCGCAGGGACCGGAGGATGAGGACATCATGCCACCGTTCGAAGCGGACATTGATGCGACTTTCCCCGTTGGTGGGCCGCCCTTCATCACGCGCAACATCGTGCTGAATCTCCAGCGGATGAAATTTGAAAAGCCCGGGCTGTATCGGTTCGTCGTGGAGCATGACGATGACGAGCTGACCGCCGTGCCGCTGCGCGTGATGCTGTATCAAGACCCGAGCCGGTCGGCGACGGAGTCCTACGAGTGAGCTCAACCCCTACCCCTGAGCTGTCATGGACAGTCCTGACTTTGGCACGATCATTGGGCGCACTCCGGTGCGACAACTTTCCGTCTTCCTCGACAATCGCGTGGGCACCTTCCTGTCGCTGGTGAAGCTGCTGAAGGAGAACCACATTGAGCTGCTCGGTGTGAGCCTGCTGGAGGCGACAGAGATCACGCTGCTGCGGATGGTGCTGAGCGATCCAGAGTCGGCGCAGACGGTGTTCATGGAGCGAGGCATCCCGCACACTGATGCGCCACTGGTCGTGGTGGAACTGCGCGAGACCTCGCACGATCTGTCGCACGCCCTGAGCGTGCTGCTCGCGGCAGAGATCAATATCCGCTTTAGCTATCCGCTGCTGACGCGGCCCAGTGACTATCCACTGCTGGCCCTGCATGTGGACGATGTGGAGATCGGCTCTGAGGCGCTGAGCAACGCGGGCTTCAAAGTGCTGTCGCAGGGGGAGCTGAGCCGATGAACATCGGGCTAGGTCATGCGCTGCGTGGGCTGGCCTTCCTGATCAAGACCCAGCGCAATGCCCGCCTGCATCTGATGACGACGGTGCTGGTGATCACGCTGGGGTTGTGTTTGCAGATCGAGCGCAGCGAGTGGGCGCTGATTCTGCTGGCCACCGCGCTGGTGTGGTGCGCCGAGACTTTCAACACGGCGGTAGAGCGGCTCGCCGACCGAGTGACGATGGAGCGTGATCCTCTAATCAAGCAGGCAAAGGACTTGGCCGCGGGTGCCGTGGTATGTGCCTGCGTGGGTGCCTCCTCGGTGGGGATTATCATTCTAGGCCCGGCGCTGTGGAGCCGCTTAGGCGGGTGAAGGATGCCGTTTGCATTGGCCCTGCGCTTGCGGCATGGGTCTGTGAAGAACATGGCTAGAACCGAACCGCGCAAAGAAGACATCGAGCACCACCTCCCCAAGCTCGCTGCAAAGAAGAAGACCTCCCTGCTAGGTCGCCTGAAGGCAGGAATCAAAAAACTCATCGGAGGCAAGAAGAAGCCGGAGGTGAAGGTCAAGGTCGAGCCCCGTGCTCAAAAGACGCACAAGCCCGCGCCAAGAACGGCCCACGAGCCGCGCGCCAAGGATCGCCCTGCCCGCTCTGAGCGGCCCGAGCGCGGTGATCGCCGCGAAGGCGGTGGTGCTGGCCGCGGCGACCGTGAGCGTGGCAGTGGTCCGCGTGGCAAGGAGCGCGCCCCCCGTGCTGAGCGCGAAGAGCGCCCAACGACGCGCTTTGCGGCAGAGGCCCCTCCCCCACCGCCGCCGGTGCCACTTGGTCCGTATCCTGAGCTGTTTGAAGCCCTCGGATTCTCCCCTGCAGTGCTCGCGGGCATTCGTGACCTAGGCTACACGTCGCCCACGGAAATCCAGACTCGCGCCGCTCCGGTCGTGCTCGCAGGTCGTGATGTGATTGGGGCTTCGCAGACCGGCACCGGCAAGACGGCCGCCTTTGGCCTGCCCACCATGTCGAAGCTGGGTGCGCCTGGAAAGCTGCGCTGCCTGATTCTGGAACCCACACGCGAACTGGCCGCGCAGGTGGTCGAGGCCTTTGAGAAGCTGAGCGCCCACACCGGTCTACGCACGCTGCTGGTGCATGGGGGCGTCGGTTACGGCAAGCAGCGCGAAGGCCTGGAAAAGGGTGTCGACATTGTGGTCGCGACGCCTGGCCGACTGCTCGACTTCCTTGGCGACGGCACGGTGTCGCTGGACACGATTGAGGTGCTGATTCTCGATGAGGTGGACCGCATGTTGGACATGGGCTTCCTGCCCGACGTGCGCCGCATTGTCGAGCGCACACCGTCCTCTCGCCAGACGCTGTTCTTCAGCGCGACGATGCCGCCGCAGATCAAGTCGCTCGCCGATTGGGCGCTAAAGGAGCCAGAGGCGATCGAGGTCGGCATCCGCTTCTCGCCGGCCGAAACGGTCAGCCATTACCTCTACCCCGTCGCTGGTGAACAGCGCGAGGAATTGCTGCTTTCGATTCTCAAACAAACGCACTTCCACAGCGCGATGATCTTCACCCGCATGAAGGTGCAAGCCGACAAGCTCTACGCCAATCTGAAGGCGATGGGCGACTACAAGTGCGCGGTCATGCATGGCGACATCGCGCAGAAGGATCGTGAGAAGGCGCTGAAAGACTTCCGCGATGGCACCTGCGAGATTATCGTGGCCACCGACTTGGCTGCGCGTGGCCTGGACATCAGTGGCGTGACGCACGTGATTAACTTCAATGTTCCAGACAACCCGGAGGACTATGTGCACCGCATTGGCCGCACGGGGCGAGCGCAGAAGGAAGGCGATGCCTTCACACTCTTCGCCGCTGACGAGATGAAGCAGGTGGAAGCGATTGAAAACCTGATCAAGCGCAAGATCGAGCGCCGCAAGCTGGAAGGCTTCAGCTACAAATACACTTCGATCCTGGATGATGAGAGCCACGCCCGCAGTGTGATGCGCACTGGCCGCGGCACCGTGCGTCGCCGCCGCTAGAAAAGTAAGGCGAATACGCTCTGGCATAATGAGCCGCGATGCATAGCTTCGTGGCTCATTCTTTTACCTCATGGTTCGCCTCATCACCCAGCACGGACAGCTCATCGACTGGAACGACGAGAAGTTGTATCCCTTCCCGGACAACCTCGTATTCCTCGACCTGCTGAATCCAGCAAGGGCCGAGGAATTGGAGTCTGAAAAGTGGCTGGAGTATCAGCTGCCGACGCGGGAAGAAATGCAGGAGATTGAGGAGTCTAGCCGACTCTACACCGAGAACGGTGTGCTCTACATGACCGCTTGGGTCCCTGTCGGCCTGGAGACGCACGAGCCGGAGAACACCTCGATCTCATTCGTGCTCGGTCAGGACTGCCTGACGACTGTGCGCTATGCTGACCCACACGCCTTCCGCACGCTTTTAGACCAGGCCAAGCGGCAGTGCGCGGCACCCGTGAGCAGTGATGCTATGTTCCTATTGCTGGTGGAACTGATCGTGGCGCGCGTGGCGGATGCCCTGCAAAGCGTCGAAAGCGATCTGAAGGGGGTATGCCGAGACGTCTTCACCATGAACCCACACAAGGCCAATGCCCACGCTGAGAACATGCTGGCGGATGTGGTTAGATTGCTTGGTCGCCGCACGGCACTGATTGCGAATCTACGCGAGAGCCTGGTCAGCCTAAACCGCATGTTGCAGTTTTTCCTGAACAACGCGGCAACCTGGATGCGCCCCGAGCTAGCGGCCGCCTTCCGCACCGTCGTGCGCGACGTTCGCTCTCTGGACGATTACACGAATCAGCAGACGCAGGAGATGACCTTCCTGCTCGAATCCACGCTGGGCCTGATCAACATCCAGCAGAACCAGATCATCAAAATCTTCACTGTGGCGTCGGTGCTGTTTATGCCGCCGACTTTGATCGCGAGTATCTATGGCATGAATGTCGGGCTTCCAGCATCTGACCAGCCCTGGGCGTTCGCGATGATCATGGTCCTCGTGGTGCTCTCCGCGATGGGGCCAATCTGGTATTTCCGGAAGAAAAAGCTGCTGTGATTAGCCCCCACGCCCTCTCCTTGAGTTACCTTTGCCTCACGGGGCCCGCCTTGGGCGGGTCTTCGCGGAACCATCGACTTTTGTCTAGTCCGCCGGGAGCAGCGCAATAAGGAGTCTATTTTGAGACAAATATCAAAAAAGTCTAATTTTCCATCGGCGTCATCAGTTTTGGCGACTGTTGTGACTGTCATCAATCGACAAAATGAATACTCACTCACACCTCCGCACAACCAGCGGCTTCACCGCCAAGGAAATGATCATCGCCTTGGTGATTATGGCTTCGATCACCAGCCTTGTTTAGCCCCCCTGCTATCGAACAAATTCTTCCAGGAGGCCGAAAGCCGCCGCATGCGCTGCTACTCTCTTCCATTTGCTACCAGGCACACAAGGCTAGGGTGGACTTTGTCAAGCCCAGCGAGCTGAGCGGCACGCTGCAAAACCTGCTGATCGGTGGCAGCGCCTCCAATGGTCGGTGTTATCAGGCATTCGGCATGACCCATCGCGATATCGAGGCTGCCTCTGAGCATCTACATCTGCGTGATGGGAAGCTCTTGTATCTACCGAGCAATCTGTAGCTGAAAGAGTTTTTTTCTAGGCGTTGGCTATCATGCTTGATTCTCGAAAGTATGATAATTTACATTCATTAGAGATAATGAATTTTCATTATTTAATACTTTTGATTATATATGCTCAAATAAGAACACAAATGAAAGCCCAACAACCTACCCGCTACACCCCCTGATTCAGCCTCATCGAACTGATGATATGCATCGGCATCTTGTTGGGGATCGTTCTGCCATGAGCTCTGGCAGGTAATGATTTCAAGACCACTAAAGAATTGCGAAACGCCCAGGAGCTAGTCTCCGTCTGCACTTGTGCTCAGGTTGCTGGGCTAAAGTTCATCATCAGCGACGATGTGGGTGACACGATTGCAAACATCCGCATGGGAGGGGCTCCGACCGAAGGATCATTCAGGGGCCGCAAGTTCTACATTGCAGGTATAAACGATGAAGACGCAGAGGGTGCCTCTCGCTTCCTGCGATATCGAGAGCGGTAGCCTCGTCTATCGGCGCGACAAGAGGAGCTGAGCACGCCATACGGTCATGGATTCGCCGGGCTAACAAGGGCATCAAACGGGCTATCTACCTCTGCCGTGGATTCAGCAGGCCGATTGAGGCTTAGCACATAAGCGATCACGTTTTCCACGTCTCGCTGCGTTTCGGCATAGCGAGAGGCAACCGACATTTTCAGTCCATTCGCATCCGTGGGCGAAGCTACCCCGCGAGCACCGGTTTGGAACTTGTGCAGCTGCGCGCGCAGATACCAGCCTTGCACACCGATCAGTGGTGGACTGCCAAAGACCCGTTCGCCAGTCGCATTGTAGCGATGACACTCCATGCAGTGCTCTTCGAACAGGAACTTGCCTTCATTGATGTCGACCGCCACCGGCTTTGCATCTGGCAAAGGCGTGACGAGTGGCAAGGACTCGACACACGCAGCGAGAGCCGCGCGCTGGGCAGGGCTGAGGACCTTGATCGTGGCCGCCATGACCATCGCCTGCGGGCCATCAACGGCCTTGCCACGCCGACCTTCTGCAAAGTGCTGGAACTGACCCAGCACATACCAGTCAGGCCTGCTGGCGATGGATGGGACCTTCAGGGCTTCATTGCCCTCGCCCTTCGCACCGTGGCAATGGACGCAGAGATCTTGAAAAAGCTGCTGCCCCTGCTTGGCAGGCCCATCAGCCCGCAGTGTCGCATGCAGGGGCAAGGCGAGCAGGAAGGGCATGGCACGGCAGCGCAGCCAGCGAAGACAAGGGCACAAAAAACCCTCATCAGCCCAATGTCGGGCGGATGAGGGTAACGAGGGTCTATCGGCAGTGGTCTTGATGGACCTGCAAACGAAGCCCCAAGATCACTTCTTGGCCGCGTCGGCAGGTTTGGCGGGTGACGGGGCGGATGTTGCGGGTGCCTGCTCCACTTTTGCGGGGGCAGGCGGCACTGCCACGGGTGGCGTGGTCACCGACACAGGTGGCGGCGTTGCTCCGGCAGGGGCGGCACCGGCTGGCTTAGCCTCTGCGGCGGGCTTTTCTTTCAGCGTTTCGCTGCGCTTCTTCATCACGGTATTGATGACATAGCTGCTGACTTCATAGACCCAGCCTTCGTGCTTCTTCTCCTTGGCCAGCTTCTCTTCCTGAGTCTTCTTGGTGGCGGCAAAGGCTTCGTCGGCGGTCTTCTTGTCCTCGGGTTTTTCATCCTTCACCGGGGCGCGCTCCTTGGGCAGATTGGCGCTGACGGCGACATTCATGAAATACTTCTCATCAGAGCCTTCGCCCTTCTTTGCCATTTTGAAGTCGTAGCTGAAGCCGTCGAAGGTGGTGACTTTCACCGTGTAGGCGTCCTTCAAGAAGTCAGCACCGGCTTTGTCTTTGGGCACGATGTCGGTGAAGCTGGCATTCCCAAGTAGAGTGCCGAGGGATATTTTGGCGCTGTCGAACTCGTCGCCAGGCTTGGCATCGACCAACGCAAACTCACCCGCCTCCTCTTTGCGCGACACGGTCCAGGAGTCCTCGGCCTTGGGCGCGGTGACCTTCACTTCCTTGATCTTCTGCACGTCGATGAAGGACTTGTCGATCCAGTCCTCGGCGGCGGGTTTCAGCTCATAGAACTGATTGTCCACCACCCAGACGGCATCGGTGTCACTGGTCACGCGCACATAACGCTCAGAGCCGCCACCGCCGAAGGGCGAGGCTTCCTTGCCCACAGTGCTGCTGTTCACGTTATTGCCCAGCACGAGGGTGCTGATCGGCTTGTCGGCATCACCGAAAAGCTCGACTTGAATGCCGCTCTCTTCGGGCTTGCCATCGCCAGGGGACTTCAGCTTCACATCGCCCAGGGCACCTTTGCCCACGGTGCGTTGCTTGCCGGCTTTCTGCTCCTGCAATTCGACCAGCAGATTGCCGATCTTCTCAAAGGCCGCAGGGTAGTTGCTGCGCTCAGCGACAGTCCACTCGTCGCCAGTGAGGGCGATGGTGGCGGACTTGTCGCCTTCCTTGATGCGGATCTTGCGCACGTCATTGATCTTGAGGTCAGGAATCAGCTTGTCGCGACCAGCAATGGGCCTCAGGCGCTTCTCGCTGCTGTCCTGGGTGTAAAGGGCGACGCCGATCAGCGCGGCGAGCACCACAAGCAATGTGATAATCTTTTTCATATTCGAATCAGAAGTTCAAAAGGGGATTACTTGGCGGCCGTGGCGGCGCGGCGATTCAGGGCCAGGATCAAGCCGATGGCGATGACCACGATGGGCATGAGCAGGATGTTCACGAGTTTGATCTTCGTTTCCTCCCAGTCGATGGCCTTGCGCTGCTGCTTCTTGATGTTGCCGATTTCTTTCTGAATGGCGACTTGCTTGCCCTGCCAGTCGTCGATCTTGGCCTGCGAAGACGGATCAATGATGATGCGCTGGGTCTTCTTGTCGAACTTACCGCGTAGGTTGGACAGTTCGACGGTGGCTTGCTCCAGTTCACCCGTGAGCTTGCTCATCTGCGGGCGGAACTGGTCTTCCACCTGGCTCTTCTTCTTCTGCATGGTGGTGAAGGGGCGGGTGGTGCTGGCGCGATTGCGCACCGCGATCAGGTCGCCGCCACCGCTCATCAATTCGATCGCGCTGAGCATCATGGATAGGTTGCCATTGCTCTCGGAGACGCCACCGAAAGCATCACGTTGCAGGCACAGGCTGTCATAAATCATGTCCGCATCCGAGAACAGCAGCACCACGGCGTCGCCGTTCTTCGACTCCTTCAGGAAGTCGACCTTGGGCGCAGCAGGAGCTGCGGCTGGCGCAGGTGCCGGGGCGGCGATGCCTGGAGGTGGCGTTGCGGGTTTGGGCGCAGCAACAGGAGCCGCTGGGGCTGGCGTTGGTGTGGATGTTGCAACCACAGGCGCTGGTGCGGGTGCTTCAGGAGCTTTAGCCGGGGCTTCGGCAGGCGCTTGCGCACCGGGTTTGGCTTCGTCTTGAGCGCCACCGCCTTCTTTGGGCGCAGGCGGATTGGCAGGCGGACCGTCAGGGAAGGCAGTCTTGAACTTGCCAGTCAACTGCACCACCAGCGGTAGCTTGCGACCACCAGCGGAGAAGGTGTTCAGCTCGCCACGGTTGGCCTTTTCCACTTCAGCGCTCGGGATCGTCTGCGAGTATTCCGAGGAGCTGACCAAGGCCACGGCTTCGATGTCGCCGGTCTTGGTGATGTTCAGCACGCCAGGGGTCAGCATGAAGAGCGAGTTTAGATCCTTGGTCAGGCGGCTCTCCTTATCGAAAGCTTGCGTGTTGAGGTTCAGCGCGGTTGGATTTTCGCGTTGGCCCATGGTGGCGCGATTGCCCATGTCAGCGACCACGGAATCAATGTCATAACCGATGCCCCAGGCACTGAAGAGCTTCTTCATATCGCTCTGCGGATTGATCATCGACGGCGCTTGGCGCATCATCGGGTTCTGCTGCTGTTGTTGACCGAAATGCTCGGCCACCACGCTCTTGGGATCGACAAAGGCGATCAGCTTGTCGCCGCGCAGCACATACTGGTCGAGGGCGAACAGCGTGGTGTCTTCGATGTTCGCGGGGTGAATGACGAGCAGCACCTTGATGTCCGCATCGATCTTGTCGGCGGTCATCGGCACGTCGCGCACCTCGTAGTCCATCTTCAGTTGTTGAACGATGGCCCAAGCCGGCTGTTGGTTCTGCTGCTGCTGCATCATCGGCATCATGCCACCGCTGCCCATGGCGGGGAGCGGGCTCATCACGCCAATGACGGCCTTGTCCTTCTTGGACACCTTCTGGATGGAGCGTGCGATGTCATACTCCAGCTTGGTTTCATCCGCGGGGTTCAGGAAGGCGAGCACTTCCTTCTGGTCGAGGCACTCAATGGCTAGGCCCAGGTAGAACTTGTCGCCGTCGCTGTTGGCAGGCACGCCTTGGATTTCATCCGTCGTGGCCTTGTCTTCCTCGTCGGTGTTCGGATTCGGAGCGAGCTTTTCCACCACCAGTTTGCCACCACCGGCCTTGCGGAATTCATTGAGCAAATCCTCCGTGGAGCGCGAGTAGTTGCGCAGCACCGGCGGCATCACACGGTCATCCGTGCTGGAGTAGAAACGCAGGGTCACTGGCTTGTCGGGATCAAGGCGCTCCAGGATGTTCTTGGTGCCTTGGGACAGCGTGTAGAGCTTGTCCTGCGTCAGGTCCAGGCGGAAGAAATTCCCCAGGCCACTGCCGCCGACAATGAAGTTGATGACCACGATGATGGCGATGACGACGACCGCGCTCAAAGTGCCGACGACGTGCTTGCTGTTCAGATCGATTTTCATGAGATGAAAAGGTTATAGGGGGTGAATCAAGCGCGCTTCGAGCGGATGGCTTGGTCAGTGATGATAAGGCCCACCACGATGACGCTGAGGAAATAGACAAAGTCACGGGCGCTAATGATGCCCTTGGTCATGTCATAGAAGTGATCCATGAAACTGGTGTAGGCGATGGCCTTGACCAGGAACTCCAGGGACGAGGGCACCGTCTTCAAGAAGGTGTCCACCACCGGCGGATAACCGATCAGCGTCAGCATCAGGCAGAGCGCCACGGAAACGATGAAGCACACGACTTGGTTGCGGGTGAAGGCACTCGCTGCCGAGGTCACTGCCAAGCAAGCCAGCGCGTAGCAATAGCTCGCCACGTAGCCGCTGATGATCGGGCCAGGGTCAGGGCTGCCAAGGTAGAAGACCGTGCCCACGATGGTGAAGGTCAAGGTCAGTGCGACCAGCCACACGACGGCGGCGGCGAGATACTTGCCGACGATCGCATGCCATGGGGCGATGGGCATGGTCAGCAGCAGTTCCAGCGTGCCCAGGCGCTGCTCTTCGGACCAAAGGCGCATCCCCACCGCCGGAGCGATGACAATGTAGATCCAAGGGTGCCAGAAGAAGAATGACTGACTTAGGGAAGCGTTGTTGGTGCGCAGGAAATCACCGAACAGGAACGCGAAGCTCATGGTCGCGAGCAGGAAGATCACCACGATCACGTAAGCGACGGGCGAGTTGAAGTAGGCGAAGAACTCCCGCTTAAAGATGGCGGAAATGCTGGCGAAGTCTTTTTTGGACATGGTGTTAAGAAAGGGAAAAGTGAAACGCAGAAAGGATCAGCCTTCGGTTTTGGTGATGGCGCGGAAGACGCCGTCCAGGGTGGTGACACCAGGGACCAGTTTCTTCAGGCCTTCCGGTGTGTCGTCAGCGACGACCACACCACGATCAATGATGATAGCGCGCGAGCAGGCGGCCTCGACTTCCTCCAGGATGTGCGTGGAGAAGATGATCGCCTTGTTCTGGCCCATGCGCTTGATCAAGCCGCGCACCTCGTGCTTTTGATTCGGGTCCAGACCATCGGTCGGCTCGTCGAGGATCAGCACATCCGGGTCATGGATAATGGACTGCGCGAAGCACGTGCGATGCTTGTAGCCCTTGGACAGCGTGTCCACGCTCTGGTTGCGCACGCTGTCCAGGAAGCAAAGCTCCAGCACGCGGTCAATGGCCTTCGTATTGGCCGGGCCGGTCAGGCCGCGCAGTTCAGCGCAGAAGCCAAGGAAGCTGGCCACTGTCATGTCAGAATACAGCGGCGCATTTTCCGGCAGGTAGCCGATGCTGCGCTTCGCAGTCTCAGGATTGTCCAGCATGGACACGCCACCGATCTTCACATTGCCCGAGGTGGGCCGGAAGTAGCCAGTGACCATGCGCATGGTGGTGGATTTGCCAGCGCCGTTGGGTCCGAGGAACCCGAGCACTTGGCCCTTTTCGACGGAGAAGGAGACGCCATTGACGGCGACCTTGCTGCCGAATTCTTTGCGTAGGTTTTCGACTTGGATCATAGGTTCAGGGGAAAGCGTTGCCTTTTACGACTGCCACGCTCCGATTGGATGAACCGCTGGTGAAAAACTCAGGCGGCTCAACCACGACCGGAAGAGTGGGGGCTGTTCTATGTATGGACGTTGTGTTTTTTCAACCGAAACTTGAGGGCCATCATCATCGTTCTCGCCGCACCCGTTCTTGCCGAAAAATCTAGGTCAGCTTGGGGAAAATCATCGTAGCAGCATTGCAAGGTGCTGTCTAAACTACCTGCCCTCATCTTTACCGCCCGTGCTCAGCACCCAAGACATCGACCCCAACAACCCGAACCCGCGCCGCTTCCTCCTGCTGCGCTGGGCAGTCGGCCTTTGGCACTGGCTGCTGCCGCCCACGCAGGCGCATCAGGACCGCCAGTCCGGCGTCACTCGCTACCTGCGCGCCACCGTCGTTATTGGCCTTGCACTGATCGCCATCGGCCTGGCCGTGTTCTATGCCAAGCCGATCCAGGATGCCTACCAGGTCTGGCAGGCGGATCGCTACCTGCGCGACGCTCAGCGTTACCTGGATGACAAGGACATCGTCAATGCGGTGATCAATGCGCAGAAGGCCCACCAGACCGCCCCTGACCACATCCCCGCCGTGCGGATGAATGCGAAACTGCTGACCTTGGTCCGCCGTCCGCAGGCGCTCTACTTCTGGGACAAGCTGGAGAAAGACACACCTCTTACGGTGGAGGATCAGCTCGGCCGCGTCCGTGCCCTGCTTGGCATCAACCGCCCGCGCGAGGCGCAGCAACTGCTGCAAGCCGTCATCGCCAAAGAGCCGCTGAACCCCGAGGCCATGCAACTCGCCGAGGAGGCCGTGGGCAAGGAGCATGCCACAGGCATGATGATGGACGTGCTGAAGAACTTCGCCGACAAGAACCCTGATGACCTGGAGAGCCGACTGCGCCTCGCCCGGCTACAACTGAAGTCCACCCAGCAAGGTGAAGCCGCGCAAGGCATGGCCAGCCTGTGGCAAGTCATTCCCGGCGACGATCAGCGCAGCCTGGATGCCATTCGCCTGCTTGCTGAGCAAGAGACCCTGGAGCCCCAGCAGCGCCGCCAGCTCGCGGATCGGCTGGAGCAGCACCCGCTGGCCAATGGCTGGGACTGGGCGCAGGCCCTGACCCAGCGCGTCATCATCGCCCCCGACGAGCGCGAGCGCTTGATTGACGAGACCTCCCAGCGCTTCAACGGCAAGAAAGGCGAAGACTTGGTGCCCCTCATCCGCTGGTTCACCCTCAACAAAGAGCACGGCCGCGTGCTCACTTGGCTAAGTGAAGAAGACGTGAAGCGCGTGGAGCCCCTGCTGCTGAACTACCTGACCGCCCTCTCCATGCTGAACCGCATCCCCGCGCTAGAGCGCTTGGTCAATGATCCCGGCGTCCTCATGTCCCCCGGCACCCGCGCCTTTTATCAGGTGCAGCTCGCCGTCGTGAAAAGCGTCATGGACCCCGCCAACGCCATCTCGCGCGAGGACTTGAAGAACAAGCTCCGCGCCGCCCTCGTCGCCACCGCCAGCGAGGGCAAGATCGACATGGTCCTCTACCTCGGCGCCTACTGCACCGACAAGCTGCGCGACTTCTACGACGTGGCCGCCGACAGCTACCAGACCGCCACACGGACCTTCAAGACCCGCATCGAAAAGCCCGCCTTCGAAGGCTGGATCAAGGCCTCCCGCCTCTCCGGCGACAGCACCCGCTTCTCCGAGGCCACCACCGAAGCCAGCCGCCGCTGGCCCGATGACAAGACCTTCCTGGAAAACGTGCTCTACGCTCGCCTGCTGCGCGGGGAGCTGCTCGAGACCTCCTCCTTCGAGACCGAGCGCCTCCTGGCGGGGAACCCCGACGACTCCATCCGCAAGTTCCTCCGCGCCCTCGCCCTCTGGCGCTTGGGCGATGCCGCAGGCGCGGTGGCTGCCGCCCAGCGCATCGACCTCGGCAAGGTCACCCCCGGCCAAGCTGCCGTCTTCGCCGCCATCGTCCGCGAGGTCGGCCCCCTCCGCGTGACCAACGGCGACGAAGCCAAGTTTGAAACCGTCGTGCAGTCCATCCTCAGCCCCATCTCCCGCACCGA
>Ga0247831_1005106_pt1 | contig 16770 bp, 13 predicted proteins | sample LaCruzMarch2015__9_FD_192406 | JGI IMG/M metagenome (GOLD analysis project Ga0247831, IMG submission 192406) | Freshwater microbial communities from meromictic Lake La Cruz, Castile-La Mancha, Spain - LaCruzMarch2015_1m | ecosystem: Environmental > Aquatic > Freshwater > Lake | place: Spain... | reverse complement strand
ATCGTAGACCAGAATGATCAATTTTACTTCATCGAAGTGAATGCTCGTATCCAAGTGGAACATCCGGTCAGCGAAATGATTTCGGGGATCGACCTGATCAAGTCGCAAATCCTGGTTGCATCGGGCCAGCCCCTGCCATTCCAACAAGCAGATGTGAAACCATTCGGAGCAGCCATCGAATGCCGAATCAATGCCGAAGATCCGGATAAGAATTTCCAGCCTTGCCCAGGCCGTATCGAAAAGATGTTTATTCCAGGTGGACTTGGAGTTCGCGTCGATTCACATGCCCACCCTGGTTATAACGTTCCTCCCTACTATGATTCCATGATCGCGAAGATCATCGTGCATCGTCCAACGCGGGAGCAAGCGATCGAATGCATGCTGCGAAGCCTGCGAGAGCTTCGTATCACAGGTATTAAAACGACGGCTAGCTTCCACGAAATAGTGCTGCGTCAACCCGAGTTTGCGCAGGGAACCGTGGATTCAAAATGGGTGGAACGCGATCTTTTGCCAAGGCTCAAGTAAGTCGAATGTGTTTGTAGTCACGGAATCGAGTATTCCGATGCGAACCGTTGCGGTAAACTTGCTGTCTTGTCATCCATTTTGACAGTTTTTTACGTTCGCTTGCGTCTCTTCCATTGATCGGAAAACGGTTCATGAACCAGCCTATTTTGAATCACGAATCGCTGGTGTCCGGCGAGCTGTTTTCGGACCCTCGTATCGCTCAAGCGAAACAACTGCTGTCGGAGACGTTGCGCGATTACAGCAGGAAAATTGACTCTGTCCGGCCGCCCAACCCAGCCCTTGTTCCTCAGTACAAGAGCGCACTAGACCGGTTGGCTGTCGCTCGAGGTGGCGCACCTTATTTCCCCTATTTGACAAGTGGGCTGGGAAACGGCCCGTTTGTCGAGCTTGGGGATGGAAGCGTCAAACTAGATTTTATTGTTGGTATCGGTGTTCACGGAATGGGGCATAGCCACCCATTGATGCTGGATGCAACCATCGACGCAGGCTTGGAAGACACGGTCATGCAGGGGAACCTGCAGCATAATTCGGGTTCCTTGGCCATGTGCGAACGGCTCATCGGATTGGCGAATGGGCAGGGTGCTAAACTGGATCATTGTTTGCTCAGCACCAGTGGGGCGATGGCGAATGAAAATTCTCTGAAGATTGCGTTCCACAATCGGTTTCCAGCCTCCCGAGTGATCTGCTTGGACAATTGTTTCGCCGGCAGGAGCCTTGCTCTAGCTCAACTGACCGATCGCCCTGCGTATCGAGCTGGTTTGCCAAAAACCTTGGACGTGGATTTCATTCCGATGTTCCATCCTGCTGATCCAGAGGGCACGACGCAAGGAGCCATTGCTGGCCTGAAGAAATTAATCGCTCGACATCCATGCCAGTATGCGTGCCTGTGGCTGGAATTGGTTGCCGGTGAAGGTGGCTATTACCCAGGTACCAAGCCCTATTTTGAAGCGCTTTGCAAGATTTGCCACGAGAACAACATCTTGGTAATTTTTGATGAAGTGCAGACTTTTTCAAGACTCAGCCAACCGTTTGCGTTTCAGCATTTTGAACTGGATGCCTACGCGGATATCGTCACGCTGGGGAAAATCACGCAAGTTTGTGCAACGCTGTACTGCGATTCGCTGAAGCCAAAGGGCCCCGTGTTGTCTCAAACATTCACAGGTGCCACCGCTTCGATCCGATGCGGGCTTGCAGTGCTTGATGAACTGGAATCCAAAAAGTGTTTTGGGCCTAACGGCTGGAACATGCAAAGGCACCAGTATTTTCAGGGCAAGCTTGAATCGCTGGCGATGAGATATCCCGGCAAAATTTGCGGTCCGTATGGAGAAGGGATGATGATCGCGTTTACCCCAGGCAACGGTGGTGCGGACGAAGCAAAGGATATGCTGATGAGACTTTACGATTTGGGCCTGATGGGCTTTCTGGCTGGCAGCAATCCGAATCGAATCCGCTTCTTACCGCCACCCGCTGTTACCACGAACGAGCACATCGATCTGGCGTGCTCGATCATCGAGCAAGCAATCACCGGGTAAATTTCTTGTTGAACGGCTAGGTTCCGAGCTCAACCGTCGACAAAGTTCGCGAAATGAACATGGAGTTTTCGATGTTCATCCATTGAGTTCAAAAACTAAGGTTTCTTTGCATAGTCTTAACCATTTGGGTTGGCAAGATTTCATGTGTAGGGCATAGGTTCATCGGAATTAGGTCGGTGCATTCTGCCGACTCTTCCATGATTTCAACAATTCAAAGACCTAAATCAGGTCAGCTCTACCTAATGGGGATCCATGATGCATCGCGAACAAGATTGGATGGGCCGTCGGCCGTTTCTCGCTGGGGCAGCTGCTGTTTTAGGGTCATGGTCGGTTTCTGACGCGTTCACCAATTTCGCGAGCGGCAAAAACTTTTCTAACGCGTCATCGATGCGCCCCGTCAGGGACGAACTTACCGGTTTAGAGCTATTGCAGTTGCCTGAAGGGTTTCGATACGTCTCCTTTGGCTGGATGCAGGACCCGCTGTCGGACGGGCGGCCAACTCCTGGTGCGCACGATGGAATGGCGGTCATCGATGAAAACGAAGGAATCTTAACGCTATGCAGGAACCATGAACTAAGCACAGCTCGATCCACTCAAGATGGATTCGCATCGGCTTACGATCCGTATGCTGCTGGTGGTTGCACCAACCTTTTGTTCGATTCCAAAAATGGAAAGTGGATGAATGCTTGGACAAGCTTGGCGGGCACACTTAAGAACTGCGCAGGGGGGCCGACGCCTTGGAAGACTTGGTTGAGCTGTGAAGAATCGGTCGCTGAAAATGGCTCGAAACAAGAAGATGGAAAGGTGTTGGAACTCGCTCAAAAGCATGGATACATTTTCGATGTTCCTGCTCAAGGAATTGCAAAACCTGTGCCGCTGAAAGCCATGGGACGATTCGTCCATGAGGCAGTGGCAGTCAACCCAGAGACTGGAATAGTCTACGAGACTGAAGACCGAACTCCAGCGGGCTTTTATCGATTTGTTCCCGAAAGGCCAGGAAAGTTAGTAGAAGGCGGAAAGCTGGAAATGCTTTCGGTTCGAGGTGGTCCAGACCTGATTGGTCATGCGGACCCATCCGCCAGTTACCAAGTGGAATGGGTTCTGATTGACTATCCTGATATGGCGCATTCGCTAGGAACTCAGGATGGAGGTGGAGTTTACGAACAAGGACGAAAAAAGGGTGGTTCACCTTTCGCTCGGCTGGAAGGTTGCTGGTGGGGGAATGGCGTCTGCTATTTTGTTTCGACAAGTGGTGGACGTTCTAAGGCAGGGCAAATCTGGCAATACGATCCCAAACGAGAGATTCTAAAGCTAGTCTTCGAATCAACTGGACCTGATCAAATGGACAGTCCGGACAATGTGACCGTCAGCCCTCGTGGTGGGTTGGTTTTGTGCGAAGACGGTGGCCGATCACCCCAAAAGCTTCATGCGCTCAGTCCTTCCGGTGTGCGTTTGGATCTCGCTTGGAACAATATCCAGCTCCGGGGCGAAAGGAACGGATTCTCGGGTGACTTCCGAGGCGTCGAATGGGGCGGCGCAAGCTTCAGCCCGGACGGAAAATGGTTGTTCGTGAATATCCAAACACCCGGCATCACCTTCGCAATCCAAGGTCCATGGGAATCTCTCGGGTTGTAACGACTTGACGATTGTAGGAATTGATACTGTTAGCGAGCTTGCGCAAGTCGCGAAAAGTTGGAGGGAGTTGAATCATTCTGCGCGCATGGTGATGTCTCTGACGTAAACTTTGCCGATCATCTCGATCGCCATTTACGTTGAGTTGCGTTTCCGTCAGGGCTGTAAAATGTGTGGAATTGTTGGTTACGTCGGGAAAAATGATGCAACTCCGTTTCTGGTGGCTGGCCTTCGGCGGTTGGAATATCGCGGATACGACAGCGCGGGCGTTGCGACGTTGGCTTCGACGGGTGGCGTGTTCCAGTTGAATCGAGCTGTCGGAAGAATCGACAACCTAGACCTTCAGATACAAAAATCACCGATGATCGGCTTTACGGGGATGGGGCACACGCGCTGGGCGACTCACGGGCCCGCCACCACCGAGAACGCTCACCCGCATCTAGGCGGACGAGGAACCGTCGCCGTGGTTCATAACGGCGTGATCGAAAACTACCAAGTTCTCAAACAGGCTTTGATTGAGAAAGGGTATATCTTTCAATCAGCAACCGATACCGAAGTCATTGCACATTTGGTGGCGGAGAATCTGAAAGTGCTGCTGGACTCACCTGCCATTTCTAGCCAAGAACCTCTCCTCGGAAGCGAAGGACGCAATGCAGTTTACGTGGAAGCCGTACGCGCTGCCTTGCCGATGCTTCGAGGAACCTATGGATTGGTTGTCATGTTCCGAGACCGGCCTGATCTGTTGGTCGCAGCGCGATTCGGAAGCCCTTTGGTGTTAGGGGTAGGCAAAGGGGAGCAATTCATTGCAAGCGATACTTCCCCGCTGGTCGGCTTTACCGACCGAATCATCTACCTGGCCGATCATCAGATTGCAATCGTTGGCAAAGACTCCATTCAAGTGGTACACCGAGACCAAGGACGTATTCGTCCCGAAGTCCGAATCTTGGAGCAACGTGGGGTGGAAGTTTCCAGCGAAGGCTTCCCGCATTACATGCTCAAAGAGATTCATGAACAGCCAATATCCTTGCGCAATGCGATGCGAGGTCGGCTGGATCGGGAAAACGCCACGGCGAAATTCGGTGGACTGAATCTAACTCCGGCGCAACTTCGTGGCGTGAACCGACTGATATTGACCGCGTGTGGTACATCATGGCATTCGTCTCTGGTGGGCGAGTATCTGATTGAAGAATTGGCACGCATGCCGGTCGAAGTCGAATATGCTAGCGAATTAAGGTATCGTAACCCGCCAGTCGACCACGACACCCTTATCTTTGGTATTACCCAAAGCGGTGAAACCGCAGATACGCTTGCTGCCTTGCGAGAAATGAAACGCAAGGGCCATCACACACTGGCTATATGCAACGTCATCGGCAGCAGCATCGCTCAGGAGGCTGACGGCGGGATCTATTTACACGCCGGGCCCGAGATTGGCGTCGCCTCGACGAAAGCCTTCACGTCCCAACTGTGTGTTCTTTCGATGCTGGCCCTGTACTTTGGCAGACTTCGCCACCTGAGCTTCGAGGCAGGCCTGCGGATTATCGATCAATTAGAAAATCTACCCACAGCGGTGGAGCATGCGCTGGGCTGTGATACGCAAGTTCGCCGTATCGCGGAAAAATACAAAGACGCAACCAACTTCTTGTATCTGGGACGCCACTACAATTTTCCAACAGCCTTGGAAGGCGCTCTGAAGCTGAAGGAAATCAGTTACATCCATGCGGAAGGATACCCATCCGCCGAAATGAAGCATGGACCGATTGCGTTGGTCGACGAAAACACGCCATCCGTCTTCATTTTGTCGCGATCGAATGTTTATGACAAAGTCATGAGCAACCTTCAAGAAGTCAAGGCACGCCGAGGTCCGGTCATTGCGATCGTTGATCAGATGGATGAAAAATTGGAGGATTTGGTAGATGATTTTATCGAAATCCCCTATGTGGAGGACTTCTTGCAACCCATCGTTGCATCGATTCCCTTGCAATTGCTTGCATACCACATTGCGGTCCTTCGAGGGTGCGATGTTGACAAACCTCGAAACCTGGCAAAGAGTGTAACCGTTGAATAGATAGTACCGCCGTCAACGATCGCCGATCTGATCCGAAAACCCGTAGGAACTGAAGTATGAAAAAAGATGACTTGAGCCTGTCTTACAGTGCTCGCAAAGCGCTGACGGTGCACTTGGGTGAAGCGGCTGGAAACGAGATCGCTTCGCTGATCCAACGCATGGTAACTCAGATTGAAGAGCTGAAACGCAACAAGGTCAGTGTGACACAAGTGATTCCCAACCAGGGCGCCACGGACCCTTTGACCAAAGCCTTAGAAAGCGAATCGTTCTAGACTCCGGCCGCTGACGGTTAAACGATTCATCGTTTGGTCTTTAATGTGCGTCAATGATCGGTAACGGCGAGCAATTTTGATCTGGACGGATAGTCCTCGATCTTTCTATCATCGCCAGCATTTGATGCCAATCCTATTTTGATCCGGTAGATCGAACCCCATGCCTCGCACCAACCTGAAGATTGCTTTGGTTTCTTCCGCCACCGAATTCGGCGGTAGCGAAAGAGTCCTTTGGACGCTCGGAACCGGTCTCATCAGTCGTGGCCATCAAGTACTTTGGGTTTGTGGCGAATCGAGCCAACTTTTTCAACAAATCAAGACCCATGGTTTTTCTGCCTGCCCGTTGCCAGATCCAACATGCAAACCTTCCGCATTTTTGAGATTGCGAAGTGCTTGCGTGGCTCAAGGCGTTCAAATCATGCTGGCCAATGATTCGCAAGCCCGAACATGGGGTTCCATCGCCATGGTTGGAAAACTGGGGGTTAAGCGAATCCAGTACAAGCACAACCTCAAGCCACCCTTTTCGAACGTTCCTTACCATTGGATGTTGGACCATCTTGTTTGTGTGTCCGATTCCGTCCGTAACTTGTGTATCGCAAACGGAATTGCTGAATCCAAACTAGCCACCATCGAGATCGGCTTGGAAATGCCGCAGTTGGAGAAATGGAAGGAGCGATTATGGGCCTGTGAGTTCTTGGGTATACCGCAAAAAACTCCCCTCTTTTGTTGGATGGATCAAGCTGCTGCACGGGATGGGAATGGCCTTGAAAATCTTGTGCAATTGATTGAGGCTACGAACCATTTGCGTTGGCATTTGCCAGCGTTTTGCGTTGTGGTGACGTGCAGTCCGCCGCAAGCGTCCCAGCTGCAACGCCTGGCCATCAAATATGCATTGCACGAGCATTTTCGGTTTGTCGGTTACGAAGCTTCGGAGAGATGGATTTGCGCTTCGGATGTGTTGATCCAGCCAGGGACAAACACCGGGTATTCTATTGCCGCCATTGAAGCTCAGCGGATGGGAACCAAGATCGTTACGTTGGTCGAACATGGACATAGAGAAAGGTTCGATGATTCTGCATCGTCGCTGATAACGAACTGGCAATGCAATGAAAACGACCCGTCATCGCTGGCAAATTCCATGGCACAGGCCGTTGACCAGCAGGAAAGCTCTACGGCCACAAAATTGCATGCTCTGACTCACGCGCGAACTCGATTTGCCCCCGATCGGATGGTACAGGATTTTGAAGCGTTGTTTTGTAAAACGCTTGGGATCCAGCAAACGCGGCAGTCCAATAGAATGGATGGGCAACCAGAGAACCAGAAATCACGTCGAGCCGGGTAGGGTTGTGACGCCAGCAGTGTATTTTTTTACGTGTTGGCATCAGTCCGAACGATACACAAGATCAGGCGGTTCGGTGAGCAGAATGAACGCTGAGCCTAAGCAGGAAGCAATGCTGGCAAAACATCCAGCGCAGGCAATTCAGGAAGTAACGGAGTATATTTTCGATGGCGCGATTCGGACGCAACTTTTTTCGGGCAGCTCTCTACTCCTTAGTAGCCTCTGCGTTTAGCTCTAGTTTTGTGGCGGCTCAACAACCACCAGCTACCGGTTTGTCGGAACCAGTCTTTCGAGTCTCCAAGAACGAACCCTCGATCCCTTCCGCGGTTCCCCACCCTCTCGATCCGGCGATTCAACTGGCACATCAGAGCTTGGCTCTTATTCGAAAAGATCTCAAGGACTACACCGGTGTCCTTGTTAAACGAGAAAAGATTGGTGATGAACTTGGGGAACATGAGTTTATGTTCGTCAAAGTTCGAAATCGAAAATTCGAAGAAAACAGATTGGTAACACCCTTCAGCGTGTACTTAGCCTTTTTAAAGCCAACCACCGTCAAGGGACGCGAAGTCCTGTTCGTTGAGAATCAGAACGAGGGAAAGCTCTTCGCTCACGAAGGTGGCATGAAGCGAATGCTAGGCACACATTCGCTTGAACCGACTGGCTATTTGGCGATGGCAGGTCAGCGATACCCACTGACAGACATCGGTATCGAAAATCTTGTTGTAAAGCTCATTGAACGCGGCGAGAAGGACAAGCGTCACGGTGCCTGCAACGTCGAACTCGTCCCTGGAGCCAAAGTTGCACAACGGGCCTGCTCTATCATTCAAGTAACCCATCCCGTTCAGCAGCCGCACTTTGAATTCCACATCGCCCAGATTTTCATGGACGACGAATGGAAAATCCCAGTTCGCTACGCAGCCTACAGCTGGCCAAAGACGCCAGGCGGCGAACCTGAGGTTATTGAGGAATACACCTATCAAAATCTCAAGTTCAATGTTGGCCTAACGGATGCTGACTTTGACGTCAAAAACAAGGATTACAACTTCCACGGCAAATAAAACCTACGGAAGCGTAGAAAAATCAAATCAGGACGGGGAAATCCCCGTCCTGATTTTGTTTAGGTGGAGCTGTCCCGCCTACAATTGAATTGAATTCTGCCTACAATAGATTCTCACGAGAGGGGCCACGTTCGTAGTGGAATCAACTTTAAATCACTTTCGCACCTCTGGATGCTTCAATAGCCACTGTGCAAACACCGCAACCATCCGCCACTAAGCCTTGGAATTCTCAGTTGTTAGAACGCTGGCAAGAGCTTTCTAATCGAGTTGATACGAAATTGTTGGCATGCTTGGACCGGTTGTCGAATCGCTGTCCATCGCGACTTCGAGAAGCCATGCACTATTCGTTGCTGTCACCCGGGAAGCGACTGAGGCCCATCTTGTGTTTGTTGAGTGCTCAGATGCTGGGTGGGGACGAATCATTCGCTTTGGCCAACGCTGCTGCTCTCGAAATGATCCACGCTTATTCGTTGGTCCATGATGACCTTCCCGCCATGGATGACGACGACCTGCGGCGTGGCCGCCCGACTTGTCATATCCAATTTGATGAAGCCACTGCGATATTGGCCGGCGATGGACTTCAAAGTCTAGCTTTTGAAACCATTTTACTTGATTCTAGCAGTTCAGAGATCGCAAGCAGAAGCTGTTTGGTTCTGGCGAAAGCAGCCGGTCCGGAAGGAATGGTAGCTGGCCAAGTGGATGATTTGCAAGCCGAACAAACCGGTGGTGATGCGGACTTGCTGAACGCCATCCATAACCGCAAAACCGGTGCCATGATTCGTGCCTCCGTTGTCTTGGGTGGAATCGCAGCCAACGCAGAATCAGACGCGATTGAATTATTGGCCAAGTACGGCGACTGCATTGGCTTGGCCTTTCAAATCGTGGATGACATCCTGGACGTGGAAAGTTCAACGGAGAAAACAGGTAAACGGACTGGCAAGGATCAAGAACGTGGAAAGTTGACTTTTCCAGCTATCTACGGTCTAGAACCGAGCCGTCAAAAAGCGAAACAATACGTTGAAGAAGCTATTCAGACACTGGAGCCGTTTGGTTCCCCCGCCATTCCACTCCAGCAACTAGCAAGATACATCACGGATAGGAGCCATTGATTTCACATGCATGAAATGCTTTCCAAATTAGAGTCGTCCGAACCCTTAAAGGGCATGTCCGTTTCCGAATTGGAGACACTCGCGGTTGAAATTCGCGATGTGCTTTGCAATCTTTTGGCGACGCGAACGGCTCATTTTGCATCCAATCTTGGCGTTGTTGAACTGTGTTTGGCTCTGCACAGTGTTTTCGATTTTAAGAAAGACCGCCTGATCTGGGATACTGGTCACCAAATCTATCCACACAAGCTAATCACCGGACGGTACCACGAGTTTAAAACGATTCGAGAACGTGGCGGCCTGATGGGTTACCCCAATCCTGCTGAGAGCGATTACGACTTGTTCATGACCGGCCACGCCGGCTGCAGTGTTTCCACCGCGGTCGGTCTCAAAAGCGGTGATGATTTGATGGGTGAGCCGTCGCGACGAAGTATCGCCGTGATCGGTGACGGTGCATTCCCATCTGGCATTGTCTTTGAAGCCATGAACAACGCAGGCGAATTGAATTCGGACATGATCGTTGTTTTGAATGACAACAAGATGTCGATTTGCCCGCGTGTTGGTGCGGTCGCAAACTACTTGGATCGGCTTCGAACCAATCCGTTTTATACGGGGCTAAAAAGCGAAGTGCAAAAAGTTCTCGGCAAGTTGCCCGTTTTTGGTGATTCTACCGAACGAATGCTGGCGCAAATCAAAGAAGCAGTGAAAGCAGGTATGGTCGGCGGGATGATGTTCGAGGAATTTGGATTCCGCTACATCGGCCCTATCGACGGCCATGACATCCAACTGGTACGCAAGTATCTGGAGATGGTAAAGAATCAAAAAGGGCCAACCCTTTTGCACGTGGTGACCGAAAAAGGTCGCGGTTACAAGCCTGCAGAAAAAGACCCTGTCTATTTCCACACGCCGCCAGCCTTTGAGGAAGACGAAGAGGGCTGCCCGCGACCGCTCGGGACTTCGGAGAAGCCCGCTTTCACCAACTATGCGAGGGATGCAATCCTGAGCCAGATGAACCGGAACGATAAAGTGACGGTGATGACAGCTGCAATGTGCCAGGGGAATAAACTGGAACCTGTCCGCGATGCACACAGCCGACGCTTCTTCGATGTCGGCATCTGCGAGTCTCATGCAGTCGCCTTCGCTGCGGGACATGCCAAAGTAGGCCTTCGGCCAATCGTCGCTATTTACTCGACGTTCTTGCAAAGATCCTACGATCAGATTTTCCAAGAAGTTGCTCTTCAGAATCTACCCGTCACCTTCATGTTGGATCGGGCCGGCTTGACGGGGCCAGATGGGCCAACCCACCACGGTCTCTTTGATATTGGGTACATGCGTGTGTTTCCTAATATCGTGATGATGGCTCCGGGGGACGCAACCGAAGTGGAGCCCATGCTGGAGTTCGCGCTATCGCATTCAGGCCCAACGTCTATTCGTTATCCCAAAACCACCGCACAGACTTTCCCCAGAACGGCTCAGCCAATCGCACTCGGAAAATCAGAAACGCTGCGGTGGGGAAATGACGGCGCGATTATCGCAATCGGAGCAATGTTGCAACAAGCCCTTGCAGCCGCAGATCTTCTGAAACAGGAAGGGCTGGACGTGGCCGTCATCAATGCACGCTTCATCAAGCCGCTGGACGTCGAGATGCTTGGCCGCGTTTTTGAAGAATGCCGATTCGTGGTGACTCTCGAAGAAGGCGCGTTGATGGGTGGTTTTGGTTCTGCCGTCCTGGAAGCCGCTTGCCAACATGGTTGGGATACTAGAATCATGAGAACCCTCGGAATCCCCGATCAATTCATCGAACACGGGGACCGAAATGAATTGATGGCGGAAATGGGGCTGGACCCAACTGGAATTGCCAAAACCTGCAGATCGCTCAGTGAACGTTTTTCCCATGCGAACCATGCGGGGGTTTGACGCGTGAACGCCCCCACCACCTGGAGTTGGATTCGGGACGGTCGACCGCGACCTCGCGTTGTCGTTTTGGCCGCCCCAAACCGACCTCGTGTGCAACAAGAGCTCAAGAGTGTTCTAGATATCATCGAAAAGCATGCCGAGATCCTAGCTGTCGATCAAAGCTTTGAATACGAGTTCGATCAATGTACTTCGGACTTGGTGGTAGTTTTGGGAGGGGACGGATCGATCCTGCAGTCCGCCCGTCAAATGGGACATCGCCAACGCCCCGTGCTTGGTGTCAATCTTGGACGCCTTGGTTTTCTGGCTGCTATTCCACCGCATCGCTTTGTGGATATCTGGCCAGATGTTTGTGCTGGGCGATTGTCAGTCACGAACCATTTGATGCTCCGGTGCGACGTTTATTGGCGAGGCAACTTGCAGCATACGATGCTTGGACTGAACGAAGCGTCGATCCTGGGCGGACCACCTTACTCCATGATGTACATCGATCTTCATATCGATTCGGTTTTGGCCACAACCTACGCGTGCGATGGCTTGATCATCAGTACACCCATCGGTTCGACCGCTCACAATTTGTCGGCCGGAGGGCCAATCTTGCGTCGGAACCTTCAGGCTTTTGTCATCAGCCCGATCAGCCCTCATACCTTGACGATGCGACCGGTGGTGGACACGGCGGACCGCATCTTTGATCTGACCATGCGGACCGAACATCCCTCCGCCAGTATCTTGGTCGATGGACGAGTGCTTTGCCATTTTGGCGATGAGCATCGGGCAAGAATTAGTCGCGCTCAAGATGTTTTTCAACTGATCAGCGTCCCAGGCCACGATGACTACCAGGCATTGCGAGACAAGCTTGGCTGGAGCGGAAAACCCAAGCTGATTGAATAGGGTTAAGCCAATCTTCGCAACGGGTTTGCTGTTCGAACCTCAGTCGCAAACTTTGGAATCCGAGTACCTGGAACCGAGCGATTCGGCTAAAATCTCGGGTATGTTTGGTGGATAACACGCCGTTTCGATCGTTCCTAACCCAAATTTTATCGCTTCATGACAACCACTTTTTTTCGAACTTTCCTCTGCTTGATTTTCGTGATCGCTATGCCGATCGTGGGTTTTTCGCATCCTGGGCATGGCAATACCGACGATGGCAACACCGTAAGTCATTACCTGACCAGCCCGATGCACTTGCTGCCTGTGATTCTATGCGCAATCGCAATCGCATTGCTGGTGGCGGCAAAGCGAAGTTTTTCTGTGGCCATGGGGCGACGAGCGAAAGCCAGTCAGGCATAAATCTTTTGGCAGCGGCTTGCTGAGTCATGTTGGTGTTCTGCAAATCTGGTTTTCGCTTCGATATGCAAAGAGCGAAACTGGGCCTTGAGCCCATATTTCGCAACAGGTTTGGTTCGCTAGAATCGCGACAAGAAACTGCTGCATTTTTCTCCACTTCGCCCCGCTTTGGGGCGAGGGGAGCAAAATCTAAAAAATGCGGGTAAAGATGAGGGCGTGAGCCACCGCACGTTACGGTGGCTTACGCCCACCGGCAATGGATGTATCGGGCTTCTAGCCCATACAAAAATGCGCAACATCAAAAGGCGCTAGCCGCGCCCACGCGGTTTGACGGGAACACGTAACGTGTGTAGCTGAGTTTTTTCGATCGACGGTCAGAGAAATCTATGCTGGAAAAAGACAGGGATAACCGGTAGACTTTGGAGCCGTTATGCTTCGCGTCGCTGCCCGCAATTTTCAGCTGAAAGTTTTCTATAATGCCGACCTACCAATATCTCGACATTGCCAAAATGATCGACCACTCGCTGCTGAACCCAACCTTTTCTGTCGAACAGCTTGAAGCGGGCATCCAGCTTGCGATTGCATACGATGTTGGCAGCGTTTGCATCCTGCCCTACTACCACAAGCGTTGTGTCGAATTGCTCGCGGGCACAACCGTAGCCCCAAGCAGCACGGTTGGCTTCCCGCATGGTGGCCATCACATGAAGTCAAAACTGTTTGAAGCGGAATTGCTGATCGAAGAAGGCTGTTTGGAACTGGATATGGTGACCAACATCAGTGCAACGCTCAGCGGCAACTGGAAGCTTGTGGAATCGGAAATCGCGGCCATCGTAAAATTAGCTCACGACGCCAAGCGTCGCGTCAAAGTTATCTTTGAAAACTGCTACTTGAATACGGATCAAAAAATTCGCCTGTGCAAGATCTGCTGTGACGCGGGTGCGGATTGGGTAAAAACGAGCACTGGGTATGGTACCGGCGGAGCCACCATGGAAGATCTGCAATTGATGCTAGACAACGTGACAGCTCCCGTTCAAGTGAAAGCCGCAGGGGGTATTCGCGATTGCGATTCATTGCTCAAGGTTTGGGAAATGGGTGTCACGCGGGTCGGTTCTTCTCGAACGGTAGAAATGCTTGGCGAAGTCCGAAATCGGCTCGGTCTGCCCGCAATTTCTCCTATCGCGAGCGCTCCTGCCCCAAGCAGCTATTGATCCCTATTCTGTTCACCACTTGGTCGGTCATGGCGTGAAGTAAACTACACTATCACCCAAGCCTAGCTATCAAGTCCAAAATCACCAACCTTGGCGTTATCATGCCTCATCGAGATCGTTCTTTCATCAATCGCGAGCTAAGTTGGCTCGAGTTCAATCAGCGGGTTCTGGATCAGGCTTTGTACTCCAAAGTTCCCGTGTTGGATCGACTTAAGTTTCTGGCAATCACCGCTAGTAACATGGATGAGTTTTTTATGGTGCGGGTCGGCGGACTGCAATTGCAACAATCGCAGGGGGTGGAGGCACCCGATCCCAGTGGCCTGAGTGTATCCGAGCAATTGGAACAGATTTTTGAGCGAGTGAACTCGATTATTCGAGACCAGTACGATTGTTTCTTGAATGCAGTCGAACCAATTTTAACCTCGGAAGGGTTAGAACGAATCTCGGCCAAGAACGCCTCGGCTAGACACGCGGAAGCGATGCGACGCTTTTTTAGCGAAGAAATCTATCCCATTCTTTCGCCCATGGATATCGACCCGGAAGGGCATTTTCCGATTCTGACCAACCTTGGAATTCATTTGTGCGTTCGCATGGCAAGTGGCGATTCGGAGAAACCGCACCGTTTCACTTTTATTCCACTTGGCAAAGCGCTCTCCCGATTCATCACGCTTCCCAGTGATCGCGGGTACAGCTATGCCTTGTTAGAAGACGTTACAACAGCCATGGTGGATGAATACTACCCAGGCAAGAGGATTGAAGAGTGTGTTGCATTCCGGGTCACGCGAAACGCAGATGTGTCGGTGCGCGAGGATAGCGCCGGCGATTTGATGATGGGGATGGAAGAAGTATTAGATTCCCGTCGATCCGCAGGCTTTGTTCGTCTAGAAATCGCCGACAATGTCTCCGAGGCAACGCTTCAGTTCTTGCAAGAAAAATTGAGGCTAAAGGAACGAGACATTTTCAAAATTCCTGGTCCTTTGGATTTAGCCGGGGCCATGTACTTGACCGAAATCGAAGGATTTCCGGCTTTGCGAGATTCCGCTTGGGTACCTCAGCGTCCTGCCATGCTTGATCCGACCGTGGGGATACTTAATAGCATTGCGGAAAAGGACTTGCTGTTGTGCCATCCGTACGAGAGCTTTGAGCCCGTGGTGCGGTTTGTCGAAGAAGCTGCCGAAGATCCCGATGTGCTTGCCATCAAGCAGGTTTTGTATCGAACAAGCCGCAAAAGTCCGATTATCGCCGCACTGAAAAAGGCTGCCGAACGAGGTAAATATGTAACCGCAATTGTGGAACTGAAAGCGCGTTTTGACGAGGCAAGAAACATCGAATGGGCGCGCGAACTGGAAAGGTCTGGCGTTCAGGTCATTTACGGAGTGCGTGGCTTGAAGACTCATGCAAAGATTTGCATTGTCGTTCGCCGCGAACCATCAGGGATTGTACGTTACGTTCACTTTGGAACTGGCAACTACAACGAAGCGACGGCGAGAATTTACAGCGACGTCAGCTACATGACATGTGACGAATCGCTTGGCCGGGATGCCAGCGCTTTTATCAACGCAATCACGGGTTACAGCCAGCCTCAGCCCTATGACAAATTGGATTCAGCCCCACTAGGCTTGCGCAAAAAACTACTTGCGTTGATTCAATTGGAAATTCAGAATAAGCGCAATGGGCAGAAGGCCTACATCGCGGCGAAAGTCAATTCGCTGGTGGATCCAGATGTGATCAAGGCGTTGTATGAAGCCAGCCAAGCGGGGGTAGTGGTTCGGTTGAACGTACGAGGAGTGTGCTGTTTGAGGCCAGGTGTTCCAGGCCTTAGCGAGAACATTACGGTAGTTAGCATTGTGGATCGATTCCTGGAACATGCTCGCATCCTGTACTTTTATCATGGCGGTGAGGACAGTGTATTCATCAGTAGTGCGGATTGGATGCCAAGGTCGTTCGATCGACGGGTAGAGCTGCTTGTTCCGATTGAGGATACTGCATCGAAAAGACGAGTCATGGAGATATTGGATACTTATTTCCGAGACAATCAAAATTCGTGGACACTTGGCCCGGATGGCAGATATTCACGGTCCGTTCCGGAGCCAACTCAGCCCAAGTTTCGAGCTCAAAAATTTCTCTGCGAGACTGCGATTTCGTCGCTGAAGAAAGCGGAGCATGCCGCAAGGACAACCTTCGAGCCGCACAAGTCTGCATCGCCCGCGAAGCGCGATGCTTGACAAAAGGTGCCCCAGACTTCGTAAAGGACGAGGCAACGAGGCAACGAGGCAACGAGGCAACGTCTTCGTAGTAGACCAGACAACGAGGCCCGGTCTTCGTAGAGGACGAGGCAACGAGGCCGGCTGCTTTTGCTTTTGCTTTTGCTTTTGCTTTTGCTTTGATTTGCTTTGCTTTGATTTGATTTGATTTGATTTGATTTGATTTGGTTTGGTTTGGTTTGGTTTGGTTGAAGTTGAAGTTGAAGTTGAAGTTGAAGTTGAAGTTGAAGTTGAAGTTGAAGTTGAAGTTGAAGTTGAAGTTGAAGTTGAAGTTGACGAGGCAACGATCACTGCTCGCACAAAAAAGCGAAATAGGGCCTCGAGCCCAAATTTCGCAAAAGGTTTGGCGTGCTACCCCGAAGCACCCCCACCCGCGAAAGAGCGCTCAATCGGTGCCACCCACTTATTGCTTGACTTTGTCGCTGACGGGTGGTAGAATGTTCGCAACAGGAGATTGATTATGCCTAGGCCTTTGCGTTCTGAGATCTATAACCCATTGGAAGTTTCTATCCTGCACGTGTGCCAACGCTGTGTTCGGCGTGCGTACTTGGCAGGGGTTGATGATGTC
>Ga0247831_1005103_pt1 | contig 16774 bp, 8 predicted proteins | sample LaCruzMarch2015__9_FD_192406 | JGI IMG/M metagenome (GOLD analysis project Ga0247831, IMG submission 192406) | Freshwater microbial communities from meromictic Lake La Cruz, Castile-La Mancha, Spain - LaCruzMarch2015_1m | ecosystem: Environmental > Aquatic > Freshwater > Lake | place: Spain... | reverse complement strand
AGCTGAAGCGTCGCGCCCAGCCATCAGCTCAATCCTCCTTCGCTGCCAGGCCAGGGATCGGTGCCAGCACGTCCTGCAGCTTGAGGTAGTTCACCTTCACACCGTCATCGAGGTCAAGCTCGATGCGCTGCTGGGCCAGGGGCAGCAGGGCGTCCTGCTCCCAGGCTTGGCATTCCTTGAGCACCTTGGTGATCTTCTCGGCTTCCTTGCGGGCAGCGGTGCGCTCACGGGTGGGGAGGTCGTCATTGAGCTGATCGAGCCCGAGCTGGGCCAAGCGGGCTTCCAGTTTCTGGAGGTAGGGCCGGAAGTAGTTATTGAGCACCTGGTTGAGGGTGTCCTTGGTGTAGCGGTGCAGGTAGATCAGGCAGGAGAAGCCTTTCTTGGGGCTCTGCACCATCCAGTAGATCGGGCGCTTCTTATAGGTCTGCAGGTGGTCCTTGTAAAACTCAGTGCAGAAATACTTGCGGATGTCTTTGCCCAGGGACTCTTCGATGAAGCGCAGGTTCTCGGCGACGCTGCTCTCGGGGAAAGTAACGGCCAGGAACTCGCGGGTGCGGGCAACGATGTCGTCTTCGAACCATTCGCCATCAAGGACGGGGATGATGCCGTCGGGGTCGGGTTTGAACTGAACTTCGCTCATGGGCTTGCCTACTTTGGCTTCATAGGCGGCGAGTTGTTCAGCTTGGCTGTCGCGGGAGTCTGCCAAGATCAGGCCAGGCTGATCAAGGCTGTAGCGGCCCATCATGCAGCCGGTCGCGTAGGAGAGGAATTCCGCCACCGTGTCGGCGCGGACGCGCTCCCACTGCTCGTCTTCGCTGAGGTTGCCGCCGTAGCGATAGGCAGGATTCACCGTGAGGGTGATCTGCTCGATCGGCACTTCGGGAGCAAGTTCGTCCCGTAGGCCGTAGGCATCAATGAAGAGGCGGTTGTTGTGCTCTTCCAACCACTTCATTCTGGCAACAGCTGTTTCATTGTGCCGGGTCCAGCTTTTGAGACATGACATTAGGCTGGGTGCTAGACCGGAGCGAAGAGCCAGAAGGGGAAGAGATTGGAAGTCCCAAGAGTACTCGTAGGCGTCCCAATCGTCTCTACTGATATCGATCAACTCATCTACATAGTCTAGGCCGTCGGTAATGTTTGCTACTGGAATCGCGCTAACATCCCGCAGCTGTACGTGACGCGTCGGGTTAAGTACTGGAAGCAGCTCAGCGGTGAATGCCGAGTTTAAGAGTGCCAACGCAAGGTGCAGGTTTTTGGAGTGGTCAAAGAATGCCGTTGGCCCCGACATATCAAATGTACCAATCCCAGGCAGGAATCGAAAAGAAGAACCACCGGAAGTCACGTCGGTCCAAGTAACCCCTTCTGCATACCAGAAGCGATCATCAACGATGCGGCAACTGCTAGATCGACGATAGTGGTCAACAGCAACTTCACTCCAGTCTACTAAATAAGAGCCATTCCCGAACCACTTGCGATAGGGGCCTCCCTTTGCGTATGGGATCCATCTCTTGCCTCTGCCGGTCGAATCCCGCGCCACTTCCCAAAAGAGGCGAAGAAACCTGTCATTATTTGCAGTTTTGTTCTGACCCTCGGTTCGGATCAAGCCACCAAGAGCAGGCAGGCTAAAAGCACGAAGCACAGACTCCGATACCCAGAATGCGATGGGAGTTCCTGGAATACGCGAGAAATCAGAATTGCTGCACTGATAGAGGCCAGCCTGGCTGGCGAGACAAGATAGAAACAACTCTCTCTTGTCCACGGTCGCGGGGACATCGCTAAGATTAACGAATGATCCTTTTGGTTGACAAGTCGTCTTGTGCAGAGCAAATGCGACGCCACGGTTGTACACATGACCTTCGGGGAAGCAGTTCCAGCCGACATGAACAAGACTGCTGAAAGATTGACTACCTAGGAGATCTTGCCGCAACTCCTCATATGATGATAAAAACATCCAGCTATCCATCGTGACGCTTCCGGTGCGCCCACCCGGCCTAGTCATGCTTGCAGCGCGCTCAATAAAACAGGCGAATAAGTCCGACTTCCCTTTGGGGTAAATTGCCTTTGTAAAGCGCTTTACTTCGTTGCTCATCCCCTTGCTGCCCATATACGGAGGGTTCGCCACCACGCAGTCATAACGCTGCGCCAAAACATCTGCCTGTCTCACAAGCGATCCCAGCCGCTGGAGTACGCTAGAGGCAATGAGATCCTGGCTTGCTTGATCCGCCAGTCGTCTCAATGCTGGCAATTTGCCAGCCAAGGCCGATGGCACCTCAATCAGCGAGCCAAACGTGGTGGCATCGGCAAACAGCTCCGCCAACATCCGCAAATCGGCCTGGCTGACTCCGGCTGTAGCCAGATCCACACTTGCTGCCATGCGTTCCACGATCAGTCCAGTGCTGTTCTGCACGGCCATCACATTGAGCTGGATGCCCCGCTCCAAGAGGCGGCGATCGTCCTCCCTGCCTTTCATCAGCAGAGAAAACGCCGCAAGCTGCGCGGCCCTGGGACAGATGTCGAGCCCGTAGAGATTCTTGGTGAGGATCAGCTCGGGGATGTCGCGCTGGCGGTAGCCGCGCTCCAGGTAGATGGCTTTCAGTAGGTCGTAGGCCTCCACCAGAATGTGGCCTGAACCGCAGGCCGGATCGATCAGGGTGAGCGCTTCAGGATCGAGGCTTTCGGGTGTGATTGCCGCCAGCTGGGCCTGAACCTCCGAGGTCTGCTCGGCCGGCTGGATATAGAACTCCATCTGGCCCTTGAGCGGGCTATCTGGATAAGTGGCCAGCCAGGTGGCGCCGAGGGTGTTCTGCACCATGTACTTCACGATCCAGTTCGGCGTGAAGAGCTGTGTGGCGGCAGGGATGTCCTCGCTCTTGACAACCTTGCCAATCACCTGGTCCTTTTTCTCCGAGATATAGAACTGATACAACCAGCCGATGATCTCCACGTCCTCGCAGTCGGCGTCACTGATCGCGCTGCGGAAGCCGCCGGCGATGGAGCCTTCACTCAGCAGATCGTCGGGCAACAGCAACTCGCTGGCGTCATCTAGCCCTTCAAACAGCTCGGGCAGTAACTGGTGATACGAGCGGCAACTGGCCAGCACCAGCTCTCGGTACACCTCCCCCTGCGGATCCGATCCCGACATTGCAGGTGGTATCTGGCCATCGAGCAGCTCATGAAGGCGTGATTCGTTGGTGTGGGGCTTGAGCTCCCCTGGCAGGCTCCCAGCCCGCATCAGCTTGAGCAGTTCCGGCTGGGTTTCACCTTCAGCCGCCGGCATCAACACCTTGCAGCCAAATGGGTGCCAGCCCTTGGCATCGAGATACCGGAGCGCACACAGTCGGTTGAACCAGGTGTACGCCACCCGCTCCAGCAGCTGCTCGCGGTTCTCTGCTTCCTGCTCATGCAGCTCCGCGATCTGCTTGGCGTAGGTGCTGAGCGTGTCGGGGGTCTGGCTGGTGAGCAGCAGATCAAGCTTGCGGCCCACCGCTTCCAGCAGCTGCCGCCGCATCGCCGGGGCGAAGGTTTTCAGGGCGGAGGTATTGACGGGCATGGATCAGTCCTCCTTCGCTGCAAGGCCAGGGATCGTCGCCAGAACGTCCTGGAGCTTGAGGTAGTTCACCTTCACACCGTCATCGAGATCAAGCTCAATGCGTTGCTGAGCCAGTGGCAGCAAAGCGTCCTGCTCCCAGGCCTGGCATTCCTTAAGCACCTTGGTGATCTTCTCGGCCTCTTTGCGGGCGGCGGTGCGTTCGCGGGGCTTCAGGTCATCGTTGATCTGATCCTGTTCCAGTTGCGCCAGGCGGGCTTCCAGTTTCTGCAGGTAGGGCCGGAAGTAGTTGTTGAGCACCTGGTTGAGGGTGTCCTTGGTGTACCGGTGCAGGTAGATCAGGCAGGAGAAGCCTTTCTTGGGGCTCTGCACCATCCAGTAGATCGGCCGCTTCTTGTAGGTCTGCAGGTGATCCTTGTAGAATTCACTGCAGAAGTATTTGCGGATGTCTTTACCGAGGGATTCTTCGATGAAACGCAGGTTCTCGGCGACGCTGCTCTCAGGGAAGGTGACGGCTAGGAACTCGCGGGTGCGGGCGACGATGTCGTCTTCGAACCATTCACTATCGAGCACGGGGATGATGCCGTCGGGGTCGGGCTTGAACTGAACTTCGCTCAGGGGCTTGCCGACTTTGGCGTCGTAGGCCGCAAGTTGCTCAGCTTGGCTAGCGCGAGGGTCGGCGAGGATCAGGCCAGGATGATCAAGGCTGTAGCGGCCCATCATGCAGCCGGTGGCATAGGAAAGAAATGTGGCGATGTCACGGCGGGCCTCGGCGCGGGCGAGGGTGATTTGCTCCTCGGGCACTTCAGGCTGCAACTCGTCGTCGAGCCCATAGACAGAAATGAAGATCCGGTTGTTCTCCGTCTCTAGCTCCTGCATCCTGCGGATGGCGGTGCTGCTCTGCGCCTCCCAGTTCCGCCAGCTCGCCTCCAGCGTCGCGCTTTTCAGCCCCGGCCGCAGGAATGGCTGGTCGCAGAAGTCCCAAGAGGTCTCGAAATTATCCCAATCGGCGCGGGCGACCTCAATAAGTTCTAGGACGAGCTCGTCTAATTCTTCATGTCGAATCGCATCCGACCATGGCAGCCTTGCAATGTTACCTGCTTGAAAATGCAGAGTCGGATTCAGCAGTCGTAAAAATTGGAATGCGACTATGCTGCCAAGAAAAGCCAATATTGATTTGCGTTTATCAGAAATCAAAAATGATCCCGTTGCGTCAAACAAAAAGCCGTGCGGGGTGAGGCGCACGCCGAAGTCGGAGGAGCTTATATCCGTCCAGCTGACAGCTTCCTGAAAAATGTATTCCAGATTGAAATTGGTAGCGTGAACTCGGTCCTCTGTTGGATGTCGCTTGTTACGAAGAAGCATTCCGTCATTTTCCCAAAGCACCGCATATTCGTGGTTGCCATACCATTTGCGAAACCCTCCTCCCTTTGTGTAGGGAAACCATTTTCTGCCTGAATCGGCTGCCACACCACGATCTACAAATCCCAAGCCGAATTTTGCTTGGGCAACTTCGTGCCAAGCTCTCACATATAAGTGGTTTCCGGCAGTTACCATACCTTTGCGTGCAATGCTGAAAGCGGCGAGGCTCTGGTTCTTTGTAAACGCTGTCCGTGCAGCAGCGCTAACCCAATAGGCTATTGGGCTTCCCGGAATCTCGTGAAACGCAGAAGAGCTGACTTTGTAAGTTGCCCCACCTTCAACTTGTTTACTCTTTTCCAATAGCAGGGATTTCTCGGCTTCATTCTTGCCGTCAGTAACGCGAATGAAAGTGCCAGTACTGCGGGGAGAGGCGTGCTTTCTAAGCACGAAAGCCGTTGTCTGAACGACCTCGCCTCCAAAGCTATCGAAACCGTTTGATCCAATATGTACCATTCCCGCGATAGGCAGCTTGGCCAGCACACGTTCTCGGAGTTCTTCGTAAGACGACAGAAACATCCAAGCCTGCATCGTCACTAATGCAATCGTCCCGTAGTCTTTAACGAGTCCCTCCCCGCGTTCAATGAACATTGCGTAAAGATCCAGTTTTGACAGGGGGTATTTATCCACTGCAAAGATCTTTAGCCTGCCGCTCATCCCACGGTTTCCCATGTATGGCGGATTGGCCACGACGACGTGATACCGCTGGGTGAGCGCCATGGCTTGTTCAAGTACGCGTAGGACTTTGAGGTGCGTCTCGCGTAGGAATAGTTGGTCGCCGAGGTCCTTCACTTCGATGTGGCTGCGGATGTCGGCCATGACCCGTTCATCAAGGCAAGGCTGGATGAGGGAGCCGAAGTTCTTCGCCTCCACGAACTGATAGAGCAATTTGAATAAGTCGGAATCGAACAGCTCACCGAGATCAAGTGCTTCTATGTAGTCGTTGAGTTCGCCATCTTTAAACTGCAGATCCTGCAGCTCGATGATCTGGGGCCTGACCAGCTGCTCAGACTGGAAGAAGCGCCGCGATTGTTCGCGCGCCTTAAACACAAGTGCCAGTTCGGCGAGCTGGGCGGCGCGGGGGCAGATCTCCAGCCCATGCAGGTTGTGCTTAAGGATGAGACCAGGAATCTCGTTGGGCGAGTAGCCCTCCTCCTCATAGATCAGAACCAGTAGGTCAAAGGCGTAGGTGAGCATGTGCCCGCTACCGCAGGCTGGATCCAGAAGCTTGATTTCCTCTGGCTTGTTGATCACCAGAAAATCGGTTTCGGCGTCGCCCTCGATGTAATAGGGCATCTGTTCGCGCAGCTTTGAACCAGGTCGGTTCAGTAGCCATAGCCGCCCAAGGGAGTTCTCTACCAGGTATCGCACGATCCAGTGCGGCGTGAATAGCTGGGTAACAGCTGGGATGTCTTCTGTGGGCACCGCCTTCTTGCGGGCCATCACTTCGTCTTTCTTTTCAGCGATGTAGAACTGATAAAGCCAGCCCAGGCTCTCTACGTCTTGGCAGTCTTCGTCGCTAATCTCAGATCGAAATTGTCCAGCGATAGATCCCTCTGTCAGGAGGTCATCTGGCAATAGCAGTTCAGTTCCGTCGTCTAGCGCTTCAAACAGGTTGGGCAGCAGCTCGTGATAGAAGCGGCATACCGCCAGTACCAGCTGGCGATACACCTCACCCTGTGGATCTACTCCGGAAATTGCCGTTTGAATTTGGCCATCCAGCAATCCATGCAGCCTGCTCTCGTCGGTATGGTCTTTCAATGGCGCGGGCAGGCTCCCAGCCCGCATCAGCTTGAGCAGTTCCGGCTGGGTTTCATCTTCAGCCGCTGGCATCAGCACCTTGCAGCCAAACGGGCGCCAGCCCCTGGCATCCAAATAGCGCAGGGCGCACAGCCGGTTGAACCAGGTGTAGGCCACCCGCTCCAGCAGCTGCTCGCGGTTTTCCTCTTCCTGCTCACGCAGTTCGGCGATCTGCTTGGCGTAGGTGCTGAGCGTGTCGGGGGTCTGGCTATTGAGCAGCAGATCCAGCTTGCGGCCCACCGCCTCCAAAAGCTGCCGGCGCATCGCCGGGGCAAAGGTTTTGAGGGCGGCGGTGTTGACAGGCATGGAGTGGCGGATGGGAGTGGTGGATCGGGAGTGGCTGGCAGCTATGGGGGTGGATCCAAACCCCGCAGCAACCGCGCAGCCAATGCCACAAAGTCAGCGCGGGCCTCCGCAAATGGCACCGGTTCGCCCCAAACAAGTTCGCTCACAAACCGTTCGTACAGCTCCGCCACCTCAGCGCTGGTCTGGAGCTGCGTGAGCGCCTGCTGCAAGCGCTCACGGGGATTGCCGCCAAAAATTGAATCCTTGCGGCCGAATTTCGCCTGATCGCCGGCCACGATCTTGGTGAAAAGGTGCCTCTGCAACTCCTGAGCCTCAGGGTCAGAAGGCACCACCTCCAGCAGCTGGTGCACGTCGTACAGGTGACGCACCAGCATGTCGTCGTCGGGGTCACGCTCCGCCTGTTCCTGCCAGCCTGCGGTGCGGCGCAGGAATGACACGACCTTCTCCGCCAGGGTTTCCTGCAGCAGCACCGCCTGATGCTCCACCACCTGCGACTCCAACGCCACGAACTCAGCCAGTAGCGGCCTCACTTGTACCGGGATAGGATCCAGCAATGGCGTGTGGGCGGTGAAGTCGAGCCGCAGTTCCGCCCGCAGTGCCGGCACCAGCGGGAATTGCGGCAGGTAGCCGAGCGAGAAACAGAAATAGCGGTTTTCGTTGAGGGTCACGATGCCTGCTTCTGGTAGGTCAAAATCTGCAGCACGCATCGTTTCTGCCAGTTCTTTGCGACAAGCATTGAGCTTGCGGCGGGCCTGGCTGCGGCTCCAGGAGGTAGGCAGCGCCAGCTTGAAATCAATGTCTTCCGACATTCGCTGGATCACGCCGTGGCCCTTGCTCAGCGAGGTGCCGCCGCAGAACACCGCTTGAATCTCACCCCAGTCGAAGGCGGCGAGCATCCCCAGCACTTCGGTGATCAGCAGATCCTTCTCAAGGATCGAGGGATCCAGGTCACACAGGCCGCGTTGATCGGCTTCTTCGACGGCGCCACGCTGGGCGGGTGAGATCGTTTTCATACTCCACCACTCGCTTGCCGATCTGCAGGCGGCGGCTGATGCGCCGCTTGCCGGTGTCGAACGTGGTGCGCCAGGGCACCTGGGTGGTGAGCCGCTCGTTGTACCGCCGCTGCGCTGCCCCCAACTGCCAAGGGATGCCCAGCCGATCGAAAGTTTCGGCGGCCAACGCGCCCAGCGGCTGGCGAGCCATCGGTATGCCTGAAATCGGCCCAGGCGCTGCTTTGGCGTATACGCCCGTGCCAATCTTCACCAGCTTGCCCTCGGCCACCAGTTGCTTGAGCGCCCGGCTGACCTGGGCCGGGCTGCCGAAGTTCACCAGATCGCGCCGCAGCACTACCTCGCCACTGCGCGCGGCGATCGATCGCTGCAGCCGCTCCTTCACGCTGAGCGAACGCTTGCTGGCTTGCTTGGTAGAGAGAGTGGCGAGAGGTGTTGCCACAGCTAAAGTTTGAGCCGGAGAGCATGCTCATCGTAATCCAGTCCGCAAGCCACGGCGGCCGATGGCGTTGAGCCGGGTTGCTGGGGCTCGAGGAGGGCGCAGGCAATGGGGCATGGTCTTACTTAAAAGTTTTTAGGTTACAAGTCACTCCCTGATGGGGCCTGGGTTCTGGGCGTGTCATAGGCTGATCCTGTGGCCTCGATCCAGCTCGAGCTGCGCTGCTGCTCGCAGCGATTCCAGCCACTGCTGCAGCTCCTGGCTGTTGGTGATCTGGCTCAGCGGGCAGTTCACCTTCAAAGCAGAAGCCGGAACCACCCTGATCAGTTCAGGCGTTGGGCTTTCCGGCGGCGCCACTAAGGCCGCCATCAGCTGCAGCTGTTTGGGCACCTCATCGTTCCGGTAGCGGCTCACCCGAAGCAAGACCCGTCCTGGCTGACTTGCTGCTTCCACATCAATCTTTGCCGCCGCCGTCGCTGCCAACACCTGCTCCTGCTTGCTTGTCTCTAGCTTTTGGAAGTCTTCGTTTGCCTTCAGGCGGGCTTCCTGCTCATTGATCTCCTCCAGCGCCTTTGCCTTGGCCGCTGCCAGTCGCTCGCCCAGCTGCTTCTGCAGCTCGACTATCGCGATTTTGGCCTGGGGGATCAGGCCGCCGGCATAGGGCTTGTCGCTCTCCAGCAGCGTTAGCAGCGGCGTCACCTGTTCGGCCGGCAAATCAGCGAACTCATCGCCATAGCGCAGTTCAAAAGCCCGCACCTCGTCGAATACCGACTTCTGATTGCCGTTTAGAAACTGCTTCAGGGGAGTGAGCAGGTCTTCTTCCGCATCCAACCAGCTGTCCTTGAAGCTGGCTAGCTGGTTGAGCAGGTAGCCGTCGTCCTTTTTGGCTATTGCATCTGCCTGATCAGCCCAGGGCTTCACAGCTGCCAGGAAGGGGTAGTTGGCTGACTGCTCTGTGATCTTCCGCAGATGCTGTGCTTGTTCTGCCATGGCCATGCGGAAGGCTTCGCAGGTGCTGCGGGCATCAGTGCCGGCGCTCTGCATGTTAAACAGCTCCTGGTGGAAGAGCTTCAATGCATTCACCGTGCTGGTGTCGTACACCTCCTGCTTACGCACGCTCACGCCGCCCAGCTTGCGGCTGTTGGTTAGCGACTCGATCACCTCTACGCTGCTGAGTAGCTCCTTCTCCCGCAGCTCCAGCTTCCCGAGTCGGTAAAGCCGCGCAATAAAGGTGAGGGTGGTCCAGTTGCTCCAGCCATAGGGGCGCCCCTCAAACTTGCGCACCAGTGCTTCTGCGCTTAGCCGCTCGCCCAGCTTCTGCTGACGTTCCACATCCACCAGCACTTCCTGCTCTGCCTCCGAAAGCGAGATCGCCGATCCCGCTAGAAGGTCATTTTGCTCTTCAATAACCTTGGATACGGTGACTTCGCTAAAGTTGCCGTGCACCATCTTGAGCTTGGGGAAGGCAGAGCGGATCAGCTCCTGATATGCCTTGTTGAACCTGGTTTTGGGGTCCCCTTCTCCCACCGAGAGAGTCTGGCCATTCACCACCAGCATGGCCTTCCGCAATTGCTCTTCCGCTAGCCGAATGATCTCCTGACGGCGGCTGCTGTTCTGCTTGGCCCGGATCGCCAAGATGGCGTTGAGGTTTTCATCATCACCGCCGCTGTTCTGACGAATGTAGAGCTCGGTTTTGAGCTGGCTGCGGATTTGATCAAGCAGCCGCTCCCTGCCCTGTAGCACTGCCATCAGTTCACTACCGCCCATGTTGCGGCTGATCAGCACGGGTTCATTGGCGTAGTTGGGGTGCTCTTGTGTCACCAAGTTCACCACTACATCGCCCTCCTTGCCCTTGATCAAGCCGTCGTCGATCTTTTGGGCAAAGGAATAGTCGTTACCGTTATCGGTAAATCTGATCTTGTTACTTTGCAGCACGTCGTCAAACACGATCCGGTGAAGTGCCTTGATTACTTCTGAATCCGACACCTCGGTGCGTTTAATCTCCTGCTCAACATCCTTTTCCTTATCAGTTAGAAACTCGTAAATCTCGCCACTGCGCTGCAGGTAGCTCTGGTACTCCAGGTTAATCAGGGCATCTTTAACCGCCTGCTCATGGGCGCGGATGTCGAAGCTCGGCTCGCTTATTAACAAGATGGCGATGTTGCGCGCCGTGCCCTTAAACTGCGGCACCCACTTGAGCAGGAACAGCGCCTTTAAGACACGTAGCTCCAGCTCGCCCACCTGATTTTGAGCCGCCACCATCGTCTGTTGTTTATTGCCCCGGATTGCATCGCGGATGCCGTCGTATAGCTGATCAAAGCTTGCAAGCCTCCCCACAGGGAGCTCCTTGATCGACATAGCCACTTCCTGGAACACCGAAAGCATCGAACGCTCACCTACCGCCATGTTGCGGCCTTCAAAAATGCTGTGGCTGGCCAAACTCTGGATCGCTTGTTGGAACAAGCTCAGCTGATAGGGGTGAAAGGGATAGAGGCCGCAAAAGCTCTGGCAGTCGTTCCAGCCTTTTAGTTGAATCGAACCATCACCAAATCGGAACAGGGTGGTGAAGTTCTCCTTCTCCTGCTCGTAGATACTTATCAGCTGCTCTGGTTCCTGCGGGTTTTTTTCAAGGAGGCGCTGCTGGATCACCTCCTGAACATCGGCGCTAGCTAGGGTGAGCTTGGTCTTGAAGCGGCCCTGGATCTTGCTGAGGTCATCAGCCTCCTCAAACTTCACTTGGCCGAGGATTCCTTCCAGATCGGCTTGGGAGGTGATAAACACCGACGCCCGGCACTCGGTAGCAACGGCGAGACTTTCCACAACGGTCTGCAAGTCGAGCAGGCGTGTTCGTTCTTCTCCGATGAACTGACCGGCCTCATCTACAAAGAAGTTGAGCCGAAAGCCCGGCGGGTGGCTGGCTAGGTATTCCTTTACCCGGCTAGCGAAACCCTCGATTGATAGGCGGTAGCTGTCCTTCGCGTCATTAACTACCCTAATAGCGTCGTCTTCGGTGCCGCCGAATTGTTCGGCATAGGCCTTAGCAAAGCTTCGCTTGGTCACTGTGGCCAGCGCATCACGGTCGTGGGCCCAGCTGCGGCCGTTCACCCGCTCGTAGGTCTGCATGAACACCTCGAACTGTCCGCGCTTATTGAGGTCGTGCTCAAACTGGGCCACATAGCCCTGGTTGCCGTAGTAGCCCTGCAACTCGTTGAGCACCTTCATAAACACCTCGAGGATCGGTGCCTCGTGGGTGCCGCCGATGCCATCGAATTTATCTGCAATGTTAAACAGCAAGCTGCGCGCCGGGATCGTGGTGGCCTTCTTTAGATCGGCGCGTAGGATTTCGTCCTCTACCTTTGGAAGCAGGATCTCAACCGGCCGGATGCTTTCATAACCCACTTTCTTCTCGCTATCGAGCAGCAGCGACAGCATCTTCAGCAGGTGCGACTTGCCCGAGCCATAAAACCCCGAGATCCACACACCATTGGCGGTGGGGTTGTGCAAGTAGGCGTCAGTAAAAGCACCCAGGCCCTTGGTCACCTCGCGGGTGACAACATATTCGGCAAGTTCCGTTTCGAGGTTTCTTTCGTCAGCAGCCTTAATCACACCATCAATCGGGCGATCAACCGGCTTGGAGAAAAGCTCTTGGATAGTGGTAACAGTCATGAGCTCTTGGTATCGAAGTAGTTAAGGTTGATGGCACGGTAATGAGCGTTTTCAATCTTGCTGGCGGTCGTGGTGCCAAACAAACGCAGGTAAGATCCGCCATCGGCATCCTGGGAGTATTCGCCGGGAAAGAAGAGCACCACCGGGTGGCGCACCATTGCCGGCTGCAGCGCTTCCAGGATTGTGTGGGTACGCAGGAACGGATACACCCGGCCTGAGCCAGTGATCAGGCTGATCTGGGTGTCATCCCCCAGCGCCTCCATAAGCTTTGGCACCAGCGCTGCGGTGGGTTCGGCTACGTTCTGCAGGGTGTTAAATAAGTCGCTCTTGCTCCAGCTGGCCTCCTCCAGCAGCGTCACATCGAGGTAGCCCTTGGCCTCCAGCAGCTTCAACACCAGCTCAAACAGATCTACCTGCTTTACCCGCAAGCCCTGCTTGCGTAAAAACTGTTCAACTCCCTTCACTACCACCCGCAGCTTGTCTTCATCGGCGGGGCTGTAGGTCTGAATGAAGATCGGCACCTCCTTGGCCACGCCCCGCATCTCCAGAAAATCAGGGCGGGTGAGCACCTCCTGCAGGCGCTTGTCGAGCCCTGTAACGCTGCTCATGATTTCGCCCTCTGGGCTGGCGCGGCCTTTTTGGCAGCAGGCTTGGCCATGGCTGGAGCGTGCAGCAGGAATCCGGCCCACAGGGCAGGATCGTCACTGGCCAGCAGCTCCTGCACCTGCGGCGTGAGAAACGGGCGCTGCACCGTGCCAAGCGTTCCTCCCTTTCCAGCTTTGCCAGCTAGAAGTCCGGCGTGCCTGAGCATCTGCAAGAGCGCTGATCGCACCTTCTGCTGAGAGGAAGGTGCCAAAGCCATCAGCTCTGGGTGATCCCGCTCACAGCTTTCGTAAAAGGACGCCATGTCTGAACGGCGGAGTACCGGATCCAGGCCGCTGAGCTTGCCAAGCAACACCTCACGGGTCAAGTCGGCTGCGATCTCAATGCGCTTAAGCACTGCAAGCCAAGCCATCGCATTGCGTTCATCGCTCGTGCCCTGAGCCAACAATTGCAACTGCGGGCCAGTAAGGCATTGCAGCCGCTGCCGCATCTCTGATTCCAGCACCTTGCTGCTCCTGGTCGAGCGGGCTTGCAAGGCGTTGCGTTCCAGCACGACGGCCTTGGTGCGTGTCCAGTCGCCCTGCTCCTCTAGGTGGATGCCGGCAATCACAGCAGCCAGCTCAGGCCTCAGGCCTGCAGCCGTAAAGCTCAAGCAGTAGCGCTTAAATCGTAATCTGCCCGCTGATCTGATCAAATGGGTTTTTTGAGTTGCACCAGTTCGATAATGCCTGAAAAATGCCGAAAGTGGTAACCAAATTTGCTTCTCAAGGGCACCACGAAAAATCGCCGTAGGACAGAAGAACGCAACAGGCAGGAGCTGTTCAGCAAATGAGTCTCATGAGCCAGTTAGTGTGCATAACTGGATTTTTCGAGGTGCCCTCAAGTTTAATTGGCTTATTTCTTTAACCTATATCAATATTCAACGTTTAAAACCTAAAAGTAATTAATAAAAACTTATTCAAATATTGCATAGAATTTGTAGTGTAATTTACTTATATTGCACATGGCGTACTTATTTATTGCAGCTATCAGTTTCTATCCCTTCTGTAATCCCAGGGTCGCTGGATGCCGCCAGGCACTGCCCATATGCCAAGACTTTTTAAACGGGCTTCATTTTCAAGGCGTGAATAGGTTTCACGATCACATCCCTCTATGTATTGCCAGTAAACAAAAGCAGCACCAGATTGCACCAGGGCTTGATTGATATTGATAGTTCCTTTTAATACCTCAGCCACTGTGCGCCCGTAGCGATCAGTTGACTCAATAATGAGTTAAATCTTTGCCGCAATTGCGCCATCAAAAGCTACCCCTGCCGCCTGCGTCAGGAGCACCAGCCCGAACAGCCGTGCTGTAGGCGGCCGTTAAATTGCTGCTTTAAGCCTCCAAGGATTAAATAAACGTGGGCGTCAACTTTGCTGGCACTGGGGGGATTCCTGTGATACGCGTGTTGCGAAATAACCTGTTCACCAATTGGCAAAGCATTTAGGTCATGTCGCAAAAGGATCTTCACCGCTTCTTTCAAGCTCAGAATAATGGGTCGCCAAGCACCTACAACAGTGCCCTCGCCGAGCTGGCAATAGGCAGAAAGACTGGTCACTGGATCTGGTTCGTGCTGCCGCAGTTGGCGGGACTTGGCCATTCAGAAATGGCCAAGCGATACGGCTTAGCAGACTTAGAAGAAGCTCGCGACTACTTAGCGGACCCGTTGCTGGGTCAGCGACTGCAAGCAGTTATAAGCGTGATCGACGAACAGCTCAACCAACCTGCCCAGTCCCTGGAGCTCTTGATGGGCGGCGAGCTCGATGCCGCCAAAACGGTGAGCAGCCTCACCCTCTTTGAAGCCGCCGGAATGAAAAGCGCAAGCCTGCTGCTTGATCGGATCGGGCGGCGTTGCGAGCGCACACTCCACAAATGCCGCTCTGATTCTCAAATAGATCGTCAAACCCTCTAAAAAGCTTTCCAGTGGCAGTCACCGGATCACTGCTGCAGCTGTAAGCCCAGGTTTTTTCAGATCACCGAATTTGCTGGTAATTGTGTAGTCAGTGATCCCGCTGAATGCCTCCAAACCCGCAGCCATTAGCCCGCCAATTTGCTTTGTCGCAGAAATCAGAACTTCTTTGATGCATAGCATGATGAATTTGCTAGCCGTTGAGAGATTGTGCATTTCACTTGATGGTTAAAAAATAATTAAAGAAGTTAATTTAATAATTTTGTTCGTTCAAGTTTTGAAAACGATGACCATAATGAATTTAGGTCAAAAGATCTCAAGTATTTAATCATTGAAGTTTTCAACGAATCTCACCTGAAAAAATATGCACACATGCATGTGTGCAAGACCCCACATCAGATGCCACAGATACCCGCGAGGGCAAAGGATCTTCGATGGGGCGGTGCGCATTCAGGGCATGATCCCCACCGTGCAAGCCATGGCCAATGTTGTGGTGGCGCAGCGTTTGGGGCAGACGGAATGATCTCGGCCAAGCAGAATGCACTTATGGCCATAACAACAGCAGAACCAATCAACCACAGGCTTGCCTTGATGAGAGCACAGATCAAACAGCTTGTTCCGGCAGAAGAGGTGTGCTTATTTGGCTCGCCCGCCCGCCCACAGGCCTTATTTAAGTAATTCCTGCACCTTGGTCAATTACAAATTTCTTTGCATCTATTCAAGTAACTCGATTGATAACAATATGGGTGTCTTCATATACATAACAAGAGCCTTGATCTGGTCGTACAAAATCCAGGCCCTTATCAAATAAGACTCGGTAAGCCTCTCCATTGTCTAGTTGAATGGAAAGTTCACGGGCATGTTTCAGTCGTTCGCCATAAGGAGTGGCGCCGTAGGACTGCCAAATAAAATTTGGAGCATCCTCAAGATCCAGAGCGCCAAGAGCTTGTTGAATCCGTGAACGTCGAGCAAAAGATCCCCTTTCATATTCATCTTTAGTTTCAGCCGTACGAACAGAGATACGTGATTGAGGGTTCAACCACGGACCACTTAGTAATTGAACGAGAAGTTCAGTGGAATAAAGATTTTGATTATCAAAATATCTGTCTGTATATTCAATACTTTTTATCAAATTGCCTTCTAATAACTTTTCTAGTCCTATTCTAGTCCGCAGCTCATCAATGCTAACTGTTCCCCAGCTCCGTTCAGGGAAATAGATCATTGTGTCAGGATCGCTTAGTTCTCGGCTTTCTACCTGAGTTCCAGCATCCCTCCATCCGTTCAATCTGTCCTGAACCGTGCGTAAACCTACGGAGCTGCGGGTTTCGAGGCATTCAACAATGCTCCCGTCATCAGCGCGACAAACCTGATAAGCTGAACAATGAGGCTGTCGAGAACTAAAGCACAGAGTGTTAAGTTCTAGTTCGCTATTTATATAAAGAAAAAGGACTTTTTCCTCTATCCACTGCGATAAGCGTTTGCGCAGTAAACGAATGGAGTTTTCTGATGCTCTTGCAGCTAGGCTCTTAAGTATTAAAGTGACTGGAGAACCTGATCGACTCCCGTCAATTGCCTTAGCAAGATAAGCAAGATTAAATGGCGCGCGGAGTGAACTCAACGCAAAAATAGTATTATCTCCAACCATACGTACTGCGCGATCAAGAACCACAGTGACCCTGTCGTCATCAACCCTGCTCGAATGGGGCGCGAATGCCTTCTGTCGATCATCAGGTCTTAATTGCTCAACAATTGGCAACAGAAAATTTCGGATTAAATGGCGATCTAATTCATCGTGGAAAACTTGATTCGTGTAAGTACGAAGACAGTCATAGCAGCTCTTAGCACAGCTACATGAACTTACCAATTCAAGAGTACGCTCTAAAATTTCTTGAAATTTGCCTGCAATCTTCTTGCTGTGTCCAGCCCCTGATGCAACATTGTCATAGAGAACAAGCTCTGTAACACCAGGTTCATTAACAATCTGACGGAATAGTCCATCTAGCTCAGTGCGTGGAACATCTATTACTTGGGCAGAA
>Ga0247831_1005102_pt1 | contig 16774 bp, 15 predicted proteins | sample LaCruzMarch2015__9_FD_192406 | JGI IMG/M metagenome (GOLD analysis project Ga0247831, IMG submission 192406) | Freshwater microbial communities from meromictic Lake La Cruz, Castile-La Mancha, Spain - LaCruzMarch2015_1m | ecosystem: Environmental > Aquatic > Freshwater > Lake | place: Spain... | reverse complement strand
TAGGCAAGAAGGATAAACTATTGGAGGAGTCGAAGACAAAGTTTGCTAATTTTCTTTGGCATTAAACTTGTGGGTTATGCTACTATCCTTTGCTGTAGTCTGTGTGGTGAAAAATTGAGTAGTATACATTATATGTAGTAGTAAATTAGATCTCTATTTAGATTTCCCACATAGTATCTAACTTTGCAATGGATTTGTTCTACCAAATTTAATTTCTACTCTATTTTCTAATAATCATTTCCATTTCAGATCACACACAAGGCTGACATGGTCGCTTGGCATGCTGACATTTGGCATGGATATAAATCTTTCCACTTCATTCCTAGTCGGGGTTGCTCCAGTCTTCTCAACTTCAAAGTTGCTCGTAATGAGGATGTGATCTAAAGTACATATAAACTCCTCAATTTCATTCTTAAAGTAGAACGTAAATTCTGGAGACGGGTGGTACGCTGACAAGAAGCTTGGAAATGACTCGGGGGGGAGTTCCAAGTCAATTCCGTGAACATCGTCGTGCACTCCAGCTCCCTTACCTTTTTCCCATTCAAATAAATGAAGATTCTCCCATGTCTTGTCAATATTGGCATCTACATTACGATCCAATATGAGCTTCATCACTCCAGAATCAGGAGGGGAGTTAAGGTCGCCACAAAATATCACTGGACAGCTCTGATTCTCTTGGTGGTCAATCTCAAGCTGTCGACATGCTATTAGCATCTGGAGACAGCGTACGTGATTCGCCATAGGAGAGTAGAATAAGTGAGTATTCGCAACAACGACCTTCTCTTGACTTTGTTTTTGAGTAAGTACCACAGTTTGCAACACATGTCCGAGTTTGTTAAACATGATGTCATTCAATTCATCGTGTTTGTTCAAGAGTTGTAGAATATCACCCATACTCTTCCAATGTGACTTCTGTAGGTATTCCTCGTGACAAAACTTTTGTATCATTTCACGGTAGGAACGAGTTTGCATATCTACCGGTCTGACACTTTCAAACTTTCGCGTAGACCAAAAGATGACACACCCCTCACGTACACCTGATGATGCACCCACTCCCTTCTGAGAGAAGTAGCCCTCATATCCCATGGCATTCATTACTGGCTTTAATAGATCCGTATAGACATCGGTATCAACTTCCTGGAGAGCGATGATATCGGAACGATATTGAAGTATCTCATGAACAATCAACGGATGACGACGCCACTTGACAAGATACTCATCCTTACAGTGGGAGTACATCCTGTCCGTACGTGCAACGTTTTGATCCGCGAGGATATTGTATGTCACTACACGTAGTGACGGTGTCGAATCAGGTCGATTCAAGAATTCTTCACGCAATGGTCGTATTACCGGTAAGGCAGGGAGTTCCTCGACACGACGTTTGAATTGATATGCCTCCTCACACCCCTTCCCATCATGATCTGGCCGATGAGGCACAATCACCACTGTCAGTACCTTGTTCACATCGCAGCCTGTGGGTGTGTAATATGAACTATTGGCACAGACTAGTTGACCATCGGCAAACCATGTTATTAGTACATCCGTCGAATATAGTACATCTACCTCAACAACAATTGGTGTATTCTCAAAGACGTGTGTATCATAGAATGAACCAAAGGTGGATACACGTGTAATAGTTGGTAAACATGATTGTATCATAATGGGTATTCGTGCTGTATGGCCAGTGAATGCTACAGGTATCGATAGGGCATAATTGTCAAGATTGGCCACTGACATTGTTCGTTGTAGCATTTCATTGAGTGAGGTGATGGCGGATTCAATATTCACGAATTCATATTCATCCACAGTACTACTAGTTGCATCATTGCCCACGACTTCGTCAGTGTATTCACTCCGGATTAATTGTTCTGTTACTACATCCAGCTCGTCCCAGCTATTCCATGGATTACAAGGATTCAACCATCGTGGATGAGTCAAATACTTGGCACATGCAATCATATCATAGACCTTATGTAACACTGATTGATTATCATCCTTGTCTTCTCGTTGAATCTTTTTCATTAATAGCACTTCCTCATCGTCCATTGTATCCTTGCCCTTTGCCTTCGTCTTCTTCCTAGTCTTACTCCAAACTTTCTTTTGCACCGATAGTTGCAGTCGCTCAAGTGTCTTCGTAATGTTCTCGTTGGGATTACGAATCAAACGTATCTTAACATCGTTGGCACCATCGTCATTGGATAAGTAAACATCGAGAATGATGTTACCAGTATCATCTCCGATTCCTCCTCCTCTGACCTCATCATCTTGCATGACGTTGTCATTATTAAATTGTTCAATAGCAATAAGTCGATGCTGTTCAATAATGGCTAAATACTTATCAGGGTCCACACGACGATCAATGGGTTTGCATTTCACGTCAAAGTTCACGTCGATAGATGATGGCAGACATAAAGCAACGACAAATCCAGTCCAATTATCTTCGTCTGCTAATGATGTCTTCTTGAGCTTCTTATTATTACCCACAGGTGAATGAGACAACGAAGATGATGACACTGGCCTTGTCGTTTTCGTTGATGAACTATCAGGAGGACCAGCTTGTATTTCATTTCCGTCATTAGACTTTCCAATCATCTCTTCTTCTTCTGGTTCTTCTCGATCATCATCAGGTGATTCTGTTATGACTGAACATGCTTCTACATCATCATACTCCTCTTGACGTGTCTCATCATGGATTGCATCGATTCCATTCTCGGTCTCAATAGAGCACTTGGAATTAACCGGGAAGATATCACTACGCGTTCCGCCGATGTCATCGTATAAAGCAACGTCGCATCCGCAAGCATTTAACATGACAATCTCTGGTACAGAGCAACGTGCTTGATTACCAGAGGAATCGTCGTCAACGTAATCATCGTCGGTATTACTCACGCATTCGTTGCATCGGCTTTGACCCTCCGTCACACCCACCATGTCACCGCCTGCATGATATACTTCACCTACTGCGATCCACCTCTCTCTCATCCCCTAAATATAATGAGGGTCAAAGACCTCGAGCGGTACAAAAGAGGAGGTGCACACTCCTCCCTTTCACGGGCCGTGCTGCCAATATTATCCTAAGGATGTTCATGATTTGTCTTCCTTGCGAAGTTTTCAAACCTATGTAGAATTTGTACAGAGGAACTAGTATTTATTTTGGGGAATCGAGCTCCAAAAGCCATATCGTAAGCAGAAGACGTTCAGTCTTCAGTCATCACCGATCACGCTGAAACTGTTTCCCGATCCACGCTCAAGCGCTTCAGTGGTGAAGAACACAAGGTGAACGCCACCAGCCCTCCTTGGCATATTCGTGTTGTCCTCAACCTCCTCCTCCTTCTCCTCATCATCATCATTAATATATTGACATGGTTGCTGTCGTCTCCTCCAACGGTGGGAAGGACCCAGTCACGGGAAAGATGAGTCCAACACGTCTTCTATCAACTCGAGCAATGGCAAGTGTTATTATGATTGGTCTCATCGCAATCGTTACCGTTCCTACATTTGTTAGACATACGGCGACATTCATATTTCAACCACTTTCTACCGTCACTTCGACTTCTGAAAACAACGAAGAGTCGTCACACTCCACTTCATCGTCATCAATAGAGGAGGGGATGATCAAGTTTGGTGGGTTTAATGATGAATTAATCCCACCAAATACAGTAGTGGATATCAATATTGGTACGAATATGTCACCAATGAGAGAACAGGATGGACGGTACCGTATTTTGGTCGACCCATTATTCGCCGTATGTGATAATAATGCCAAGTTGACATTGGGTGTCACCGCCTTTTGCGTGAGTATACTATATCTATTCTTATCTTATTGATTTATAAATAACACCACCCACGATGCTAACACTTTTATTATCATGATTTAATGTCAATTACAACACCACAACAGATGGCCGTTGCGAACTATACCGGCTTTGCAACATTTAATGAATACAATCCACGTGAGGGCACTGGACGGTCATCCTCACTTGCCCATGTCCAACCTGGGACAAGTCATGAACGCTTTGAGGTACTAAGTAAACGTACCGTACTTGTTATGGAGGCAGCGGTACTCCTATCTGCGATTGCAAGTAAGAATACTACAGTCCATAGACTTAAATTGGATATGCAGGGGTTTGAATTGACAGTATTAAAGAATATTGCGCCACTATTGAGTGGTGATTCAAATCTTGTCACTCACGTCATGGCCGAATGTTTCTATCCTGATGAAAACGGATTACAAATTTATGCCATTGATAATTCCTGTGAAAAAATTGCAAATCTTCTTACCAATGCAGGATATGTAACGAAAGATCGTGGTTCATCATCGAAAGATTATTCCGATGTCGTTGCTTATAAGAAAGGATTGGCAACTGACTTTGAGTCAAAGTGGTAAATGGTGCTGAGAAGTGATGATGGCTGAGAAGTGCTGCTGTGTTCAGTTTGATAGTCCATATGTTTGTCAATGTAAATGAAGATGGAATAGCTACTGTTTTGTTACATTTTGTCTCCATAAATCACACTCACTCTTTACTAAGTGATACATGCCTCGACGGCTGCCTTGTTTGCGTCTGTCCACTTTGGTTATTTGCAGTTAGGATGATGACTTAAGAAGTGATGAAGATCATCCTTGACGACTCTTTTTATCCCCCCTATGCCATTAGTCAGAAGAACCCGACGACAACGACACCAAGCGCAAACATATTATACACAACTAACTTGACAAAACTCAAGATTTCATAGTAGCAGATGGCATTGTCCCTTTACATGCACATTCTGATACTTGGGATCACTCATCAGCTATAATCTACGTGACGACTAAGACATCAAAGCCTGCATCACAGTCGCAAATGTAACTATGGGTCGGGTGCAACCTCAACACCTACAACAAGTACCTACTATTCCTTTTCGGCTGCAAGACCTGGTCCTTACAACAATCCTGACTTGACAAACTAGAAGTCTTCTTACACAAAAGCAACCGCCGCATCCTGAAAATAATCATGTTTCAGGTCAAGGACAAGAAGATAAGAAACGCAGAAGTATGTACTACCTTCTATGCAATGCCTTGTGTCAAGAACATGATTGCAGCACGACAGCTTGACTACATTGGAAAACTAATACAAGGACCACATGACCAACCTGCAAGAAGAATGATTACTTATGTCATGCTGCAATAAAACAGGACAAGTTGGAAGACCACAAACGACTGAAAAAAACTGCATTATAAGAACCTACGCCTCCTACTCAAAGATATCCCACTAAAGCTAAAGTGCATCGATCTCTATTGATTTCTCAAACATTGGATGCATGAAGCTTCAAATAAAAAGTACTGGAATCAACAAATTGATTGCCTTATAACCACCTTGCAACTCCACTTCCAGAACGACCAGAAGAATGGGGCACTTTACCTTCAAGGCAAGGTCGACATGCCAACACCACCAACAAAAAGAATCCGACAACTCTGAGGATGAAGATGAACACAACAACAATCAAGACAATGCTGAAAGTGAAGAACCGCTGCCACCTCTACAACCACCACCCAGAAACCAACCACAACTACCTCCTCCCTCTCAAACTGCGGAACAGATATACAACCCAAAACTATGGCTCAACAATCCTGAACTATGTGAAATGATAGGGCGCAGCCTAGGACTAGGAGCATCACTACACATCCTTGACCTAGGATTGGGTGCATCCACAAGATAGAAGCCAAAATGAAATATAGACAACTATCTCGAATATATCATCTAGATACGAACAACCCAGCTATCACGGGACTCACAGCAGAGGATGCATCTGAATTCTTTAAACTACTCAACAATGCGAATGAATACCTCAAAGAAAGACTATGAAATAATTTGGATTGGAAATTGGAATGGAAAATGGAATTTGAAATTGATCAACTATTTGTTTTAGGCTCTTTGTTTTATTATATATATTATTATATATCAGTACTCCCAGCTGGAGTACACGTGCCTCACCAGCGTCCACCAGGACAAGTCATTTATGGTTTCACAATGGCAAACTGGCTCAAAGGATTCTAGACCCAAGAATGACTTTTGAGTATCATTTAGCACTAGAAAATACTCAACGCACTAAGCCTTCATGGCAGCGTATGAATAAACTAACTAACTAACAGTTTAGAGGTTTGGTTCCATTTGGTGGGATGCCTGGGTGTGGGGTAGGAGTCGCTGTGGGTGTTATGATTGAGACCCCCCACCCACTTCATACTCATAGCAGGTCTTCTACATACATACATACATTGAAATTCAGCACCTGCTACATAGGATACAGGTCATGAAAATTCCACCCCATACCTCCTGCAAAGGAACGAGGCACGGGCTTTATGTGTATCTTATCCGAGTACAAATCAACACACTGTCATGACTGTAGAGGGTGCAGACCACTTCAGACTGGATCCAAGGTCAGTCTTATATATATAGAAGGTATCTGATCACATTCTACTGTGGTCAAAAGTCATATGGTGGCATCACCATAACCTTAGCCAACTATGTCGCCAACATGTCGCCGACACGTGTCAACGTCGCCGATTTCTCGCCGACATAGCATGTCGTTGCGACACAGAAGAGTCCCCGACATACCCAATTTAAATCAGTTACAGCCGACAATTTCAAATCATCCCAAACGTACGGGTTTTTTACATTTTTGTGTTTGAGCTCAAAGACATGCAACGACAGTCGGCAAAAGCGACATTGTCGTGTCGTTTTGGACACCCAGCCAACACAACATTTAGCCAAGTCGCCAACATGACCAGCAATTTGTTGGTCGATCCGACATAGCTGACCATAACCCACCCCACTCAGTACTGTGGAGCCAGCACAGTAAATGAAATAAGTTACTCTTTGTTGGTGTTGGGGGTTTTCAGAGAATATCTTCAATGGAAAAGAATAATGAGAGTGAGAGGCGCATTTTCGAAGAGATTCGAAAGAGATTCAAAACTTCGCGCACGAAGATGACCTGCATAATGTACGTACTTATTTATAAGGATTATTTAGTCTAACCCAACAAAGTTGAGGAGCTTGTGCATTCCCATCGTTACTGAATTTAGCGATCGAGTGTGTATAAAATAAAAGTGGGAGCTGCAAAAACACCCACAGGTGTGAGAGATTAGATAGAAGTTTAAAGTGAGTAATGAGTTGCCCCTTTTTTTCTGGGAAAATCTTGCCTATTTACCTGTAGATCAGCGTTTCAGTACGTTTGTGGTCAAACACCAATCCAAAAGACTATGTTTGTTTGTTCGGGTTGCGGGAGGATTTGGTGGGCATGGTTTCATCTAAATCGTGAGCATCATAGCATCTTTGGCGGAGCGTGATGGCAAGTGGGTGGTCGTCGACGACCGGTGGCGATGGTGGTGAAAACACGAGCAACGGCCAACAGGGTGACACGATGGGCGAGAATCAAGTCGCGTATTCTTCCGTAGCCCCACCATTTCGGCGGTGGAAATCGTCTGATTCATCATCGACATTAGTATCATCATCCGCACTACGTAATAAATCTCCCATTCCTCCTTCGGTGGACGGCGAACAACCCGCGACGATGGAATTACAGAAGAAGAAGTCGGTACGGTGGGGAGCAAACACAGAGCACCACGATAATAGTAGGAGTCATGTCCATGCTGTTGCCAATGCCGCTGAACGTATACTGCGACAGCAGCAGCAAAGACAGCAGGAGCAACAGCATCATCGGCACTCAAAGCAGCATAATCCACATATTCCGTCTATTGGCGGCGAACAAGCGGGATTGGAGGAACAAGTAGCAATACTAAGGCATCCGCCTCAGCAACATTTACAGCAACAGCATCCACAGCAGCAGCAGCAGCCTCCACAACCACTCAAAGCAGGAACAGCAAAGAACCGGGGATTTGGGTTCAAGGCCCCATGTCGGATACATCCGGATCAGAATCATTTATGGAAAGACTGTCCCAACAATCCGCAGTCGAATAAATTTTGTGGCATTAATTATCGTACGATGAATTTATCAGGAGATGTTCAACGTACTACACAGTTGACCGACAGGAGTGTTGCTGGTGCCATACAACAACAGACATTATTGGTGCCACCATCATCATCATTGTCATTACTATCCTCATTAGGGGGTTCGGATAGGAACATTTCTATTCCTCCGGGGGGAAATAACGGGGGGAGGATTGCCACAATAAATGTGGATACGACATTTCATCGATCAAATTCCGCACCAACGACTAGCACACTTGGTGGGAGGGATCAACGTCTAGCATCATCATCATCAACGACAATGACGACGGCATCCATGACGGCGATACCAAGGAAACGACCTAATCCCAACCTGCACCCCATGATACTGCCATCGTCATCGAAGAAGACGAGATTAGTTGATGATATATCCCCAAGATCAAACTCTTCAGGGAACGGGGGTGCTGGAAGTGACACAAATAGTAACATGTTCAACACGACCAATGCGGCACGTCCTATACCACGTAAGACTGTTCCGCGAAAGGGGACGAATGGGAGTAGTAGTACTTCGGTACAACCACCAACATCTACGAATCCACTTTCTGAGAATATTGCTGCTGCAAAATTAGCTACAACTGCAAAAACATCAATGCTCGTCGGCGAAAGTAGTAATGGGAGGGATAGTGGCATTAGCGTGCCCAGGAAGAAGCAGAAATCAAATCCAGAATTGCAAAAGAAAAAGAGAAAGAAAAAGACTGTAGAACAACAAACGGTACAGCGGACAGTGGTGGAGGGGACACCGGGACGACGGAAAAGGAAAAAGATTCGTGCCCCGTCGGGATCAGATGCCATGCCATTACAGAAATATACCTCCACGAGATTGGTTAGTAGGAAAGCAGCGTTTGAAGTTGAGGTTCCTAGTGAAGTAGACAACAGCAGTGATGATGATGATGATCATGATGATGATGCAGCAATTGAGAGTGCATCATCAAGGATGCATAATGGTAACGGTCTGTCATTGCCTGACCTCGGAGAAGGTGCATTAGAACAAGATGAATCTTCATCTTCTGTAATGCCATCAATGAAGAGAAAGAGCGATGCTGCACCGAATGGGAGGAGCATTCATCAACAAAATATACACATTGACGGCAATGTTAATAACACGAACGGATCGACTATTCATAAGAATACAGTCAAAGGAAGAATCGACTCTGACATGTTCGAAAACATATTATTTGATCATATCGAATTGATTATCAAGAACAAAGCAGAATGTGACAAGAGGCTCAATGAGCTCTTTGATCCTGAAGAGTTGGAGGAGATGAAGGAATGGGAAGCGACAGGACGACCTGAGCAATGGACGCAGGTTGGTAAGAATTCCAATATTTCGGGATCTGCGAATGCCACAATTTTGGTGGATGCAAATGAGAAGCTTCTACTCAATGATGCAGCTGCATCAGTTGCAGATTTGGACGAAGAGGATGTTCAGAGACAGAATGGCAGTTCTTCTCCGCGGGACGTAGGAAGTGGAAACACAATTTCACTAACGTCAGCATCTACTAATGATGAAAGTTCAGAATTAGATAATATAGTTTCTGAGAACCAAAGCACGAGGGAAGATGTCCAGACACCAAATATTGGCGACAGTCAACATGTCGGTATTCGGCATAACAAGACTTGCGTCACACACTCCAAACCGATGTCAATATCTAATGGATGCTACAATTATGTTGATAAATACTCACAAGCAAATGTCGAAGCGCGTAAGAATTCTGATGGGACCGTCATACCAGCGTCACCTCCAAAGGTATTGCCTGACGGATCATATCAGAGGCCGGTAGGTAGACGGCGTAAGGGAATGGATTGGGACACTGTCAAGGGATGTTGGTACCCATTATCAAATGGTGAGGGCTGTAGTCGTGACGGCAGTGACTATGAAGATTTGGACGTAGATGTTGACGATGGCAGCGGTGAAATAGTAAGCCTGTCAATCCCTGTTGCCGCCTCCTTAGCCGAACAGCTGATGCGTTCGCCGGCGCAAGATCTTAGAGAGCAGGAGCAGACTGGCAATACAGTCTCCTCTGACAAAGACGAGATTGTCGAAGAGTCGAATACAGTACCAGTGAATATTCACGTACCGGTTGAGCCCAAGAAGCCTGCTGCGGTGTTTGCTCTTTTTGTCGCGGATTCCAGTAAGAAGGACGAGCTCAAGATCATGTCTCAACCAGAGCGCATGAAGTTTTGCAGTGAAAAGTGGAAGACCATGAATGAAGCTGAGAAATGTAAGTACAAGGATCAATATGCGACGGCGCAAAAGCAGTACAAAAAGGACTACGAACAATATGAAAAAGAAATGGAGACATTAAGGCTATTGAATCAAGAGAGTGTCGCATCATCATTTCTAAACATGAATGGTATCCATGATGGTTCCGAGTCTTTGGCGAGTCCAATAAGTGGTTTTGTAACTTGTGACAAATGCGGTATGGTTTTTGGTGATGCCATTGAGGCAATAGAGCATGAAAGTAATTGTACCATCACAAATTATGATAACAGACGAGTATTTCACGATGAAGTTGCTATGTTTACTTACATAAGGGAACATAATTTGACTGGACGGTTGGGGACGACTGTGCGTGAGGAGGACTGGATTTTTTATAGGACAGTCCATCCAGATCACGCACAAGGTCCTATATTAGTCGATAAGGGGGGCGGTGATGAAATAATCAGTGAGAGTGCCAGTGACCAGGAGGAATGTGATGACAGTGAAGGAGATTCAGATGAAGAAGAGGAAGAAGCACTCGAGATGACTCTTGTGAAGCACTTGTGTTCGACGATTGTCGATCCGGCAAGTGGCCTTCCTACTCAACATTTGACCGTGATGTGTGGAGATACAGGTAAGACCTACTAGTCAGTGGTAAATTTCCTGTTCAATGCCGTTCATATCATGCAACATAACCAATTCCCCCCTCTCTTACCTCTTCATACCGCACAATAAGAAACACTTTATGATTTTAGAGTTGATGTAAAAACATCGAACATTCCGAATGCAGGGTATGGTGCATTCTTGACATATCTCGGAGCAAGAGTATTGACGAAAGAGGCATTAGATCGCTCAATTAGGTTACTTGATAAGCATGTTCACTGTGATAATTTGGAGACATTGCAACCGTTGCAGGCTCAAAGTCTTGGTGGTCGAAGAATGAGCGTAAGACTTACTGGCGACAATCTTCATCACAACAATAACAGTATCTTCTGGAGTAAGAAGCGGTGGAAGAAATTTGATGAATTTTTCCTTCTTCCTGAAAGTGAACGTCCGAGCTTAGTTTCTTTTGACGAAAGTAGGGTGAACTGCCATATTCACGAAGAGGTTGAAATGCTGAGAGGTAGGAATCCCGATGGTCAGAGGATCGGTTTCTTAGACATACACGGTGAATCAGATTACATGTGAGATCGAGACACTGTGAATTTAGTTCCTCTGCATTAATCCCTTACCAACTCTAACTCAGCCTTCCTATTTTTTTTCAGCCGAGATGACAGCAAGGAGTTCTGGAGCTATCCAAAATCAATATTCCAACTCGATCGATACGGACCGCACCGGTAAGTTTGAGAAAATGATGAGTGATCAAGGTTTGCTTCAAATGAAACTCAATAGTTTTTCGCCGTTTCAATCACATGGAAGGCCCGAGGATCGCAAGACATCACTTCACTTCGAGTTCAAGAATTTTATTCACAGATACGAGCCTTCGGAATGGGGTTACGGTAAGTGATCATATCTTCTTTTCCCTATCAGATTGCTTGTATTTTATTTCACATGCCTAATAACTCGATTCCTCAGATGTTCCCGAGCCAATGCAGCATCAGATGCAGATTGTCGACATCACAGATGACGCAACAGGAGAAATCCATGCACTTGCTAGATCACATACCCCAACTTATGTAAACGAGGTTGGTCACAATCCACAACTTCACACGAATGTACTAATTCGAGATAAAAACGATCGGTCTATTCATTACTACGTGGCCATTGACAAGGAACATGCAATGAAGAAGGACGATTCCGTAGAGTTGCTTGTTGATTACGGTGATGTATATGAAGAAGTTCGCGAAAGAAAAGGCTATGGACGCGTCAACATTAATTCGAGTGATGAGGATTTATTGCAGAAAAATCTCATGCGAAGTATACGTGACCGATCAGAGGTGGAGAAAGATTGCCTGGATATCAAGGTTGTGGACATGTTCCACTTGGTTGAGTTCTTAACGAACAAGATATTCAAACCCATGCAACAATCGATCACCGAAAACTCCACAAAAGGAGTAACCTTAGACATCCGAGGGAAAAAGAACCTGATCGCAATGCGAAGATTGAATTGGATAGGTGATAAGCTTTCTGGACGCCTTAACAAATTGATAGGTGAAGGTGCGATTATTGAGAGACACGAGTTTGTCACCTATATTCATAAGGCAATTAAAACATGGAAGAAATCGTCAGTTGGAGATGAAGAATCCCATTTGAAAGCACTAGAAGACGAGTTGCATGAAGAATTGGAATATCAAGCTCAGGCTCCTGCTTTAACTGCATCAGTTGACACCAGCCACAGGAGGAATCGCACATTCAGTCCGATACCGATACCAGATGACAATTTTCCAGGTTGGCTAGTGCAAGGAGTTCCCAGATGTACTTCTCCAAACCAAGGAAATAACGTAGATAAATATTGGTCCCATCCCGAATTGCCCGGAGTGCAAGTAAGGTCTAAAGTTGGATTGCAAGCTTTTGTTGCCATGATGGGTGAGAAAGGTGTTGGGGTGATGGAAGTGTACAAAGAGATGAGCAAAAATCAAGAATATGACAAATTTTTCATCAGGAAGGCTTGACATATTGCTCAAGAGATGAGTGAATATTTGAGGCTAAGTTAACTCATAAACAGCTATAACAAAAGACAATCATGGTGATATAAATAGTGTTCACTTCATGAACTTATCATTACATGGTGTGTCTTCTTCATCAACCTCCTTACTTTATTCAATGAACCTATTATACATTTGTTTCTACTTCACCAATACACGAAAAACAGTTGTCCCCTTTACGGTCTCTAATCATCGGCAATACAAACTTCAGTAGTGTGATCGCAACAATCGGAACAGCAGTCGCAGGAAAAGTAGGGTTCTTCTGTCCTGTTATTTAAACTACAATCGGCATAAAATACACCTTTATTTGGATCTTCACTGTTAAGTTTTTTATCACGTAGCATACAAAGCTCCCTAGGCGACGACCCCTCAATGTACGTCTTATGAATTCGCAGCATGGCTATTTGAGGAAGAAGAATAATCAGCGTAAGCGAACAGAAAGAGAGAGGACGAGAACGATCAAAAAAATTGCGCTCACCTAATTCCTCGCACAATCCAATCTCAATAGGTATCGTTCCCGTTAGAGGATTACTGTTAACTATGAATAATTCGAGCTTCGTCAAATTGCCAATACTTGGTGAGATTGATCCCATGAACCCATACTCCTTGCTATTCTCGCAGATTAGTTCGCCGACCTCATCCTCAACACAGTGATACGTGTCTTGCAGCCACAGCTGTTTCAGTTCTGTTAGGTCGTAAACTGAGTCAGGGATCGTGCCTGACATCTCATTGCCATCGCCAACCTTGAGTATCTCAAGATCCTCCATATATCCAATGTCGGGGGGTAAGTCACCCCACATTTCATTCTTTTCTAACATGACCTCACGAAGCTTATTCAACTGTGTCAAGGCACCGGGAATATACCCAGAGAAAATGTTATTCTGTGCTCGGAGAAACACTGTTGATTGAAAATCGAAGCATAAACTTCATCAGGGCACGCTTTATTAAGTGAAATTCTTAGTACGATTAAATGAATAACTCACCCAAATACTTCAACTCGCCAATCGTCTCATTAATCTGCCCCCCAAACGAATTATCAAACAAGTGCAATCCCTTCATACTTGACCAATTCCTAACATCAGATGCAAGGACAGTCCCCTGTAATCCAATATTGGCATTAAAACTTACTGTACCCCCCCGTTCCAAGTATGTATCCACGAGTGTTCCATTCGACATGGTACATTGCATAGAGTATCCATATTGCATTGCTAAATTAAGTAACTGTAACTTATCGGCATTATATAGCTCAGGTGGGATTGTACCCGAAAGACCATTGCCATGTAATTCCAATGATAGTAAATTCGACATCATACCGAATTCGGGGGGGATAGTCCCGTAGATACAATTACCATTTAATGCAAGGTACTGTAGGAAACGGAGTTGAGTAATTTCGGGAGGGATATCACCAATGAGTTGATTCCCAACTGTTCGTACGAACCCCCCCCCCAAAAAAAAGGGTACAAGTTAAGGTATGTTCATGTTAGTCCGAGATGTTTACGTGCATAAGTAAAATGGCAAGGAGGAGAAGGATGGAGACTTACTCAATTCCAATCCCCGTACAACCCCATCCTCTGAACAAATAACACCATACCAATCACATTCACCCGTACTACTTAACCAAACCTTTCTAGTTTCGACTAATCCAGTCGTCTGACTTGTTACCTCACAATCTTCTAAACCATAATCTACCATTATTGGTGCTGTTGTATTTGTTGTGTTACTATTTGTTGTTGTTGTTTTTACTGCACCCTCCACATTTTCCTCCATAACTGAGCGATGATTACCGCAAACTGCCCAAGCCAAACTATCAAACGAATACGCAACCAACGCCAGTACATATCGTTGATATAATGTCGGATCGTTACTATCCAGTTGTAATTGATCATCATGTAATATCCACTGTAGTGCGCGATATTTTGGATCATCATTCTCAGTATCTGAAAAGGAAACATTACGTAATAGAATTCCAGCCTCAATTTGTTCTTTAATCCCACTTGCTTCACGATTCGTCGTGGGTGATTCTGTTGGTGGATCAGTGGGTATATCTTCCAACTTTATTACAGTTTCAATGACATCTGTCTTGGCACCACGTGTCACATATACCACTGTTATACTTACCACGACAGCCACAATAAGTAATGATAGACAGGTATAAACACGGAAACGACGATTGCGATGGATGGGTGGTTTGGAATCGGGATCATATTCGATAGCACTGTAGATATATTCATCTTCATTATCAAGTGTTTCGACAGCTGTGGCGACGATGAGACCATCATCTGTGAAGGATGGTCCAGCGTTGTTGTTGTTGGGATCATCGTATAATATGGGTGAGGGTATGCCTTCATCGTTAATATCATCGTTGACGACAACATTATTTGTTCCAGAAATGACAATCTGCTCCTCCTCATCTTTGTTAGAGTTTGGACTCGAGGTCACCACAGCATCTACTGTGGCAGTTATGACAGCATTATCATTTAATGTTCCCTCATCATCGACACCACCTGAACTGATGTTGGTGGAGGAATTTTTCTTCCTCCTCTTCTCCTCTGGGTGTAAATAAGAGAAAACATGTTGTATAAATAAGCGCAATGACAACCATCAGATAATGATGCGTTGAATAATGGGAAGAGAGAAATGAAGATGAAAAAAGAAAAAAAATATAAACAATGAGGTAAGTGTATGTATGTACAGTTGAATGGCAATAAGTCTATGTCCATTACACAATAGAACACATGTAATATTTTTTTTGATTCGCACAGTTGCCCTGCCCCCCCCACACACGCGACTCACTCTTCCTCTGCTCCTCACCACTTTTCGCCATGGCTTTCACGCCGACCTTCCTCGTCTGAGATGAGGTGAGATCTGCCGAGTAAGATTTCCGAAGAACGAACTTCATGTTCTTTGTGGTTCTCATCTTCGATTTAAGATGGTACGACAGAATTTTATGTCCAGGTAGTTAGGTAAAATAGGTACGAAGGAGCCACAGAGGCGTGTCCAGAAGATCACAGTTTCCACCTGGTATTCTCCTAACTTCAAGCAATTCGTTGGCAGTGATAATGGAATCAAAGATTCTCCATGTTGGTGCCGTTAGTGGAATACACAAAAAAACTGCATTTGATCATATCTTAATGATTGCTAGAGAAGAACTTATCACTTATCAAACAAACAATATTCAACATGTGTAGCCTCGTCAGTCTCATTCTCACTTATTCCTTTTGGAGTGAACAAAGATCCGAGGAGGAAGAGCTGGGAGCATCGAGCACTGCACCGAAACAAAAAGTCACGGGTGGAATGTTTTTCTTTTGTATGTTGATTGTATATGTGTGTGTCAGGTGTTGGTGCAGATATGATGTTGAATTTTGACCTTTACATTGACTCATCTTGCCTTTATTTATGCTTTTTCTTTCAAGTCAAAAGCTCTCACTATCATCTCAGAGATATCAAGAGAATTGCCTTGTCATTCAAGTCAACAGCATCTCCTGATATCTTTACACTATCCTTCTAGTGTCTAGTGGCCGACTTCCATCTTGTTGGAGAAGCGCCCGACACCGAATGGGGCCCTGAACAGTGAACAGGATCGTAAATATGACTTATACAGCTATAGACACATACATTTCAACTGAAAAAGCTGATCTGATTTTTTTGACAGGTGATCAATTGACAGCAAATAACATCGTTGATAATGCCACTTCTTACTTTGATACCTTGGGAGCACACATGGATTCTCATTCCACTCCTTGGGGTTTCATCTTTGGCAATCATGATGATATGCCACTTGACATTACCCCTGGAACACCTGCAAAAACTGACCGTCGAGAATTGATGAAAACCATGACCATGGAAAAGTACTCTGAGTACGGAGTAACAAGAAGACAAGATTTACCAGATGATGTGTATGTCTAATTATGTCGGATGTGAATTTA
>Ga0247831_1005101_pt1 | contig 16775 bp, 9 predicted proteins | sample LaCruzMarch2015__9_FD_192406 | JGI IMG/M metagenome (GOLD analysis project Ga0247831, IMG submission 192406) | Freshwater microbial communities from meromictic Lake La Cruz, Castile-La Mancha, Spain - LaCruzMarch2015_1m | ecosystem: Environmental > Aquatic > Freshwater > Lake | place: Spain... | reverse complement strand
TTTGGATCGCGATTACTCTTAGTAATATACTATCAACATTATTTCATGATTTCTGGGAGCCTCTAATATGTTGGACCCGCAAATCAGATGCAATGATAAATGTGACTTCCTCTGGACAATTATTCAGTCTTGACGATATCGAGTGGCATATCCAACAAACCAAAACGAAGGAAACGAATCTTGCCTCGATTGATGTAAGTGTTTGGATCACAAAGTTAATAACAAAGCTCAATCAGGCACTTTCATTTGAGATGGAAGTATGGAATGTCATTCGGACCTGCACACAGCCTGTTGTTGTGGCTGGGCTCACTCCGGGTGAAGATAATGATGAATGTCTATTAAACCTTTATAGGTTCAAGGAATACGTAACACATGATCCGATTATGCGGAACATTAATCCATTAGGGAAGTGTGGGAATGGATCTGGATCAATAGTACCTTCCACAATTCTCACTCGGGGCACGATCGACGATGCAATTACTGTGAGGCGATGGATACTCGATTTTAATCATGCCAAAGTTGTTCGTGAACGGATTGGCTTTGTTAAAGGTATTATTGAGCGCTACTCAATTTTACCACAGCTACCAACTCCACCACCGTTAGCAAGAATAGTTACACATCCATCAGCAATACTCGCAGCGAGTATGAAAGATTCAATAACAATGCTATCGTCTCACTGTTACTCATACAATCATATCATTGGTAGTGCAGCGGATAAACTTAGGGGTAACGAGATCTCTACGAAGGAAGGGCTTTCAGTAGCATTAGCTGAGCTGACACGCTTGCCAGTCTTATCAATCGTAGAAGAAAAGCTGCATTTGCGCGAGGAGCTGATTGAGTGGAATAGGGAGGCTCAACAATTGATGGATATGTCTTCAAAATGTAAAGTATCGTTTGGTCAAGTCGACGATCTCAACCAACAATTGTCACTGATTCTAACAGCGAAATCTGACAAGCGAACCAAGGTTTGCCAACTGTTAAAGAATGATAGACCTGTCGAGGAAGAAATCAAGAACTTCGCAGTCTTTGACGAGAGGGTAATATGTGCTATCACGGGAACTTGGGTTCGCGACCAGTACACAAGAGCTTCGGAGTGGAAGTCAAAATACTGTTCAATCATGACAATACTCAGATCGCACGGGTATGGTAATGTAGATAACATTGATATAGGCAAAAAGAGTCGGGATGAAAGTGTGGCAATCGACAGAATCACTGCGTTGCTGATTGAGCATGACACACTAGCTATTTCCTTCCAAGACGAGTGCAATAATCTAGAGAGCGTGACACGGAAAGTTACTGATTGGTCAAATACAATTCAGCAGATACTGCTATCGGATACGTTAACTCTCGACGAGCGACGCGAGCAGCTCACAAATGCATCCCATCTTCGCCCTCGTGGTGTTTTAGTAGACCCTTCTGTGGACCTTATAGACATATGGATTGGAGTATTTGCATGGCGAATGCAACTCAAGAGTGGCGTAAGGAGTATGTTAGATTCATTTGGGTCGTCTCAAATAGATTGTTCCAATTATGGAGCACTGAAAAAGTTGGTAATTTCCACCATTGGACCACTTATGATTGATGATTTGATATTTCCAGAAGAATTCGCGTCGAATCCATTCTCGACACACCTAAGACGTGAGATCTTCCACTCTATTCATGAAAATACATCAACACAATTGAACACAAGAAGAAAAATAATTGAGTCAGGTATCTACGGCAAGTATGTACTGGATCTAATCTTTAGCGCCGACGCAGATAAAAATCTTGGATCATGTATATCGCTCACTCGACGAGTCGTTTGGATAATGATGTTGCAGAGGTTTATTATACATTTAGACTCAAACGATTTTGTTGGGGGTATTTCAGATGCCAAGCAACTGTTATCACTATCACATGGATTTCATGTTACTAACTCATTCTTGGGCACCAAAGCGGACGAGAATCGTCTATTGTTGTTAATCGATAACGCTGAAAGTTTTGAACGCCAATCATCTGAATTAATAGCTCAATGTTCGGCGTTACTCCAGACCAACTGCTATTCCAAAAAAGAGGAATTGCTCATGATTCAACAACACTTTTTCAATATTTTATCTTGTCGAAAAGAGCCTGAAACGGCGCTTGCGATGAAGCTTCTACAAGACAAAACTCTCGGCGACAGAATATCATCGACGATTAAGGGATTGACGTGGCTCCAACAGACGTTTGCATATAAAATATTATACCATTGCGCTGACTCGCAACACTCAGAATTGTGTGACCGTATTCATATAGACAATCTCTATGACCTGTGCGGTACAATACCTTCAAGGTTATCAGAAGAGTGTTCTGAAAATGAGATTGTGCGGATGAGTGCTTTAGTAAAGAATTTGAAGGATCGAGCCGAAGCTTGGCGGTCCAAGGTATTTCATATCCTTCCAAATTTGAGCGACAATAGTTATTTCGGAGATGATATCGTCAAGCTAGAAACTCTAATCAATCTGACTGAAGATGAAATATTATGGACGGTGAGTAGTACGAGCTGACCTTTACCCCCTTTGTACAAGAATTGAATTCAATGATTTCATTTCTCACCAATCCACGTATAATTGATTTTTCAGGTCAATATGCCTGAGCTAGAGCTACTCCAGAATTCCGCCAACGTTGCATGTACAATTCAGACGCGACTCGAAAACGATCTATTTTTATACGAATACGTCGGAGCAACAGACGTCAGCCAAGCTCGGCTTCCTAACAGAACGTCCCTAATCCAAAGCAGAGGTGATTTCATACTTCACCGTTTCACTGGCAGCGAAATGTATGAAGAAATTCGACGCACATTGCTTCCAATTCATGAAATGGCAGCTCAACTTCCCGTAAGAACTGTCGAAAAGGCAACACTCGAGTGGATGATTTCGATCATTAATTGGATCGAGTCAATTCACCCGGAGGACGATTTTCGCCATCAATTAGTGATCAAGATTGAACATGCCTTAGAAGTGTTGGAGCAAGGTCACATGATATTTTACTCTCTTCCAGACGAAGTCCTTGCTTATCTAGAACGAGCAAAAATTGGCTTTCTTGTCCTTCCGCAGAGCTTCATCGTTTTTGATATAAGAGATGGTGTGTGTACATTAGGTATGGGGCTTTTGAGATGGGCCGCGATTATCTACGATTGCCTTAAATCTGACGTTCAAAAAATAGTAAAGTGGAGGTTATCGGCGTCGTACGCTATCGAATCCTTTCTTAAGGTTTACTCAGAAGGCGTAGGTGGAACACTTACAACATTTTCCGATGCTACCATGTTCAGAGATATTGTGGACAGATTGATTCATGAGTCATCAAATCTTATTATTACGGACAATAAGTTGATATATTCTCTCACTTCATTGTCAAAAAGAATGAAGATGAATTTGTCGTTCCAGAAGTCAATCGACGACGAGAGGAGTGCAATGGAATTGAAACAGATTCTTGCTGACAAAGTACAATTTACAAATCCACAGAATATCGTGAATAACCGTTATGATTTGCTTGATAGTATCATGGGCCGACTTGCGATTATGCCCTTTGAGGCCGTTGACATTGATGATAACAGCAATCTATTTGCTGGTGAATCATCTGTCAGGGATAAAAGCCGATTCTTCTTGGAAACAAGCCTTTGGACAGGCCTGGAAACCCTTGGATTTGACCTGAAAGAGACTGACGCTCGAGATTTTAGTTCGATAATTGCATGGAGACTGGAAGAAATCGTGCACGAGGTATATAATACAGACAATTCTTCAGACGCCAGTGAATACCGAAACAAGATCCGCGATTTAAGGTTCAACTTAATGAATCCGAAGAATCCCATGCTCTGTGCACGAGTTTTAGCAGGTGAAATGACATTACACGACCTTGTCTCAGCCTCGACGGAGTACTTGGCAAGTAACGAATTGAAACTCATGCGACGTAAGGTCGAGGAGGAATCTATCAAGAATGTTGTGCTGGCAGCTGACCAAGAGAAGAAGGAGCATTACATCTCAAATGAACTCGCTGCAAAAATTCGTATCGAGTCGACCACCATGACAAGAAATTCTCCAGAAGGCGGTATCTCCGCATCGCTCAGAGACGAAGATATGGATGCTCTGTTAACAAAATATCAATCTGCTTCATCACCTGAACCTGATCTTTCCCTACGGCTAGCAACAAAGGAAACAACTCATATTCTTCTCCCAGCACCTCCAATGCGCGTGAAAAAGAAGCATGTTCATGTTGGATCAGCCTTTGAAAGTAGATTTGACCAATTTGATCCACCACCTCCATTGCAAATCGATTCACTAACCAGTAAATCACCTATTCGTCATGTTCTTTCTCAAAGTCAGACTGATCTGTTCCAGATTTGTATCTCGAAGCTAAAGATATCCTTTACAACAAAGCTTACGGCAGACCCGAATTGTCAACTCGAGTTTGATCACCTTCTTCCTTCGATTTTGGTAGAAAAAGGACGTCTATCTGTAGACGAATTCAACAAATTTATAAACGCCAAATCAAAAGGTGGGAAGTGGAATATTGTATGTATGAAACTCTCATCTATAGAAGGTGAATCTAATTCAAAACTATATAAGAGATACTATAAGGAATATGAATCACTGGGAAGGTGAGTATGGGAAACCTGTGTGCGGAATTTTACATTGATTTTCTTCTCACGTGATTTTGCATCGACTGAAAAGGCTCGCCATGTTTCAAGTTTCCGACTCTACGAAGATTTTCCTCATCACACCCAAATTTCATCGAATGGTCAAGTGCTTGGATAATGTTGATCATCTAAGTAAATCCAGTACGTATGCGGTGGTGTTGACGAAAGAGTCAAAAGCACAGAAACCTATTGATGACGACACGCAGATTGATGACGACATGTTCTAACACGAACCAGTGAAGAGAGGGGAAATGGAGAGGAATACCAAAGACTGTGTAGTATTTCGTTATCTTTTACATTTTGAAAGCAGGACCTCTTTAGCTTTGAAGAATGCGATAATATCATCGTCCACCAGCTGATTGCCAGTAAGCCGAACACCGGGGGGTAGTTTGAATTCTTTCTGAGGTTCAACTTTAGACAGTTTTTGTTCCTCTGGTTGGCATATAATCCGCTCTCTACCCTCTTCACCCGGCAATGAAATCTTTCGAACGTTGGTTGTCATTTCTTTGCTCTTGTCTCGTAATGCTGTATTGGTATGTATCGGTTCAGCCTCATCATTTGATCGACTCTGCCCAGAGCCTGCCTGCCGATACCATATGTCAAAGTCAGCCTGTAGCTTTAATCGTTTGGTTTCAACAAGCTTCTGGAGATTCTCTATGGTAGTTTTCAGCCCTCCCAGACGATCTAATGCGTTATTGTACGCAGCCTTCTCCAAGTGGATTGCGTCACGGTGCAGCTTTTCTTCGACACTCTCGCTCATGTCCCCCTCAGGGTCAGATAAAACTCTTGCCTTTTCAATTGCGCTCTTGTGCTCATTAATCCTTGATCGGATCTCCTCAACCGTCTTTCCAGCATCTTTTGCCTCGGCAATTTTTGACTTTAATGTGCTCTTGTTCTCATCGATCGTTGATGTACCAGGATAACGATCCTTGAACCAGGCAAATGCAAGATTTGGCTCGGCAAGCACCCGCTGGTCTCTACACAGCGGGACGCCGCAAACTGATGATACAATGATTCTACTGCCCCCTATCTCATTCTCACTGCATGTAGGAGATTGCGTCTTATTGATGTCGTCCTCCCTTGTATTACCACTTTTACCTATATTCGACGCAGCGATTTTGTCATACTTTTCAACATACTCTTCGTCATCGTCGCTCTGACTTTGACTGGCATCATCATCGACAGTCTCTTTTGGCTTGCGTAGTATCAAATCTTTGAATATTGAGCATACCGCACGAATTCGTGGTAGTGTTATGCCTCCACAAAAGTCGAGATCAGAATTTTCACGATCTTGAATATACTTATTTATCGACTCGGTCAATTCGCTTATTTGCTGTGGAGTGAGCTCACGATTCGGTTTCTCTTCACCACCGCCCTCGTCGTCGTTACTTTTTCCACTCAGAAACTCAACTTCGTCTCGCAGCCTCTTTACCTCGTTTCGCAATCGTTGAATGACAAGCTCTGGATCAACTACTTCGTTCACCGACGCAGAATTCTTCACTAGTGCAACTCTCTGAGCGAAGAGGCAGGTGGATACGCTCTCATCTGTATATTGAGCTTCCGGTGAAATAGTTGCAATCATTGTGGTCTTACAATTACCTCCAAGTGAGTCGCGGAGAACAGAGGTCATCATAGAATTTCTATATGGAATGTGGACGTTATCCCGCGAATCCTTTTCATGCAAGGCCACGATTACCATCTCAAGGAAAAACAGAGAAGAATTGATGTACTTCGCCTCCTTAAGGGTTTGACCCACGGAGCTAGTTCGACTAACACGTTCACTTCCCGCTAGATCGACAATATTAAGTTTGCTCCGTATGACTGTATCAGCGCCTGCCATGCGCTTTTCCATCACGATCGTGAATATGCAATGGCTGCGAGTTGAGTTTTGATTCATCTCCGTGGCAGCAATAGCACGGTTAGTGTCCCCGAGAAAGAGCAAGTTCAGTGCATCTTCCTCGGATGTTACCGCTTGCATGGAGAGATTCTTGAAATGAAAGTTCCCATCTTCATCCTCAAGCATTGACACCTTTGGCACTTCCTCAAAAGCAGCGTTGCTATTACTATTAGTCTGCATTAGGAGGTCGTAGCCACTTTGATTGTAAATCTCTAGATACGAAATATAACACGAGTACGAAGATTGTGCATCATCTTTTATCGCCTTGAACAAATGTGACAGTGCTCGCGGAATAAGTCCCCGATCTTCGTACCTCTCGGGACCTCCCGTGATTGTGAATGTCTTACCACTCCCAGTTTGACCGTACGCGAATATTGTTGAGTTGAAGCCTGCCAACGCGTTTTGAATGGCTGGAATTCCAACATTACGAAAGACCTCCCGCTGACTGACTTTGTCATCGAGGATTCCCGTAAAGGAGAAGTTGTAGGCAGTACGCGAATTGTTGACTGTATCGCCATTCTTTGGCACCTTGACTGTGATGCTCTTCAAGTCGATATCATCTCGATGAAAGTATGTGAGAGTGTTTGCAGTCGGTCGAATCCTCAGGTAAACTTGGATTCCTGATGTGTCGGCCATTTGACCAATACAACAAGTTCTGCCCCAAATGAAAATCGATGAGGCACTCGGATTTTGTAGCGCACGGTTTAAATTTAAAAAATTCGATCTCTCACCTGGGCAATCTCCACCTGGGCAAGATGAGCTCCATCACATCAAAGGACGGTAGCACCTCCTCGGCGAAGCCGGAGAAGAAAATTGTCCTCACCAAACCGGCAGACCATGTGCCTGCCAAGCCATCTACTGGCGCAAAGACGGCCACACCGACTCTTGCTGAATCCATGGCCTTCGCGGCCAAGCCACCTACCTCACCAGTATCATCACCGAAGCAAGTTGAGATCAAGGTCACTGAGGTCAAGGCAAAGTCAGCGGACGCCAAGCCTGTCGCACCCACAAAGCAAGTTGAAGTTAAGAAGAAAGTAGCATCCTCTGAGGTAAAGACTGATGTGCCTGCCAATGCTCCGCCGAAGAAATCAGACGCCAAGAAACCCACCCCTTCCAATTATGGGGGTAGTTGCTGAGGATAAAGCAAAGGAAATGGCATAATAATTGCTCATTTCATGTATGTCTAATCTCAGTGTTTTGTGTAGTGTTGCAAAGTGCGTTGAAGGGGTTCAATGAAAACAGAGGCATTGAATGACAGGAGAAAAATCGACTCCTTGATATTAATTGCCACCTGGATGATCTTCATCTAATCTTTGACCAGCAATAAAATAAAGATACGTTCTATTTCCCCCTTCCATATATCTTATTATGCGTGCTGCTCTTTGCAAGGGACTTTCTCTCCGCTATGGTTTGGTTTTTTGGTTATAAAAGTGGCTTCAAATAATGATCAACCAGATAGGTGTAATCTTCTGGTCTTTAAAGAGTTGTCACGTGCCACGTACACAACCCAACCTCCTTATTACCTCGTCATCGTGTTCGGTGTCGGACTTACATTCGCACGAGAACGTTTGGCATACAGTGGAAGCGAGGTTTAGATTTAGAAGGAGTAAAATAGCAGCAAGAAGTATTTGTCAACCAAAGCACTCCCTTTTCCGTCCTCTCATTCTCACTTGCTCCAATCGATTCATTACAGCGTTTGCTATATTTGCATCAGCAGAGCTTGCACCGACTGCGCCATCATCATCATCCGTTTGACGATCACTATCCAGCTTCTTCTCATAGTAGCTGGAATATCCCTTCCATACCTCCTCAACTAACATTTCCGATTCTGGATGTGTCGATAAGAATGCTCGTTCTAATACATACAAGTCTACTGCTTTTTCCTCGGCATTGTGTTGTTGCTTGTGTAGATTATTTGAGGTGCTATTATTAGTACTTGTTGCGAGACCAAAATCAATAAGTAGTAATTGTGGCTTCCAATTCTTACTCTCTTTGCCATCACTCACCCCATTACTTTGTTCGTCACTGTTATTACTTATTTGTCCATCACCCTCGCTCCGTGAAGGTGGATTACCAATCATGATATTCGACGTTGTTAAATCACCATGTATAACACCTACCGAATGCATTTTAGCAACCAATGTCCCTATAGTGTATGCCACACAAAGTGTCATTGTATCAATTGTTGTTTTTATACGTCCATCTCGCTCACATGATTGATGTTCAAAATATTGACGTACTGTACACCCCTTGATGTATTCTAAATATAAACACGACGACGATGATGACGACAATGATGACGACAATGATGATGTTGCTGTCGTGGTTGACGAAGTGTCCAAACATTCATTTGCTTTGTTGGTAGCAGACGTGGGAGTAGCATTAGTAGTAGTAGTGGACCAATTCGCAATAGCCAATGCATTTGGGACGGGTATGCCCTCCTTTTGACATCGGAGTAAGCTACGCGCCTCACTCTTCGTACGACTTTTTGTTAACGAAACATCCAATTGTGGATGACGATATTTTTTAGAAAAACGTTCCTTGCATATTACCTCTCCCTGCTGCTGCAATTGTCCTCCTCCTCCTAAAAGGAACAATGATGAAGGATGTAAAAAGCTACCAAGTTGAGGTACGTGTAATCCAGCACCCACATGAAGCGTTTTTTGTTTTTTTCCAATAGTAGTATCATCAGTGTTGTCAACATTAGAAGACGAAGACGGTAGAGATATAAGCCAAACACGAGCCTCGGCACCCTGAGAAAGAAGCGTTCCATATTTGGTCAGCTCTACGGGTGGTGTTGGGCCATGGCATATCTTTGTCGTCATATGGATAATATGGCTGATATGGTGGACAACCTCCTGGTCCAGCTCTTGGCGGGAACACGAAAAAACCTTGGGCTCTATCATGATGTCTATTGAGGTGACCATGTCAGCCATCTTGGCAACGGCATTCGCGATTCTTGTTGGTCTGCACCAGCTTCAAACTCGTGCTTCAGCATCTGATTCATCATCATCGTCATCGTCGTCTTCTTCTGCAGTACTAAAATGGATACCAATGCAATTACCAAATCCAAACACTGAACCATCTAAATATTGTTATGAAATATTTGCACGGTATTATACAGCTATATGGATTCCAATTTTTGGATTTGTTGTAGTGTCCAAAATGTATGAATCATTTACCGCATGGGGATATTTGGGTGTGTGTGGTGGATTGGCGTTACCATTAGTAGTGCAACCGATACTACATCCTCAAGCCATGTCAATATCAATGACTCCTAGTAACATTACTAATAATAGTACTGATAATATCATGATTATTAATCCAGATGTCTATCGACCATCCCATCAACGATATTCAACCAAGGTTAATTTATATTTACTAACCTACTCCTTCATTGGTAATTACTGGTACACACATTACTTCTATTCGGTATTACATGCCAAGTATACCATGCCATCCCATCGATTTAACAACGTGCCCATTATTATGTATCTGGCGACGCATTTTTACTTTTGTACGTACCACGTCTGTTTAAGTAATGGTATATTACGATATGTGGATGTAAATTACACTACTGGATGGCAAAAAACAATATTATTTTGGTATACAATATTCTTCTTATCATACTTCACAGCATTTATGGAAACAGTAACTATATCCAGTTTTCCATACTATACATTTGAAAATCGCACAATGGCATATATATGGGGTAGTGCATTCTATGGGATATACTTTATTATTAGTTTTCCTGGTTTTTATTACTTGGACATGTATGTGGATGATGATGGGAGAGTGAATGATAAGGTTCAATCTCCGGTAGTTGGGTCACCGGCTCGTTGGAAAAGGAGTGATTCACAAAGCAGTAAAACTTCAAAAACGCTCATGGACATTTTCGTTACAGCATGTGGTCATGGGATGATTATTCTTATACTGTTAGATTTTGTTAGATTATACCTGGGCATACCTCTAATGATTGGTGGGGTTGCATTTGCTGTTACCGATAATTGAAACGTTTCATATCAAACGAAAGATTAATGTAAATACATCTAACATTATATATTACATTACAATATGGAATTAAACAAATCAACATACTACAATGAGTCGATGATAAAATCCACGCTTTCGCCCTTACCTGACAATTTTTCCACAAGGAACTTTTTCACGGCTACGCCATGTCCATCGTATGCAATTAAAACATCATCAATGTTAACAATCATCCGTCCACTCCTTCCTGGGGGGATACCATGCGACAATTGAATTTGTTCACCAGTCGATGGATGGACTTGAAATATTCGCACAGATCGTGGGTGGGGTAGCGTATTGAAAAAGGTGGCAACCACACCCCCTTCCGCTACGTGTCCATCCATGGTAGTTGTATCATCAGCTTCTTCCAAGAAGGACGAGCCCGTGGCAGTGATAACTCGTTCTTCACCTCTAGCATTCTTTACCGTAGTGGCATCCGATGTTGTATCATCCTGGCCATTCACCAATGCCAATAGTGATGTTTCAATGTCCAAGACCTCTCGTGGACCGAAGCGTTGCATATTCCCCAGACTGCTGGGACTATTCTCCGCAAGATGCACATCATTGGTCGTTCCGGGTATGACGCCCACGCCACGATGATGGACTAAATATCCCAACACTACCTGTATTGGAGAATAGCCATCGCCATCCTCCTCTTCCAATCCGCCATGTCTTGCACCGATGCGTTCCAACCTCGAGAACGCAACGGGCGCACCATCCCTCCCCGTTAACATTGTCGATACGACATCATAACACTGATAATGCACGCCATGCCTCACGAGCTCCTCGACCAATACTTCTTGCGTAAGTAGGGTACGCAACGATCCTTGATATACATGCGGACCCACCGTGGCCAAATCGAACAATTCGGCGAGGTCCGACGGACCGAAGTCTCCAATGCCGATACTTTCAATGACCCCCCGGTGGTATAATTCCTCCAAGGCGCGATAACTGCGTTTCCATGCCCCATCCCTATCCGCCAATGGCGACGTGTTGTCGTCAACTCGTTTGATCGAGTCCTCGAGCGCATCTTCTTCCTCGGCACAATTGGTATACTTCGTTGATAGGTTCGGCGAATTTATGTATGCCGGTGATGCAAATAGCTCGTCGTAACACCGTGGATATTGCAATATGGCATGTACGCGCACATCTGGATGATGACCACTACTACCAGCGACGTCGGACTTTGTTGTTGTTCCGGGCAGTATGTCCGATAATGAATCCCGAACACTTAACATGGTGCGCTCGTATCCCAAGTGGGTATGCCAAATCTTAATCATGATGTGATATATAGTATCATTGTCATTAGAAGTGGATGATGATATTCGACTTAATGATCGTCCGACCAATACCTCCAATGCCGATTCGGCTCGACGACTAGTATCGATCAATCGGTAGTTCAATTCAGAAGTCACCGATGGTGAAGTCTTTCCACTTTGTTGTTGTTGCTGTCCACTGGCAGCATCTAACGCAACCGCCAGAACATATGGTACCTTGAAATGTGGGATGTTCCCCACACCTATTCCTACTAATGGTAATTCTGATATAGAATCCTTCGTCCTACCGTAAGAGGTGGTGGAGGATTGTTTTGAATGATAATGGGTTGATAATTTAATGGTCAATGAGGATGTGGTGGTCGGCTGCTGCTCGACTATTTTGACGTCGTCGGGATGATCATCGCTACTACTGTCACCATCGTCACTGACAGTTGTTCCGACAATCACATCGTCGAGAACGACATCAATGTCATCAAAGACCGAAGACGGTGAAGGAGAGGAGGCGCGTAAGGACGATGCTGCAACAACGTTCACCGCCAGCAGCGACGAAGACAACAACACCAACGCGAGTAGTAGGGAGATGGCCACGAGGGACGGCGTAGTACAATGACGCTTCATCGTCTCTCTCTCTTCGGGAAAATAATGAATGACCGACGGTGTCGCAACCACCTTTCGCGATGACCGAAAAGCGGATGACTCTTTCGAAATCGAACGTTGTCCCATAACGATTATTTTTTGATTGCTCAAGAAGTTGGATGGATCATAGAAGATAAGCTCTGAATCGTCCATCGGATCTCTGTAGCGCGGCAGCATGACCTCTCCTCCTCCCCAATCAAGTAGTCGTTGTGGCATGGGTCAATTCGCATTGGCATTAATCGCAATTGTTACAAATTCGGCATACACCTCCCTCCCACCGATACTGCCATTAGAAATCGATCATCATAATTTGGACGAAAAATGTACCTCCATAGTATTCTTGGCATTCACTATCGGATCACTCGTAGCGCCACCATTGGTCAGTCGACACTTTGAGAAATTTGGGACTGTACAAGTTATTGCATATAGTTTAGCGGGCATGGCATTGGGATTTTGGTGTTTGGGCCACGTATTTAGTGTTCTTGATGGGGACGAAGTAACACCACCGGAAGAAGAAATGGAGATTATGGATGTCATCAGCGATTCTATTAATGGCGCAACGTCCGCATCGCAGGATACTTTGGATATCAATGACGAATTATTGCCGCTCCCAAATTCGAATGATCTCGAACCAGAAGATGATCCGACCAAATTCGGACTACTACCGCCCATCATCCCCCATAACCCACATCAGACGATTATCGTTATATTCCTAACAATTATTCAATTATTCCTCGGTGCATTCTATGCAACAATTACTACCGGATACTACTCGTTGGTGACGTTAATCTTTGCCGGTTCGGCAGAATCGGCAATGTCATCAGTCGAGGCGGCAGTGGGGGTTGGTTACGTCGTGGGACCAATCTTTGGTTCGATGTTATATGAAAGGATGGGATACCGGTATTGCTATGGCACTATATCATTATGCATGCTTTTCATGGCTGGTATCACGTTGAAGATTCTAGCCCCATATTTACAGGGTGGGAGCGAGGAATCTGCTGGGTATTCCATAGCCGCTCAACAGTCGGGGGAGGAAGGAGGAGGAGGAGACTTGGAATTATCAGAAATGGACAACAACAACAACACTGACAACAGCAACGAGTTGGACAATGACCATCACGGACACGATGTTCGTGAAACGGCGGCAGTCGATACATTGTCCCAACACCAACCCGCATCGGCTCTTTCGCTTCTCAAATTTCCCAAGTTACTCATTGGAGCAATGACACTGACCTGGATTGATGTTACGTGGTCATTCTTAGAACCGCTATTATCCAAGCATCTAGATCATACATTCGATGTTAGTATGAGTGAAATTGGCGTCATCTTCTCCATAACGAGTATTGTGTACGTCCCCGCGGTATACCTCGTGCAATTCCTACCAAGTAGTGGTCAAGGACGGCATAGGACCATTTCTGCGGCTGTCATGCTATCGCCGATAGGCGTGCTTTGCGTGGGTTCCAATTCATTAACAATTCTTATTCTGGGTGTTGTCCTTCTTGGTATATTCCCCACGCCCGTGTTCGTGATGCTTTTACCATGGATGCAAGAGAAGGCCTTGGATCTGTATCCCGATCCGAATGTAAGCCGACTTGTGAATGACTTGACGGCAACTATATACAATACTGCATTAACTATGGGTCAAATTACGGGGTATATCCTTGGTCCGTTACTTGCATCACGTGGATTTAGTCAAACGACAAAATTGGTCGCCTTGCTAACATTTAGTCAAGGCGTTATATTCTTCGTGGGTGCAGGAGGATCAGAACCAGCGGGGGAAAGAGAGGAGGTATCAAGATATTTGACAGTGGAGGATGATGACGAACGCAAATCAACAGAGATGACGACAACAGCAAGGACTCCTAATAGAAGAAGACGTTCTGACGAATACGTTGATGAGGGGGAGAACGTGAACCCCAATTCTAAGGTGAGCAGCACACCACCAAAGGAGAAATAATTAGTGAATACTAAAGTCATAGCAGAATCTCATCTCTAATTGATTGTACACAATCGAAATTATCTAATGTCCAGGTACGAAAACCACTAGCTCAATTAAATTAAGATTCTCTCTAAGTAGTATGAATTATTCTATATATCTCTAGCCTCTATGATTCCCTTTACACACAACTCTAACACATGCAGCACAGCCAATTTTGAAAGAATGAAAGTCTAGCCATTTTACTTGAGGAGTGCTACGATCATGGCAGCAACCAACATGCTTGCAATGGAGTTGGAGGATGTGACTGGGCTTGAATTGGCAAACATATATGATGATTGGTACTCTGCGCCGTACCTAGAGCTCTTACTACCCTTCGAAGACTTGCCTGATTTTCCATGAACAAACAGTGTGTCAGCTGAATGAGTATCTTCTCTATCGATTGCTTGATATGCGTCACCACCCCATCCATCGGTAATGGTTTCAGTGTTATCAGTGGGGTACATGGTTGGGTACATAGTTGGATGCAATGTATCCAAATGAGCATCACCACCCCAACCATCTTCTTTGTGTTCAGAGGTTGGAGCTTCGCTCGCAGGAAGAGGGTTTACAAAGTCGGTACCATCCGTCGGAGCTGTCGAAGCTGTAGGCTCCTCTGTTGGGTTTAGTGTAGGATGCGCATCACCAGCCCATCCATCTTCTTTGTGTTCAGACGTTGGAGCGTAAGTTGTAGGAACTGGGTTAACCTGTTCGGTACCATCCGTCGGAGCTGGGGTGACCGGAGCTTCGGTGACAAGTGGCTCAGTAGCACCAGTTGGCTCAGGAGTCGGAGCTGGAGTCACAATAGGAACAAAGGTGGGTGCAGTGGTCTTGCCAATACCTCCGGTTTCCTCACCTCCGCCACAATACTCAGCGCTGGTACCGCAGTATCCGTATTGACTGCAGCAGCAATCACCTGCAACGCAGTCAGCTTGAATGAGACAGTCCTCATCAAGTAAGCATTCACCACCACCTTCACCACCACCACCCTCACCACAGAATTGTGTCGAGCAGAATCCAAAGTCGGAGCAACATTCACCCTCAGTTAGACACGCTCCTGCGATTAATGGATCGATTTCACAATATCCCTCACCACCGCCTTCACCCGTTTCTCCGCAATATGCTAGTCCATAGCCACAGAATCCTGCGATACTGCAGCACGGTTCTAATGTCTCACCATTCTCGTCCACGACTATTTCGCACACCCCATTGCCTACCACTCCAGCGCCACAAAAGGTCTGGTCGATGACCTCATTGCCATCCCCAGCCCAGCCATCAGTGTATGACGACGCGATGGTAGAAACCAGAGCGATTACTAAGAGTTGATATGATGTCGAGAACTTCATTCTTTATGTTTTGATTTGTTGCAATTCAAACGATAATGTTGCGGTGTGGACGAGAATTTTTTATGAGAGGATTAAGGTCTTGCGAGATGAAGTGTGCGTATGTGTTCAACCCCGCAGCAATGCTATTGGATCTCAAGACTCAAGACTTTTGGAGAGGCGCTTCGTGAGTCGTAGTTCATTCGTGATCCTTCAACTGCAGTCACTCTTCAAATCCGTTAGAACGGATTGAAATTTGAAATTTTTAGGCAAAGGATAAGATTGAGTCGTAGATACATGAAGAAGATTCTTTACTTTGCTACTTTTAGCGGGGCTTTTCACCACGAGAGGATATTGTTGGTTTGCATTGCTTCTTCTGCGCGATGCTGCTCAGCAATCCAATAACTCCTCTCTTTCATCAACCTGTCGATGGTGTTTGGTACTGAATTCAAACTATCGTCCATAGTAGACACCAATTGTGAACTATGTCGCACCGCGCCTGCAAGGGACTGGAAGTCGATATCTGACAGCTGAAGCTTCGGCGAGAGCATGCTGCTGCTAAAGATGCTGGGTTGATGTTGACTCAAATTCTGGTGTAAACCAAAGTCTCCTGGACGCATCTCCTCGTCATTGTTTCGAATGACATCATTCACTTCAATCTCTCTTTGTTTGACAATCGATGGCCTCTTGCCACGGGCAGTGTCTGGTCTGACACCCAACAGAGCGGTGGCTGGTCTGGTACCATGAGCAGTGTCTGGCCTTACGTCAACGTTTCTAAGAGATGGCACTAAATGAGCCTCGTTTACAACATTTCCTTGAATTGTTGGCTCGAGTGTTGCCAACGTGCTAACTGCAGCAGATTCTGTAACATCCACTGATTTTTCTTGTTTGATGAACGACGAAACTCCAATGACCATTTCCTTCGTCTCTTTGTTTGACGGAGGGCTTTCCTCAAGTATTGGATTCGGCGTGCTCTGCTCGATGT
>Ga0247831_1005099_pt1 | contig 16778 bp, 13 predicted proteins | sample LaCruzMarch2015__9_FD_192406 | JGI IMG/M metagenome (GOLD analysis project Ga0247831, IMG submission 192406) | Freshwater microbial communities from meromictic Lake La Cruz, Castile-La Mancha, Spain - LaCruzMarch2015_1m | ecosystem: Environmental > Aquatic > Freshwater > Lake | place: Spain... | reverse complement strand
TGATACCGAAAAGTTCATCGATCGTTTCAGGGCGAAAGCCTCTAAAGCCGTTCAAGTGCAATCGCGCATTAAGCAATTGGATAAAGTTGAACGAATCGAAGTTGAGCAAGAAGATACTGCAGCAATGCACTTTCGTTTCCCAGACGCTCCTCGATCAGGAAAAGTCGTGGTTCATGTTGAACAAGTAAAGAAAAGTTTCGGAGAGAAACAGATTTTGAAAGGCCTTGATCTGATGGTCGAACGAGGCGATAAGATTGCTTTCGTTGGCCGAAATGGAGAAGGTAAAACAACCCTTTCTAAGATCATTACTGGCAATCTCAGTTGTGAAGGGAAGGTTGAACTTGGGCACAACGTAAACTTGGGATACTTCGCTCAAAACCAGGCAGAATTGCTTGATCCTAAAGCGTCTGTGCTGGAAACACTTGAAAACGTAGCGCGCAATGTTACAACGATGCAACTGCGTAATATTCTTGGTTCATTCTTGTTTAGTGGCGAAACGGTAGATAAAAAAGTTCAGGTGCTTTCTGGTGGAGAAAAAGGACGCTTGTCGCTTGCTAGATTATTGCTTGAGCCAGTGAATCTATTGGTGCTCGATGAGCCAACCAATCACCTCGATATGCGATCGAAAGACATTTTGAAGTCGGCGCTGCAACAGTACAACGGAACGATGATTCTTGTGTCGCACGATAGGGAGTTCTTGGATGGGTTGTGTAACAAAGTGGTTGAGTTTAAAGAAGGAAAGATCAAAGAATTCCCAGGTGGAATTTTCGAATTCTTGCAAAGCCGGAAGCTCGACACGCTGAAACAGCTAGAGCAGGTAAAGGCAGAAAAAGTTGTTCAGCAAGAAAAGAAGCAACAAGAAAAGGTTGTTGAACAGAGAAATCCGAACAACGACAAGGAATTGAAGCAATTGCAAAACAAGATTCGCAACACCGAAACAAAGATTTCGGAGCTTGAAAATGCCGTTGCAGAGCTTGAAAACCAATTGGCAGATCCGGAAGTGTATGCCAAGCCAGAAGAGGCACAAAAGCTTCTCAAGGCACACGAACTTCGCAAGAAGGAGCTCGACGACTTGGTTGCTCAATGGGAACAGATGATCGAACGGCAAGAAGAGCTTTCGAAATAATCGTTACCCGTTTCCTGTCATCTGCCAAGTTTTCCCCGGAAGGGCTTTGATCATTCCTTTAAACTCTAAAGAAAGGAGACTTGCTGTAACGTGATTGATCGGCATATCGGTATTTCGAAGAATTTGATCTAGTTCCTGAACGCCTTGTCTGACCAATTTGAGCAGTAATTCTTCTTTGTCGGTTAAGTCGATCTGAATCTTTGTTTGAACAGGTACGGCTTGTTTGGTTGATGATTTCCAGCCCAAGTGCCATGATAAATCTTTTGCAGCAGTTAAGATAGCAGCGCGGTTGTTTCGGATGAGCAGGTTACAGCCATTCGAATAGTCGTCGGTAACTCGTCCTGGAACTGCAAATACATCTCGATGATAAGATGTAGCAATATCGGCAGTAATGAGCGCTCCGCCGGTTGAGGCGGCCTCAACGACAACTACAGCATCTGCGAGTCCTGCAATGATTCGATTCCGGATGGGAAAATTGACACGATCGGGCTTCGTTCCAGTAGGGAAGTCGCTTACCAAACCGCCGAAACTCTCCATTGCACGAGCAAGGTTTTTATTGGAACTAGGATAAACGCGATCGAGCCCATGAGCCAAGGCTGCAATGTTTTGAATACCAGCGTCACGAGCTCCTCTGTGCGCTGCTGTATCGATACCGTAAGCCAGTCCGCTGATTAAGGTGCACTGATGAAGTTCGAGCTGTTTAACTAATTCCTCTGTTGCTCTTATTCCATAAGGTGTTGCTTTGCGTGTTCCTACCAAAGCGACATAACGAGGTGCGTTCAAGTCCATTTCTCCGCGTGTATACAACACCACTGGGCCATCGTCGCAAGCATTTAATCGACGAGGATATTCGGGATCGTTTAGTGTAAGGCAATTGATTTGGTTTTTTTGGATGCTTTCTAGCTCGCGTTCGGCTCGAAGGTAAGTTTCTAGAACACTGCTGTTACTCAACCAGCGTTGCTTGAACTCTTTGAAACTGCCTTTTTTTAACTCCCTGAAAAACTCGGAAGCCGTACCTGAAGTTTGGAGAATTTTTCGGGCTGTAATGTGCCCAACACCAGGCAATAATGACAAAGCGATGGTGTGAAGAAGTTCGTCTGATGACTGCACGCATTGAAGATTTTGTACATTGCAAGTTACAAATCAAGAACGCAGGCATTGAATATGTTGACAAATCGTATTTTTAATTCCATTTGGTTGCTTTATTTTATTTTTTGTGCACAATCGGTTGTTGCACAAGTGGAGAGAGCGCAGATTTCTGGGGTGGTAAAAAATGCAAACGGAGAGTTGTTGCCCGCCGTTGCAGTGTATGTTGTTGGGGCCGAAACATCAGGCATAATTACCGATATCAATGGCAGCTATAAACTAAGTGTAATGCCGGGTTTGCGAACGGTTGTTTACCGTCAGATTGGTTACAAAACCATTGAAAAGCCTATTGAAATTAAGCCTGGAGATCAACTTACCGTGAACATCTCTCTCGAAAGCGACTCGAAAGAGTTGGCCACATTTGTAACCACTGCAGGGAAATATGAGCAGAACATTGAACGACTCACGGTGAGTTTGGAAGTGCTCAAGCCGAATATCATTGAAAACAAGAATACCACATCAATCGACAATGCATTGCAGCAGGTTCCGGGTGTGAGTATTGTTGACAATGAACCTCAAATACGCAGTGGAAGCGGATACAGCTTTGGTGCAGGAAGCCGTGTGATGATTTTGGTAGATGATTTACCATTGCTTTCTGGCGATGCAGGACGACCAAGCTGGGGCTTTATTCCGGTTGAAAACATCGAGCAGGTTGAGGTGATCAAAGGCGCATCGTCGGTGCTTTACGGTTCGGCTGCTTTAAGTGGTGTGCTGAATATTAGAACTGCTTATCTGCGCGACAAGCCACAAACGAAAGTGAACGTTTTTTCCGGTGTTTACAACAATCCGAGAAACAAAGACGCAATATATTGGGGTGATAACAATCCAACGTATACGGGAGTAAACTTCTTCCATTCGCGCAAGGTGGGGAACTTGGACTTGGTTGTTGGCGGAAACTTCTACAACGACAATGGTTTCAAAGCCTCTTCACCGGTTGATGTTTCTGATACCACCTTCAATCCATTTGCAGAGCAACGAGGAGAATTTGAGAACCGTGCGAGAATAAACGCCAACTTGAGATACCGCAGCAAAAAAGTAGAAGGCTTATCGTTTGGTGTTAACTTTAATGGGATGTTATCTAGATCGACAGGAACGTTGATTTGGTTTAATGCAGATACTGGAATGTATCGGTCATATCCGGGTTCGGTTACCTTGACCTTGCAGAGTGTGTACTATGTAGATCCTTTTGTAACCTACATTGGAAAGAAGGGTTTCAGACACACATTGAGAAATCGCTTTTTCCATTTAAACAACAACAACGACAATAACCAAGCGAACAAGAGTGATTTGTTGTACAATGAATACCAAGCGCAAAAGAACTTCACTTCAGGATTTTTAAAGGGCACCTTGTTTACTGCTGGAGTTTTGCATTCTTACACGTTTGGTGTTTCGGACTTGTACAAAGGAAATTTATCTGATACAGTGAATTCAAAGGCATCTTCAGGCAGCAGAAATGTAGCAGCATACTTACAATTGGAACGTACTTTTTGGGATCGACTCACGCTGAGTGCTGGTGGTCGATACGAACACTTTTCGATCAGTAGTCCGCGGTTTAACGAAGGCGACTCTGTTACTGTGAGCACCGAAGGGAAACCTGTTTTTCGTGCTGGGATGAATTTGCAGTTGCATAAAGCCACTTTCTTGAGAGCATCATTCGGGCAGGGTTACCGATTCCCAACAATTGCAGAGAAGTTTATCAGAACCCGAGTGGGACCAATTTTAATTTATCCCAACGACAGCCTAAAATCGGAGAGTTCTTGGAATGCCGAAGTGGGTGTGAAGCAAGGTTTTAAAATTGGCGGTTTCAAGGCATATGCAGATTTGGTGTGGTTTATTCAACGCTTTGAAGACAACATCGAATTTAACTTCGGAAAGTTTGGTCCACTAGATCCAAATTTACTATTCGGATTGGGCTTTGCGTCGCTGAACATTGGAGAAACCAAGGTTACTGGTTGGGATGCATCGATTGCCGGAACGGGCATGATTGGAAAAAATACGATATCGATTCTGACCGGTTACACGTACACTTTGCCTATTGCTTTGCAGCCTAACAAACCTTATCCGGTGAATTATGCAGGAGAGCCAGTAACCTATTCGACGTCATCTTCAGATTCGACAGGCTATTTGTTGAAGTACCGTTTCCAACATTTGTTTAAGGCTGATGTGGAATTTTCTCGTGGTGCTTGGACCTTAGGAGGAAGCTGCCGTTACAACAGCCACATGCAGAACATCGATAAGATTTTTGAAGATCTTGACGATTTCTTGGCGATTTTGGGAGAGCCTAAGCCAGGATTAAAGCCTTACCGTGAAGCAAACAACGATGGAGCCTGGGTATTTGATGCGCGTTTGATTTACAAGGCGACCGATAAGATTGCGTTTTCGTTTATCGTGAACAATTTATTGAACGCAGAGTACGCACTTCGTCCGATGTCGATCGAGTCGCCACGCACAACAGCCTTACAGTTAACGGTTGGATTTTAAGTAGCAGGATGCCCGGCTTAGGGATTGAGCCCCATCTGGGCGAAAGCCCGACCTGAAGCTTGCGGAAGGGAAGCCCCTAAAAAATCAGGAAAGATATTTCCCAACGATCGGCATGCGGCGGCCGGTTCCGAATGCCTTTGGAGTAACTCGGAGCACTGGTGGAGTTTGGTAACGCTTGTATTCGTTGGTGTTGACTAGTTTCAGGATCCGGTTTACGAGCGCAGAATCGAAGCCTTGCGCGATGATTTCGGCAGGGCCTTTTCGGAGTTCGATATATTGGAAAAGCACTTGGTCTAAAACATCGTATTCGGGCAGCGAATCCGAATCTTTTTGATCGGGCCGGAGTTCGGCACTTGGCGCCTTGGTGAGGATGTTTTGGGGAATGATTTCTTGGTCTCTGTTGATGTACTCGGCAAGTTGGTAAACGCGGGTTTTGTATACGTCGCCGATTACTGAAAGTCCGCCGCACATGTCGCCGTAGAGCGTTCCGTACCCAACAGATGCTTCAGATTTATTGGAAGTGTTGAGTAAAATATAGCCGTGTTTGTTACTCAAAGCCATTAGCATGACTGCACGAATTCTGGCTTGTACGTTTTCTTCTGTGAGGCCTGCTGGCTTGTTTTCGAAATGCGGATTGAGTTGATCGAGTAGCGTGTTTACGGTATTTTGTATGGGCACTTCTACAACTCGACCGCTGAGATTTTCGGCCAATTTCACCGAATCGTTGATCGAATGGTCGGACGAATATTGTGATGGAAGCATCACGCCGAGCACGTTTTCTGGACCGAGTGCTTCGATTGCCAATGCATACACGACAGCCGAATCTATTCCACCAGAAAGCCCGAGGATAGCCTTGGTGAAGCCCATTTTTCTGAAGTAATCTCGAATGCCAAGAATGAGTGCGCTGTTTACTCGGGAAATGGTGATTTCAGGATGTGAGGAGAAAGCGCTTTCGGCCGCAAACGGGACGAATTTGGCTGTTTTTACCCAATCGAGATCGAAGTGACGGAAGTCTTCGCGGAAGTAATCGAGTTCGTTTACTACGTTACCATCGCGGTTCATCACCAATGAGCCACCGTCGAAAATGAGTTCTGTTTGTGCACCTGCGTGGTTCACATAAAACACCGGAAGCTTGTAATGGCTTGCGGTTCGGTGCAAAACACGCTTGCGATTTTCTGCATGGTTTTCAGAAAAAGGAGAAGCGGCAATGTTGATGATTAGGTCGGGCTGCTGCTGGATCAGTTCATCCATTGGCCACCGCTGGTACATTTTATCGTCGTCAACATCCCAAAGGTCTTCGCAAATGGTGAGCGCGATTTTTTTACCCATAAACGGCACGCACTTGAATTCGCTGTTGGACTCGAAGTATCGGTATTCGTCGAAGACGTCGTAGTTAGGCAGCAGGGTTTTGTGGACAACCTGTTTCACTGCTCCATTTTCGAAGAAGTATGCTGAATTGAACAGGTTTTTGCCTTCGCTCCGCGGATTTATGGTCGGTGCCCCAACGATCGCGGCAACACCAATACATGCTTGAGCAATCTCGCTGATAGCATGGTTACAACGCGCAATAAAGTCGTTGAATTCGAGAAAATCCAGTGGGGGATATCCACAAACTGCGAGTTCAGGAAAAACGACCAAATCGACGCCTTCGTTTTTTGAAAGGTTGATGTGATTGATGATTTTCCGAGTATTCTCTTCGAAATTCCCTATGTGGAAATTTAGTTGCGCGAGGGCAATTCTCATGTTAGAATAAAATTCCGACGTTCAGCATCATGTGGTTAGTGATGCCTCTTTCACGCACAAAATTGAAATCATCTAATGGATACAATGTTCCAGTTGTTTGCTCTATTTTCTGTTGGTCTTTTAATGTGTTGGTTAACCCATTGTTAAACACAATTGAGGCAACCAAGGAAGTATTCGCGCTAATGTTATACTCTACGCCACCTCCCACTAGCAAGGCTCCTCTAAACAAATTGATATAAGCGTCTGAGTTGCTATTGGTTGTTGTAATTTCGTTACCTCCAAACTCCTCCGAGAACTCCGTATTTGCTTTGTAGCGAAATCCTGCACTCAATCCGAAGCTCATGAAATACCGCAAGTGTCCAATTTCCTTGGTTCTTCCTTTAATCATTAAAGGAAGTTCGATAAAGCGCATTTTATAAACTTGATTGAAGTCGTAATTTATTAAGCCGCGGCTCGCTCGTCCAGTGAGCTTTCCTGTTGAATAGTTGATATCAACCCCAGTAGAAATTAAAAAGGTTTCGTTTAAGATGATTTCCAATTGAGGGCCCCAATTGAAACCCAATCTTAAGCCACCCCCATCTACTGCAAAATCGTCGGAAATGCTTGTATTGTTAAGGTCAAAATCTTGTTTAATCCATGAAAAAAGCGGAGCTATTTTCATCCCGAAGCGAATTTTTCGATTGGTTTCCTGGGCCTGAAGCACAAAAGGAGAAAGAAGAATAACGATGAGTAACTTTTTCATTTGTCGAAATATTGGTAAACAACGCGTTTGGGAGATGCACTATATTGTTAATTTTGGCCGTTGTTATTCGCAAAGATAGTAGGATACATTGAGTATGCAGGTAGTTTTGAGAACTCTCATTCTGATTTTTTTAACAGTCTTTTCAGCCTGCGGAGGAAGTGATTCCGGCAAGCCAGAAAACCGTGTGCCTGATGCCGAAGATGCAGGTATTGCTGAGGTGGAGTTGAAAATTGACCGCTTCGAGCAAGATCTTTTCAAGTGTACCAAAGAAACATTTGTCGGCGACACGGTTAGGCTCAAACGAAAATACAGATCATTTTTCCCAATTTTTGCAGCAGATATTATTCGCATAGGAAGTTCTAAAAATCCGATGTTCCGCGAAAGTTTGCTGGGCTTTTTGAACGACCCAGATGTGAAATCGGTTTACGATGAAGTACAAAAGCAGTATCCAGATGTTGCCTTCATAAAGGAGGGTTTATCTCCTGCCTTTAACCGATACCATATTTTGTTTCCCGATTCTGTTGTGCCGCAAATTGTGACTATGGTTTCGGGGTTTAACTACAATATAGCGGCAACCGATTCATCGGTGGCCATCAGCTTGGATTTGTACTTGGGCGAAAAATGCAAGTTCTACGAACTGCTCGCCATGCCAGCATACAAAATCAAAAACATGAATCGGAATCAAATTGTAACCGACGCGATTCGAGGCTTTCTGCTTGCCAATTATGAGATGAAGTTCACTACCGATGATTTGATCAGTTGGATGATTTACCACGGAACGATCAATTATGTTGCGATGCAGCTATTGCCAGATGTTTCTGAAGCTTCGATCATGGCATATGATGAAACCCAACTCACCTGGTGCAAAGAAAACGAGCAGAAAATTTGGTCGCATTTTATCGACCAGAAACTGTTTTATTCGACCGATTTTAACAACAAAGTGAACTACATCAACGATGGGCCGTTTACACCTGGATTTACCAAAGAAACTCCTCCTAAAATGGGTGTTTGGCTTGGCTTGCAATTGGTAAAAAATTACATGAGCAAGCATCCAGACCTTACAATTCCACAGTTGCTTTCTTCAAAAGACGCCCACAAACTATTTAATGAATCGGGCTACAAACCAGCAAAAAAATGAGTGATAAATTGACTTCCGACATTGTTTTAAAAGTACAGCTCGATGCGCACAAAGTTCCAGAAACGATTCATTGGGACGCCACCGACAACAATGTGATAAATCGCCCAGCAAATGCCATGATGCTTTCGGTTTGGGATCCAAATGAGCAAAACACATTGCGAGTAGATTTATGGACCAAAGAAATGACGGTCGATGACATGAAGAAATTCATCCACCAGAGCATTTTCATGATGGCCGATACTTTACAAAAGGCTACTGGAGAAATCCTCATGGCTGAAACGATGCGCGATTTTGGTCAGTACTATGGAGAAAAGCTAGGTTTAGTAGATCCACCACAAGAAGAAGCTTAATGAAACATGTCCTTTTGATATTTTGTGTTTTGTTTGGCAGTTTGCTAAATGGGCAGCTTTTTATCAAGGGCGGCAATACCGTTTTAACGGTATTGGACAATTGTACCTTTTTTATAAACGATTCACTGGTTGTTGATGAAGATGCTTCTTTGTTGAACAGTGGCGAATTGCTGGTTAATGGTCATATTCAAAACCAAGGCACACTTTCAAACGTGAGGTCAATTGATTTTACGGGCAACTTTATTCAAAATGGAACGCTGACATCTACCAACAATTCCGACTTTTTACTTAGTGGAATCGACCAAGAGATATCGGGAACTGGCATTGTCGAAACCGGTAATTTTATTTGTTCGGGTGATGGATTGAAGACACTATCACAATCGGTATCGTGTTGGAAATTGGCCATCAACAACAGTAAGATCAATACACAAGCCGATTCACTTATCGTTTTAACAGATTCGATCGACGCAGTTACCCGCAATACTGGTTGGGTGTTTTCCGATCAAAATGGTGGTTTGTTCAGGAATTTGTTCCTAGGACAACTCTCCATTTTCCCAGTTGGAAGTGCGACGCAATACCGTCCACTTAAGATTAGTGCACCAGCTACTTTCGGTCAGGTCGGATTGCGATATTCTAATGTGAGCGCTGCTGATGAAGGCATTCCGCTTGTTTTAGTAAGTCCAGAAATTTGTAAAGTCGACGACCGATATTATTTCAGAATTTACGGAAACATTGGCGAATTAAGTATTGAATCAAGCTCAGAGATCGACTTTACACAAGGCCTCGAACCGTGGGCATTTACTTCGGTTGATGTACAAGATCAATGGACAATTTCAGATGTAACATCAATCATTCAAAACGATAGTTTGATAACCCAATGGGCGGTTAACTTGCAAAACGGCTTGGCGATTTCTCCTTATCTAAAAAGACCATCTACACCAGAAGTTTTTGGGCCAGATACTTTGTGCATCAACAGTGCATCTGTTATTTATGAAGTCGCAAGCGCCAACAATGATTTCAATTATTTATGGTCAGCTTCGGGAGGTCAAGTGTCTGGAAGCTCCAACACAAATGAAATAGTGATTGATTGGGACAATTCTACAATAGGAAACGTTTCTTTGCTGGTATCCGACACCAATGGCTGCAGTTCTTTCCCTGCTTCATTGAATGTGTTTTTCAATCCACGTCCTGAAGCCGCCTTCTCGGTTGAATTGCCTGATTATCCTTCTACGGAAGAAAACATCAGCTTTATTAATCAATCCATAGGTGGAGTAGCCTATTTCTGGAGTTTTGGAAATGGTGAAGTTTCATCAGTAATTAACCCATTTGAGGATTATTCAGAACCGGGAATCTACATGGTTGAATTGAAAGTTCAAGATGAAAATGGATGCAGAGATTCAGTTCGTTCGGAAATTCAAATTCCTGAGGATCTCATTTTCCCAGACGCATTTTCTCCAAATGGCGATGGCATCAACGACTTCTTTCAAATTCAGTCGAGTGGGATGAAGGATTACTCTCTCCAAATTTTTGATCGTTGGGGAAATCAGGTATTTGAGTCGAACAAGCCTGGTTATTACTGGAATGGAAGAACATCAAACGGCACATTAGTTCCTGCAGGAACTTACTTCGTGCTTTTGAGAGCAGCGGGAACAACGAAAACTTTTGAGAAACGCACCAGCGTTAGTGTGTTCTATTGATTAGAACTTTGCAAAAAGCGGATTGGTTTCCTCTATGTAATTGAGCAATTCGTCTCTACCATAACTTGTTTCGGCAGATGTAACGAATATTGGAGGCAATTCTTCCCAGTCTTTAAGCAATTCACGTTTGTATGCAGCAAGCTTAGATTGAAGCTGGGTCTTACCGAGTTTATCGGCCTTGGTAAATGCGATCGAAAAGGGAACTCCATTTGAGGCCATCCAAGTAAAAAATCGCAAGTCGATTGCTTGAGGCTCAAGTCGAATATCCACCAAAACAAAAAGGTTCATCAAGTTCGTTCTGCCCGAAATGTAATCCTTAATAATATTAGAAAAATCCTCACGCAGCACCTTGGATGTTCTGGCATATCCGTAACCTGGCAAATCGACCAAAAACCAATTTTCGTTGATTAGAAAGTGATTAATTAACTGGGTTTTCCCAGGTCTAGCTGAGGTTTTAGCGAGTCCTTTCACACGAACAAGCATGTTGATCAAAGAGCTTTTCCCAACATTCGAACGACCGATGAAGGCATATTCTGGTAAACGAGGTGTTGGACAGCCCTTTACTTCTCGGTTGCTAATTACAAATGTGGCGCTCTTAATGATCATGATTTCGAAAGGTCAAGGGATAAGTCCAACCGGAACGGCTTGGAGTAGTTCTTTTGTGTATGCTGAATTCGGGCTTTCGCAAAGCGCATCAGCTTCGCCTTGATCGATTATTTTACCATGCTTCATTACCAGAATTCTGTCGGAAAGGTATCTTACAACAGAAATGTCATGTGAGATGAATAAGCATGTGAATCCCATGTCTCGTTTTAACTCGGAAATCAAGTTGATGATTTGAGCTTGCACAGAAACATCTAATGCAGAAACGGCCTCATCGCAAATTAAAAATGTAGGATTCAAAATCAGTGCACGAGCAATACAAAGCCGCTGCCTTTGTCCACCCGATAATGTAGAAGGTAAGCGATCGAAGAACCGTCTTGGCAAGTGCACTTTATCGAACATTTCCAAGACTTTTTTCTTTCGCTCCTCCGAAGAAGAAACGGTTTTATGCACAACCATTGGTTCTATTACAGCCTGACCTGCAGTAAGCACAGGATTTAATGATTGATATGGATCCTGAAAAACAATCTGCATCGACTTTCTCAGATTGCGCAGCTGATTTTGTGAACTGTTGGTTATTTCGTTTCCATTGAAAAAAATAGTGCCACTTTCTGGATCGATCAAACGGATCAAGGTTCTTCCCAGGGATGTTTTTCCAGATCCAGATTCACCAACAAGCCCTAGTGTTTCGCCAGGAAAAATATCGAAGCTCACCTGATCAACAGCATGAATATTCTGCTTTCTAGATGAAAACGCACCTGATTTATTTTCATAACCAACTCTAAGATTTTGAACTTGGATGAGTGGCATCTGCGCATAAATTTCTTTGTGGCGAGCTTGTCTTTCGTCGGGCAATATTTGGTTTGAAGGATGGTTTGGATCAAAGCCGCTTCCGGTTCCACCTGCTGATAGAAAATCGCTTAACACAGGAAGTCGAAAAAGACGCGACTTTAAAGGTGGCCGGCACGAAAGCAAGCCTCTAGTATATGGATGCGAAGGTTGATTGAAAACTTCCTTTACAGTGCCATACTCAACCACTTTACCGTCTTTCATTACCAATGCTTTTTCGGCAAATCCTGACAGTAAATTTAAGTCATGTGAAATAAAAATGATTGCTGTATTGTGTTCATCCCTCAAAGCCTTCATCAAATCAAGGATGCCTTTTTGGGTGCTTACATCAAGAGCCGTTGTGGGCTCGTCGGCGATTAAAATAGACGGCTTGCAGGCCATTGCCATCGCAATCATGACGCGTTGCTTTTGACCTCCCGACATTTGATGTGGATAGGATTCAAAGATTCTTTCTGGCTCATCTAGGCGAACATCTTTGAGCAACGAAAGCGTTTTGTTTTTTGCTTCTGCAATTGAAATTTCGGAGTGGAGCAGTATCATTTCGATGATCTGGTTTCCACAAGTCATTACCGGATTTAATGCCGCACCCGGCTCCTGAAAAATCATGGCAATGTGCTTTCCTCGATAGTTTAACAATTCTTTATTGCTCAACTCGTCGATCCTAACAGTCTTCTTTCCTTGTGGGAAATAAGTAATTTCTCCAGTCTGAGATGCTCCTGGCACTTGTTGAAGCAAACGAAGAATTGAAAGCGCGGTAACCGTTTTTCCAGAGCCAGACTCTCCAACGATGCCAAGTATTTCACCTTGCTCCACTTCAAAGCTCACTTGATCGGCTGCAATGAATGGCTTAGACGACTGTTCTTGTTCAAATTGAACGGTCAAGCCAGAAACACGGAGCACTTTTTCTTTCACTACTTCGAACTTTGAATGGCAGGGTCATTTTGTTTGTGAAAATTCAACGAAAACTGCCCGAAAGAATCATATTCACTATCATCAACCAATTCTATATGAACATTGGCGGTACTGGTTTTTACATCCCATACACAGAATCCATTGCCTAAAATAAAAGCTCCGTAAAGTTCTGTGAAGTAACTTTTAAAACCATGAATAACCTTTACTCCTTGATCTGTTTCCTCAAATGTAGCGTCTACAATGATCTCATATAAGCTCCCATTTTCAAAGCCATAACGAATCGAATAATCTGAAGTTTCATTGATTTGGCCTTCGTAAGTGAGCACGTTTTCGGTGAATGAAGACGGAGCTTCTCTTTCGGCTTGTTGCACTTGGTCTTGCGTGTCGCCAATGTTAACACCACGGAAAAGTCCGTCGTCGTTTTTCATCAAACTAGCAAAATCTTCCCCGTGTTTTTCGAGGCTTCTTTTACAAGCGCTTACAGTAACGATAAGAAGCAAACAGGGGATAAGAATTCTTTTGCGCATAGCTATAAATACTCTGCGCAATTTACAACAATCCCTAAGAGCAAACAGAAGTGGATTAAGCTATAATTTCCACATCTTGTATAGCAGGCTTCCCCGACCAAATTAAGGTGAGCTCGGCAAGTGCCTTTACATCTTCGGAACAGTATTTCACAATTTCATGAAGGGCATTTTTTTGCCAGTAATTTTCCGCCACCATTTTCCCCGCCATGGTTGATTTGGGCGATTGAATACCAAAGGTTTCAGCAAGCAAGTTGAGCGAAGTATAGTGCTTGTAATCGCCAAATTTCCACATTTCGAGGGTGTCGAGATGCGGTACTTCCCATGGTTTTTTGCCTGCTAATTGAAGGCAATTAGGCAATGGAATTCGGTTGATTAACATTCGCCTGGCAATCCATGGGAAGTCGAACTCTTTTCCATTGTGCGCACAGAGCTTGTTTCCCGACGCCATGTTTCTGTTTAGCCATTGGGAGAGCTTTCGCAATAAACTCGATTCTTCTTGGTCGTAAAAGGATCGAATTTTTAGAATTGGCGCTTTGTTTTGAAACTGAATTCTTCCAATTGAAACGCAAACAATTCTTCCGAATTCTGCATAAATCCCAGCGCGTTGATAGGAGACTTCGGGAGGGTCTTCTAACTTAAGTGTTGATGCCTTGTGTATCCACAGTTTTTGCCAAGTTTCTGAAAGTTGGCTGAATTCGGCGCATTGAGGAACAGTCTCAATGTCGAGAAAGAATAGTTTTTCTGGTTCTGAAAAAGGTAACATAATCCGGTATTTTTAAAGGTTTACCGGAACAACATCGGAACTATATCAAACAATCAAAACACCCTTCTTATTGATCACGGGAACACTCGTAAAGAACTGTTCCGAAATCGTTTCTGGAAGGAAGATAAATTTTTTGTCGTGAATTAAGTCATTCACATAAAAACTTACCCAATATTCATTGCTGAGGCAAAAAACGTTTTCCATGATGGGCTCAATTTTGGCAAAACTTTTTGCGGTCATTCCATCAATGAAATGGCGAAGGGTAGAGGTTTTAACCTCTTCTCCGTTTTGAGTGCCATAACCTTTTGATGTAACAAGCACACCAGTAATATTTGTGTCTTTGAGGTTAAGCAAGTAAACGTTCCATGCTTCACCTTCTAGAGTTTCTTCTTTGATTACCGCTACGGCGATGTCGGTAACTTCTGGATAATGGATGTCTTTGATCATTTTGATATGTAAGCAAATGTAATGTTATAGGCGCTTCTGCTATGTAACTTACAGATCAATTTATCCGTTACATTGTTGAAAACTTTGTTAATTACTTGTTTTTCATAATTCTAGGAGTTAGTTTTACTCCTGAATGCAAATGTGAAAATTATGAAGCATCTCAACTTAAACCGTCTCAACCTATTGATTTTACTGCTTTTTAGCACTGGAATCATGGCTCAAGATCTTAGTTTTTTACCTGATCCAGGAAAGAACTTCCGTAAACAAACACGTAAACAGGCGCCTCCAATCAAAACCAAATACCATTTTGGCGTTGGTGCTGCATCTGGCCGTGAGTATTTGGTTCAACAAGACTTGATGGATCCCAAAGGAAAATTCAAATCGTCTGGAGTATTCTCTGAGGATGGAAATAAAAGTGCGGATATTCGATACACCTATGATGCAGCTGGATTGCTTTCACGTAAGGAAACACGTTTTATCGGCAAAAATTTGAAGGAGGTTGTCGTTTACAATGCTGCTGGTAAGCCCGACAAGTTGGAAACAAGAACCAAAGGTGACACCTTAATTTCCTTTACTCAATATTTGTATGATGCCAAGGGTTTTCCTTCTGAGGAGCACGATTACAGAGGCGAAAAACTTATTAGAAAGCGCATTTTAGAAGACAATAGATCAGATAAAAATCAGTTGCTTCAAACATGTCATTATGAACTCGATTCGACTGGAGCGCGTGTTCCAGGAAGCTTTCCGCTTACAGTTAACGAATACGATGATTCAGGGATCATTTTGCAATCGACCGTTTACAATAACAAAGAAAAACGCAAAATGCTAAGTTGGGTCTATTATAAGAATCAACTGGATAACGATTACAATATCATTCGCCGCTCAGGTTACAACGAAGAGCAGTTGGAGATCAACCGAACCGAGCTTACCTACACCGACAGTTCGATTCTATCAACCTCATATAAATCTTGCGGTTGTGCAGCCAAAACGTCTGAGGTGTTAGGCTCTGTTGAAACGGTGTTTAACGACTATGGTGAAGTTGTTCGAGAGGTGCGTAAAGACGCTTCAGGATCTTTAGACAAAACTATAATTCGTCGTTATGATGAGTTTGGGAATTTAACAGAGGAGCAAACCATATTGGCTAAAACTCCAGAGAAACTCATCAAAACTAAATCGATTATTGAGTTTCATCTCGAAACATCAGCGAATAACGCAAAGCCCAAAAAGTGATTTACTCAGCGATGATCTTGCGAATCAATTTAGTACCGCTAGATGTAGTCGCTTCAAATAAGTAAATGCCGGCTGGCAATTCAGATAAATCTAAGGAGCCCGAACTCAATGTCGGGCTTTTTTGTTGGCCTAAAGTTCGTCCAGCTAAATCTCTCAACGAAATTTCTGTGAGTGCAATATTGCTCTTGTAAAACAAAGTTCCGTTTGCGGGATTTGGAAACAAATCTAAGGTCAAGCTCGATTCAACAGCTGAAATACCTGTAGGGTCGCATCCTAAAAAATCCGCCAGAAATGGCACAACAAATTGATAAACAGAATCCTGATAATTAGCATTACTCACAAACGGAACGTGATCGGCACCTTGCCAAGAAATGAATTCATGTTCAATTCCTAAGTTGTTCATACGTTGTGCAATGCTGGCGCTTCCGTCAACAGTGAGCAAACCGATTCCAAAAACGCTGATCAGATCTGTACCATAAGGCACTGTGGCGTCTAATGTTCCGTGCATCGAAATATTTGGAACATCACCAGTATTGATCCAGCTTGTGTCGCCAATCGCTCCGCATAGATTTACTACTGCTCTTGTATTTGAGGGGAAGCCAGGATTTCCACTGTTCCCTTCCACTCCCCCAAATTCGATCGGATCTACTTCTGCAGGAATTTCAGACTCTTGGTCTATGTAAGCAGCATGCAATGCCGTAAATGCCCCTGCCGATACACCTCCTGTAAAGATATAATCTGGATTGATCCGGTAGGTGTTTCCTTTGCTAAAGTTCTTTCTGAAAAATCGAATAGCTGCTTTCATATCCGAAGTGCCTCTGTAAACAGCTTGTGTTGCAGAACTCACATTTGGAAGGCCTCCAAAACCTAAACGATATTCGATGGACGCTACAACATACCCGAGCTTTACAAATTTGTTGCATAACGACACTACGTCTAACCCAGTTTTGCTTCCAAAAACAAACGATCCACCATGCGCAAGAATCAACAGAGGTCGCTGGCTCAAAGTATCGCCTTCAGGCTG